>Ga0209160_1001939_pt1 | contig 17414 bp, 20 predicted proteins | sample GraSoiAngelo_153_FD_186167 | JGI IMG/M metagenome (GOLD analysis project Ga0209160, IMG submission 186167) | Grasslands soil microbial communities from the Angelo Coastal Reserve, California, USA - 14_1009_12_40cm (SPAdes) (version 2) | ecosystem: Environmental > Terrestrial > Soil > Grasslands ... | reverse complement strand
CGGTGGGTCGAATCAAGCATAGAAATATCAAGAAGAATCCACAGGTTGCTCTTGCGATAACTGAACAGGGCAATCCCTACAAGCTTGTCATGATAAAGGGACGTGTCATCGAAGAGGTAACTGGACACGTAGCGGAGGATCACATCGACAAGATGGCAAAAAAGTATACTGGTGCGGAGAAATATCAGAACAGGAGACCTGGTGAGAAAAGAGTCCTCTTGAAGATCGAGCCGCACCACGTTTCCCGCATGCGATAGACGGGCCCAGGAAGACTAGCCAATAGCCAAGCGTCGACCTTTCCCGAGACCCGGCCCGTAGCTGGGAAATCCGTTCTGCTACACGGGCTCACGTATGAAACTGAACGGATTCGCAGCGACTTCCGGAGAAGTCCAGAGGTGCAAGGGTTTGCACTCTGGAGTGTTAGGTGACTTCTATGACGCGTCCGGTCTGGGCCTGGTATTGGTACCGTATGATTCTCTTTACGCAGTCTCCGTTCCAGCACTGGTAGACCCTGTCGCCGTTGGAGAAGAGTTCTCGCATGATCATGGGCTTGCCGCATCCGACACAGTGGAAAGCTCCTGATCGTCGCTCGTCGAGCAGAAGACGGAGATCTATACCTCTAGTATCCGCTTCTTTCTTCATATACTGCCGATAGGTGAGAGTGAGTGCCTGCCAGTAAGCGGCGTTTTGAGGGGTGGTCTCGTACTCGAAATTGCGACCTGCTACGACAGGCGGGCTGTAGCCTTCCGCGACATAAACCGGGTTCTTGGAGTAGGGCACTTTTATCCGTGGGCCGCCGCTAGGCGGGGCAGAATGACTAGTCGGGATCGAGTGGGAATTGTCATGATGAACGGGAGGATGCTGGGTAGTGGGCACGGTTCGCCCTTCCAGCCCTGAAGTTTCGCCGGGGCTACTTCTTTTTGCTAGTACGAGGCTTTTCCGACGTCAGTACAGGCACCGGGAGTGGAACCTCTACAATCCCGGCGGGAGTAACCTGGAAGGTGACCCAGTAGGTTTCATGAGGCGCGCCTTTCATTTTCCGTATCCGGAACTGTTTGACGAGAAGCCCTCTCTCGGCGAACCCGGGGTTGAACCTCACATCGACGATTCCATCCACCACATAGAACAGTAGATCGTCGAGATCAGCGTAGGCTCGTAACGGTGTGTGGTGGGAGCAAAAGAAGGGAACAAGACGTTCCTTCGGACCCTTTGCCCTCCACGACTTCACGCCGTCAAGCATGTGGAAGACAAGCGGTCTCTCTTCTTGGACCAGAGTAAACATTTCCGTCAGAGAATCGACGAAGACGGCTCCCCTTCCCATCATCTTCATCTCCTCCATCATCGTGAAAAGCGCGCTCGTCACCGAATGAAGATCCTTCGGATCCTTCACGAAGTGAGAATATTTCGGAGTCTCAACTGGTTCCATTCTAAATGAGAAACAGTCTAGAAATCTAAGCTGCCCAGAATCCAAGTATCGGTTAATGTTCCAGCCGAAGGACTCCATGTCTTGTTGTAACGCTATCGGGGGTCCTTCGAAGTTCATGTAAATGCAGGGTTCCTTTTCTATCTTGAGCATGCTGTATAGGAGCTGTTCCATCAAGACAGACTTTCCGGTTCCAAGGTCTCCTGCCAGAATTGTCAGGCTGTTTCGGGGTATACCCTTCGGAAGGACCTTATCCACGGCTTCGATCCCGGTCTCAAACGATTTTGGCAGCAAAAGCACTCCTTCCGAATCTCAAGCTGATGTTGTCGAGATAAAGGATATTGTAACTGTCTTGACTGCTATTCTCCACGCTAGGTTCTTGCGGTCACCGCCATACGCAGTTGAAACTTGTTGTTTTGAGGATTCAGATCTGGAATCTATTGGGGAACGGACATATTGAAACAAAAAATCGGGGAGATCCGCAGGATTATGGTTTCAGCGTATCTGGGCCGCTATTGTTCTTATGAAGGAATTGTCGAGAGCGCCAGCCTCGTACAGGTTCACCATGGTGTTAGTGCTGGCCTCGCCGCTTAGTCTTCCCTGGTCGCCTCTAACATGTCTCCATTTCAGTTGCGTGTGCCCACTTTTGGAGTTGTAGATTATTCCGAGGACGTAGCTGACGCGGACGAAGCTGATATCGTTCACCCGGCCCAAAGTCACCTTATCCTCAGCCTCAACGTACATTGTTCCTAGCTCGCGCGCTCGTTCTGGGAAGACCGAAAAGTCTGCTCCGTACTCGTTTGGAATGAAGGAACGACACGTGCTGGTTATCATGAATCTCCGAAAACTTTCCAGCAGGCATGTTGTTTCCAGTTTAGCCATTCTCTAGCGCCCGAGCTCTGCGACTCAGGATGGAAAGTGCTAGTTGAGGCTATTAACTTCACTCCTTAACACATACTCTTTCCACCGTGCCCGCACTTAGAACTAAAAAGATGGGTCAGGGGGAACGTACCAGACTTCTTTTCTACCCCCTAACTTATCTTTCCCCGAGCCGTAGATTTCACGAGTCAAGGCGTTGTAAATGGCCCTTCTCATCCGGGTCCCAGTGCCGATTCTAGAGGACCTCGTCGAAGCGGCAATCTCGAAACAGGGAAACATATACCGTGCAGAACTCGCTAAGCTAATTGGTGCGTCCAAGGAATCGCTTGATGGAAAGACGTCCCTCTACTTGATCAGTCTCATGAAGCTCTGTGGTTTCGCGGAGGCCGATATGGCCAAGGTGTTGAGAAAGTCGAAGATCGTCAACCAGAGAGGGGCGGTGACCCACGATATTTCCGCGGGGGACGAGCTGAAAGGAGTTATCGATAATGCCTTAGAAGGGTTCCAACTGTTGATCTCCGAGAGCTTCAAACCAATAACGCACGAAAAGGAGGATTTGTTCAACCCGGCGGCGTACAGAAAGAAGAACCCTGAAAAATGAAGGTGCGATGGACCAATGGAAAACAAGCGCGGGCAAAACATTTGGTCAGGGGTCTAGTGGGGATCCTCTTCGAGTCAAAGAGCAGCTTTATCACGAATGAATCGCGAGAAACTAACGCAAACCCCGTTATAGTCGTGAAGATGCGGATAAATAGGTAAAGCAAGCTAAAACTAGTAGTTGAGAGATAATTGTCCGCTCAGAGAACGGCCCAGGAAGAAGACCCCGTAGCGACGCTCGCGGAAGGGTTGAGCATCTGGGTTGGAAAACTAAGCGACCTTGTTAAGAAGGTCGTTGACACTGGGCCGATCCGAAACGTGATCAACTGGGCCCGAATGTACTCTCTCTGGCCAGTCAACATCACAACCGCCTGCTGTAGTGCAGAGTTTGGCGCAGCTAGCGGCGCCCGACATGATCTCGAACGATTCGGAGTTCTGCCGATAGGTTCTCTCCGTCAGTCAGACCTCATCGTGATCGAAGGGACTATCACGAAGAAAATGGCGAAACGGCTCCGGATGATCTACGACCAGATGGCGTTGCCCAGATATGTGATCGCGATGGGAGACTGCGCTATGTCCGGCGGCCTCTTCCATGATTCCTATAGCATAGTGAACGGCGCGCATGAGTTTGTTCCAGTCGACGTCTACGTCCCCGGTTGCCCGCCAAGACCAGAAGCTTTGGAGCAGGCAATCATCATGCTTCAAGAGAAGATTCGAAGATCAAAGGTGTACGAACAAGGATGAGCCTCTCCCATGAAAGAGAAGATGATCTCATCCAGAAACTGAAAGAAACCTTTCCCAGCGACATCAAGGAAACCAATGTCATCCGTCGCGCGAGGCTTGAAGTGACAGTCGCGCCCGAAAAAATCAAAGACGTGGCGGTATTTCTCCGAGACAAACTCGGGTTCGACCACCCGAACGGCGTCTCAGCAGTCGACTACAACCGAGAGAACAGGTTCGAAATAGTCTACCATATCTCATCGATTCGCATCAAGGAAATGCGAGATCTGGTTCTCGATTTGAAGGAGTCAGTTCCGAGAAACGCTCCGAAAGTGGGATCTCTAGTTTCTGTCTGGTCCGGCGTTGAGAACTATGAGCGAGAAAGCTTCGAGATGTTCGGAATACAGTTCGATGGTCATCCGAGATTGGAGAAGCTGTTTCTTACGGATAACTGGGACGGGCCCCCACCGCTCCGGAAGGACATACGATTCCCTACGGACTGAGACGACAATGTCAGCACCTCCGAAACCTGTCCCCCTAACAACTGTTGAGTCCACCGAGACCTCCGACTCCGGAGCTCAAACACTCACGTTGAGCGTCGGTCCCCAGCACTCCGGCTCAGGACACATGCGATTGATCGTGGAGGTTGACGGAGATATCATCGTCAACGTTGCTCCGGACCCTGGCTATGTGCACAGGGGCATCGAGAAGATCATCGAGCTTAGAAACATAATCAAAAGTATCCCGGTTATCGAGAGACCCTCGATCATCGACGCTTCAAACCTCAACCATGCATGGGTAAGATCAATTGAGGAGATCCAGGGGGTCGAGGTCCCGCGAAGAGGGCAGTATCTTAGAACCCTCCTGAACGAGATGAACAGGATAATGAGCCATCTTTACTGGCTCTCCATCTACGGTGTATTCCTCGGGCACACTACCATGTTCATGTGGCCCCTCGGTGACAGAGAGCTATTCATCGATCTAGCCGAGAAGCTTACCGGAGCCCGGATTACCTACTCTTACCTTGTGCCAGGTGGGGTCCGACGCGATTTGCCACCGGGGTTTGCCGAGGAGGCTGTCAAGAGAACGGAGTATTTTGAGAAACGTCTGAAGGAGTACGATCGGATTTTCTTCAACAACCCCTTGTTCACGTCCCGTGCCAAGGGAATCGGTGTACTGTCGAAGGAGAAGGCGATCGAGCTGGGCTGTACCGGGCCGACGCTTCGTGGCTCGGGTGTCGACGCGGATCTTCGCAAGGACGAGCCTTATGCTGCCTACCCTGAACTTGACTTTGAGGTCTCAACGCGGCCCGATGGCGATTCCTTCAGCAGGGCGATGGTCCATATGGACGAGATGCGGGAGAGCTGTAAGATAATCCGCCAGATCGTCAAGAAAATTCCTACGGGACCGATTAGGAGGAAAGCGCCGATAGTCTTGCCTCGGGGGGTTGCATATGGAAGGGTCGAATCGGCCAGGGGCGAATGTAGCTTCTATCTCATCGGAGAAGGGGGAGACAAGCCCTACCGGGCACGATACATTACGGGATCGTACAGAAACATGGCGGCCATACCCGCGGTTCTGGTTGGAAACCGTTTGGCGGACATGCCTACGGCCTGGTGGAGTATAGACTACTGGCCGGTAGAGGCGGACAGGTAGAAAAGCGATGGCCCCGATCATTGGGAAAGCGAAGGCGGCTGTCGATATCTCGATCGCCTATCTCACAGGTATCCGTCATCTCTTCCATAGACCGTACACGCTGAGATTTCCTCAACAGCGATATGCAGTTGAGAAGGGATACAGAGGTAGGCATTTGCTCCATCTTGATCGATGTACTGGCTGTGGTATATGTGCCTGGATCTGCCCGGAGAAGTGCATCACGATTGTGCCTCGAGGCCAGCGGTGGTATCCGCAGTACTTTTACGGCCGTTGTTGTTTTTGCCACTTCTGTGTAACTCCTGATACACTTGTTACGACGAATCCATCCGTGTCACCCATAAATCAGATACGGCCCGGCGACCGCGTCTTGACGCACACCGGACACTACCGTCGAGTGCGCAAGGTCCTTACAAGAAACTACTCGGGAAGACTCTACAGCATCAAACCATTGGGAGCACCTTTCCCGCTCAAAGTGACCCAGGATCATCCTCTCCTAGTTTCTCCCAGAAGCATCATCAAGAAGGGAAGGCTCGAGAAGAGACCGCGTGCCCCCGTTTGGAAGACACCTCCTGAATTGAAACGGGGCGACTATCTGACGATGCCTATCCCTAAGGAAGTCCTGGACACTGGCGTTTACGAACAGGAAGTTCTAGTTGGCCAACCTAGCACCGGAAAACGTCTCAGAGGCAAGATGACCCTTAAAACGGAACCTGATTTGTTCAGGCTAATCGGGTATTACCTTGCAGAAGGCTACGTTGTAAAGAGAACTGTTGGTTTCGCCTTTGGAGAACACGAAAAAGGGTACATTGCCGACTCGGCCCGACTCCTCAAGAAATATTTTATCCGCGAAGCCAAAATGTCGACGATACACAATTCAACCCACGTGCTTCTTCACTCTGTAGTTGCCCTTCAATTCTTCGAGTCCTTTGGACGTGGCGCTGAGAATAAGAAACTTCCTGATTGGGCCATGTTTGCGCCGATCGAGAAGCAGCGAGAACTCATCCGCGGAGCTTGGAGGGGGGACGGATACCTTCACAGGCCAACAAAGGGCAATCGTTCAACGTTCTTCGAGTACACAACGATTTCCAAGACTCTCGCCTTCCAGCTGCAACAACTCCTCTTCCGGACAGGAATCGTTGGCCAGGTCGCACTTGCCACTCACACAGATAGGAGACCAAACTATGTGGTGACAGTTCGAGGCCGTTTCGTTCCAGCAATGGCAGATCTGATGCAGATCGCATTTGAGGACAAGAGGGTCAAGACGTTTTCTCGTTTTGAAATAGACACAGATTATGTCTACGCGCCGGTCGAGAAAATATCGTCAGTTAAAGTACTTGATCAGCCCGTTGTGAATCTTTCGGTTGAAGGAGACGAGTCTTATGTGGCGGGAAACGTGACAGCCCACAATTGCACGGATTATTGTCCGGAGTTTGCGTTGGAGGAGACTGTTGAGTATGATATTGCGGAGTATACGCGTGATCGGCTTGTGTGGAGTCCTGAGAGGCTTTCCAAGCCGCCGGTAAAGAAGGACGACAAGTACGTTTTCAGTGTTGATACGATCGGGGGTGCGTCGCAGGTGCCCCGGAAGGAGGAGTAGACATTGTCAGGGCAGGCCGTGCCGAAACCCGCAACGGCCCCAGTTGCACCCCAGGCTATGCCTCTGAAGTCGACTGTTGAGGGCGAAGGCTGGAAAGCTCGGCCTATCAAGCTCAAGATCTTCGGCAACCTCATCCAGGAGGTTGTGAACAAGAACCTCTGCATGTACTGCGGAGCCTGCATCGCCTCCTGCCCGATCGATATTCTCTTTCACAGCGAAAGGGAGGAACCGGTCATGCGGGGTACTTGTGCTGCCTGCCAGGTCTGCTACTATAGCTGCCCCAGGATAGAGCTGCCTGTTGCGGAGATTGAGCGACAGGTCTTCGGAAGGTCGAGAACTGCTGAAGAGGCGATTCTCGGAATCCACGTCGGAGCGTACTCGGTCAAGTCCAAGGACCCTGATGTTGCTAGGCGTGCGCAGGACGGTGGTGCCGTAACCGCTCTCCTCCTCTACGCGCTGGATCGGAAGATCATTGACTACGCTGTCAACTCTGGTCTCACCTCGGGTAAGCCTTGGAGGCCGGAGCCGCAGATCGCGCGCACGAAGGAGGACCTGTTGAACCATGCCGGATCCCGATACACGCCAGGAGGGCAGGTGGGGGGACTCGCGGAGGTAGCGATCCCGAACCGGTCAGTTGTTAACTTCCAGGAAGAGCGTATTGCCCTTGTTGGCTTGCCGTGCGAGCTTCAGGGAAGCTGGAGGATGGGCACTCACTGGATCGCAGCGCCGAAACTTGCGAGAAATCTTGTCTTCACGATCGGCCTCTTCTGTTCCAAGGTGTTTGACTATCAGAAGATGATGGTCGACTATGTCCAGGGCAAGAGGGGAATAGACCTCAACAACGTTACCAAGGTCAACATCAAGAGAAACAGACTGCTCGTGTACGTGGGCGACAAGCTGGCCATCGACGAGCCTGTCGAGGCCGTGGCCGCTGCTGCGCGGGAGGAATGCAATGTTTGTGTTGACTACTCGGCTGAACTGGCTGACATCGCGGTGGGCGCTATTGGATCGTCTCCAGGCTGGAGTACCGTAATTACTCGGAGCCCGAGGGGAGACGAGATACTGAGAGGGGCGGTTGAATCAGGATACTTGGACATGAAACCGCTGGATCCCGTTGGCAAAGGGATAAAGTTCCTCGAGAAGCTCTGCGAGAAGAAACGGCTGCGAGACCCCTCGGCCTATCTGCGCCATGAGACAGCTTTCCCGAAACCGGAGCCAACTTTGGTTCCACTCGAGATCCCCCACTAGAAACTCGACAATTCCAACTGTAGTGGGGAATCTGTCTAGTCTGAACGATTTTCTAGATTTGAGTGATATGAACCGCTCCTCAAGATTGCTTTCACAAGGGTCCGAGGAGGGCTCCTTGCTTCGCGAGGTCGGGTCGCTAAGACCCCCCGGGTCTGGAGAGGTCATTTGCTGTCTGGCATGGTTTCCGGGCGAGTCTCGTGATTCAGGGTTCAGCTGCCTTGGATGTTCTCGAACGATTCTCAGGCAAGTTTGGACCCATGGTCCTGTTCGACATTGGCGCCTATTCCGGGTGATACCTTCTCCAGGAGTGATAGTCGTGTTGTGGTTATGGAAGGCGCCTTTGTGGCGGGCCCAAGTCTTTGACAATCGAGGAGATTGGGCCCATCGATCTATGAGCATGGCGGTGCCCGAACGCTCTCGGAGGAACAAGCATCTGTAACAGGTTTCTCACCGACTGCTTCGAGTCTTCTTCCTTGGCTTCCTCGACCGCCGCAACTTCAACAATATCCGCCTTGACTATTTTGGGAGGGCCGTTCCTGTGCGAGGGGCTGCCCAAGAAGTGCTCAGCCAGCAAATATCCGGGAGCCTGGAGCCCGCAAGAAGGACAGGTCTCGAAAGCCGCTGCCGTTGCAACGGCGATATTTGGCGTCTGACTTGATTCAACTGTTGCGTCAAGTGTTTTCGTCTTAGCTTTCCTTCTCGTTCTGGCAAAGGGGATCTTGCCCCGGCCCTTCTTGGTGGGAGGGGACGTTCTTCGATGATTGACTGACGAGGCCGATCTGGGTTTCCGTATTGCAAGCATCGGCATTGTCTTTGGTGACGGGTGGCGAGTTCTGAGTACTATCGTCAGCCCTGCTAGAGCACCGCCGAGCAACCCGCCGAGGAACTCGAAGATGATTGGGTCCGTGGTTTATTCTTCTCCTCAAGCTAATGGAACGTCTAGGTATGTGTCTCGGGCGCACTGTTCACAGACGACCTGTCCTCTCGAGGTTCTCCTGACCTGGTCGTCGCTCAGTATTTCTCTCTCGCAGGAGGGGCAGATTATGATGCACTGGCTCATGCGCCTAACCGTCAAGAAGAAGATTGCGCGCGCCGGATAATTCCCCGGTTGTAACCAATCCCGACCTTCTCCGGTAACACCCGCTTTAAATAGGGAACAGAAGGTTTCGCAAATCTCACTCTCGGCAGAGACCGGTTTTGCAGACCCGAGGGATTGACCCGGGCTAGTCATCGGGAGCCGTCGGGACGTCATCAGTTTCACTTTTACTGTCATCTACTGGATAATACTCGTTGGACGCGGTAGGTTCATGGTAAGACTAATTGGAAAAGGTCACAAACCATGAGTGTCCGCGATGTGGGCGGACGCAGCTGAATGTCTACTTCTCGGAACAGACCGATAACCGAGTGGGTGCCTGGTGCGAGTTCTGCAATCTCAAAGCGTACTATTTCGGCGAAAGACTCGTCCCAATAAATTCCTAGTCCAATTATGTTTGCAAGAGTCTATTCTGGGGGAGTGGCTCCCTCGGGAATGTTCAGAGTCATCTCTCCTTCAACCATCTTTCTCTGCAGTCGGGCGGTGAAAAGCTCCAAGTCCACATTGAGCTCTTCAAGTCTCTTAATCGCTTCAGGTTGTAGTATCGGGCTGACATTCTGGCCGCCTATCCGTCCATATGCAACGGCTTCGAACGGGAATCTTTCTCCCTTGTAGATCGCGTAGCCTGTTAGGAAATTGGCGACGCCGCCACCGACACCGCTCGATTCACCCATCTCGTCGATGAAAATGTCCATGTCGTACTGGAGCTGAGCGTCCTCAGCTTTTCGAAAAGGGTTCTGAGAACTCATCGATGATCAGCCGTAGGCCGGCATGTCTAGTGGGTGCCACTGTTTTGCTCTGAGGCTCCTAACTCGTGACCAGGATAGCCAACCTGTGACGACGGATGCGGCTAACAGGACATCTAACGTTGTTGCGCTCGCGGTGAGGCCGGTTGCGAATTGAATCCATAGCTGAGCCGCAAACGCGGTTGCAACTGCTGCTAGTCCTAGTGTAGCGGGCCAGAGTTTGGGTCTATGCAAGAAGATTCCAGCTACGATAGTAGCTAGGGCGAGAATTGCAAAGACACCCAGAATCGCGGGATTGCCGAGATTGAACGAAGCGCTCAAGCCGAGCAGGATTCCTGAGATTATGAACAGGATGCTTGTCAGGTTGAGAACGTTGTATCTCGACGGCTGGATTACCGCCGCGGACAATGGCGGTGTGAACGAGAATGGTTTTCCGAGCGCTTGGTTAGCGTTTGTTGTTCCAAGATGCTTCTTGCCAGTGATGACGTCAACGGGCGCGTTGACGAAGTTTTCAACGAGGATGATTCTGTGCTGGCCTATGCCTGAGGCGGGACCGGCTTCTATGGAATAGTCGGGTCCAACTTTGAGTTCGAGTTTTGTGTCAGGCGTGCAAGAGTGCTGGATCGGGTTCCCAGGCTTTGCCTGGATCAGGGTCCAGTTCGAGCCAGTGTTTCTCGTACAGATTAGTGCAGCCCATTTCGCGCCGGGTTCTATCTTGGGAAGGCCCACTTCGGGGGCGAGGTCTGTCATGCCGAACCGCTTGTCTTCACAGAAAGTCTGAGGGCAGGAACGGCATTTCCAGACGTCTATCGCGCCCATAACGTAGCCGTTATCGATGAGGTTGACGACTCCGAAATAGACTACGTCGTGCTGATGTAACTCCAAGACTGAACTCTGCGAGAGCAGCTTGGTCCTTGAAAAGTCTTGGCACAACGAAGGGGAACCATTGTTTTTTACCGACTAAGAGAATTGTGAGTCCGAGCCAGTCTTGCTGGACATCAAACTCGTGAGAGAGAACCCCGAGATCGTTAAGGAGAGCCTGCGAAAGAGAGGCCTCCCAGACAAGATAGACGAAGTAGGGCTTCTACTAAATCTCGATGCTGAGTGGCGGCGGCTCCAGGCAGAAGCCGATCAGCTGAGGAAGAGAAGGAACGAGATTACCGCCGCAATCGCGGAGGCGAGAAAGCAGAAACACGATACTACAGCATTGATGAAAGAGGCAGAGATCATTCCGGAGAAGATCAAAAGCCTCGAAACAAGAATCGGTCAGGAAAAAGAGAGGATTGAGAATATTCTCATGAACCTTCCTAACATCGCCCATGATAGCGTCCCCTTTGGAAAGGATGAGGACGACAATGTTGAAGTGAGAAAGTCGGGTACTATTCCAAAGTTTGATTTCAAGACGCTCGATCACATTGATCTAGGACTCAAACATGGGCTCATTGATATCGAGAAAGCCGGACGCGTCGCCGGAGCACGGTTCTATTATCTGAGAAAAGACCTTGTCCAGCTGAACTACGCCCTCATCAGGTATGGATTAGATTTTGTCGCGAAAAAAGGCTTCCAGCTCCACCAGCCCCCATACTTCCTCCGGCGCGACGTGATTGCGGGGGCGGTCTCGCTCACCGACTTTGAAGAAATGATCTACAAGATCGAGGGAGAAGATCTCTACTTGATCCCTACCGCCGAACACGCTCTTCTAGCGCTTCACAATGACGATATCATCGATCAACCGAACCTGCCGCTGCGCTACGCTGCAATCAGCCCATGTTTCCGAAAAGAGGCCGGGGCACATGGGAGAGATACCAAGGGGATATTTCGGGTCCACCAGTTCGAGAAGGTTGAGATGTTCCTCTTCTCAACCCCTGAGGATTCTTGGAAATTGCACGAAGAGCTAGTCCACAACGTGGAGGAGTTCTTTCAAAGCCTCAAGATCCCACATAGGATCGTGAACGTGTGCACCGGGGACCTCGGGACCGTTGCCGCGAAAAAATATGATCTTGAGGCTTGGTTGCCTGGACAGGGCAAATATCGGGAGATGGCATCCTGCAGTAATTGTACCTCTTACCAAGCGGTCAGATCAAAGGTCCGGTACAGAGAGAAGCCGAGCCTTCCGACCAAATATGCGCACACGTTGAACAGTACTCTCGTTGCAACTGAGCGTGCCATCGTGGCGATTATGGAAAATAATCAAACGCGCGATGGAACGATCGAAATACCGCATGTTCTACAAAGTTACATGAATGGGCAGCGAGAGATTCCCAACACCGATAGCCGACTTCTCGAGTGACCGTCAAGCGTCACGGGCCAGATCTGTCGACAGGTCTGCCCCGTTATACAAAGACAAGGGCGGTACCGATAAGATAGAGGACGGCTGACGCTGCCACACCTATTATCAGCGTTTCAAGTCCACTCCTCCAGAATTTCCTTCCTACGATCCGTCCCCTCCAGACTCCAACCCCGAACAGAAACAATGGTGAGATGAGTGCGGCGGCAAGGATCGAACTGTTCTTAGTCGATAGAAGAATGAACGGTGTCAGGGGTATCAGCGCGCCTACTAGGAATGACAAGCCGATTACTCCGCCCATCTTCAACGGGTTCTCCAACCTTGTCTCATGCACGTGCAACTCATGCATCAAAATGTCTTCGAGGAATTTCGCCTTGTTCGCGGATATCTTCTCAACTATTTTTTCGGCTTCGTCTTGACTGAGACCCTTTGCTGTGTAGAAATTTTTCAGCTCGCTCTTCTCCTCCTCGGGCTCCTGTTCTATCTCTCCAGCTTCTCGTTTGGCGTCGGCGTGGTAGAGGTCGTACTCAGATCGTTGTGCCAGGAATCCTGCGAAGGACATGGAGACTGCTCCCGCGAGCATCGAAGCGATTCCCGCCAACCGGATCAGTTGAATGTCGGAGATCGCTCCGGCAAACCCGCTCAGAAATACAAGGTTTGTGAGGAGCCCGTCCGATATCCCCAGTGCGGAGCTTCCAATGTAGCCTCTCGCGCGGATATGCTTGTGCCTCTCGGCTGGTTGCGTTTTCAAACCGGCTATCTGTCGATCGCGATCCATCTGGGGGTTGTTGAGGGCGGTTGAGGTGGGTTATTTCAGCCCTCGCCCTTCCGGCCGACCGGACAGGTTAATTTCCTCGCAAGCTCAACGATAGAAATAGGTGGAGCAGCGTCGACGGGTCCAAGACAGGATTTCACCGTGAAGGAATTATCCTATGCGACCTGGCCGGATTTTGAGAAGCTTGCGATGAAGCAGGGTCATTGCTGGTGCATGTACTACCAACGGCCACGACCTGTTCGCGGAAAATTTTCAACAGCTGAAAGGGGGAAGATGAACAGGAAGGCCAAAGAGACACTCGTTCGGCAGGGCCGTTCGCATGCTGCACTCGTGTACGATGGGAGGATACCTGTCGGCTGGTGCCAGTATGGATCAAGAGAGGAACTTCCTAGAATCGACGCGGGCCGCAACTACAAGAAGCTCGAACCTGTTTCTGGGAACAAGAAGCTCTGGCGGATAACCTGTTTCTTCGTCGACAAGGAATATCGAGGACAAAGAGTCGCGCGAACAGCCCTCAGAGGGGCACTAGAATCGATAAGAAAACAGGGAGGCGGAATCGTCGAAGCATATCCTGTCGTCTCAAAAAATCTGTCAAAGGTTGCGGAGTGGATGTGGTTTGGATCGCCGAGCATGTTTCGGAGAGAACGGTTCAAGCCGGTTGCCCCGCTAGGAACCGGCTATCATCTGATGCGCAGGACTATTCTGCCAAGCTGAGGGGTGCGCGAGATAGAACTGGTCACGAGCCACTAGGGTCTTCTATGGTTGACTTCGACGGGAAAAAAGGGAGGGCCGACTAACGGAGATTCGTGTCTACATGCGGCGGGCGCTTTGCCAGAGTCCGACGATGTTTCCTTCGGGGTCCTTGAAGTAGGCTGTGAAGCCCATGTCCGCGACTGCTTCTTTCTTCTTGACTGTTTTGCCGCCTAGCTTTTCGATGTTCTTGAGTGAGGCTTCGATGTCGGGGACGTCGATGGTGATGACGGTGCTCTTGACTGGGTCTTGGCGTTTTGTCATTCCGCCGTTGATGGCGCCGGGTTCTGTGGGCATTCCTTGCTGGTTTGATGGTGTGGTGCCTACCATGTGGTACTGCATTCCTGGGTACTGGTTGATCTCCCATCCGAAGGCCTTCATGTAGAAGGTCTTCGCGCGTTCGACGTTGTCGGCCGGTAGCTCGAAATGTACTACTTTACCGGGCATACGTACCAGCCGGATCGGCAGAAATTCGCTCGTAATAAGCGCTTGCTATACTTTCTTTCCCCAGCCTCCTGGCCCGCGCGAGACTCGAGTAGGCCCCGGGGGGCCGGAAAATTCACGGTTACTGGTTTCAAAATGTGATTCAGTTGACCGTTTCGACTGCTGTTTCAGGAAGCATGTTTCAAATGCGATTTCAAGAACTGGTTTCAAGAGGCGTTTCAGAATTCCATTCCGATAGCCGATCCAACCAATTGGTTCAAAAGCCCTATTTCAGAACCCATTTGAACAGAGTGATTCTCAAACCTTCTCATGCTTTCACAAGCTAGGCTGGGAGTTGTCTCTTCAGAGTTCATCGGTCCGATCGTCATCTCGGACCGGAGATGTCCAGCTATGTGGCTTGAATACCCAGAATAGCCAAGCTCCTGCCACTACTAGCGCTCCTCCAATGATGGTGGGTAGAACTAGAGGATTGTAATCCGTCGCGCAGCCTAGCCCGTTGGAGCCTGGTGGTTGCGAGCACAAGCCTCCTGTGTTAGCAGCGAACAGGGAAAATCCAAACATTACGGCAAAAAAAACCGGCAAGCGCTAGAATCTTCCCGATACTTACCAGGTCTTTATTACCCATGAGAAATTCATAGCGATTCTCAGCACCTTAACGTTCCGTATCCTTCTATGCGAGAAACTGGTCAACCCCCTCTCAAGCGCCACTAAAGGTTTGATGATCAAACGCCGAAAGCTGCGCCGACAACACAATAGCTCGTTTTTCCCGAGGAGACCTTCGACCAAAGGTAAATATTGACTCCCACCCTCTTGAATGATGAGTCGTTAGCGGTTGGGGAGAAGAAGACGCAGAGTAGTTAGAATCGTCAAGAAGAAGCTCCCCACAGTCTTTACCTGTCCGCGATGCGGTGAAGAAGCCGTCAGGGTAACGATTGACAAGCAAACCGGTCACGCGACAGTTCTCTGCGCTCTTTGCCAGCTTAAAGACGAGTTTCCAGCCCATCCGGCCGCCCAGACGATAGACGTCTATTCCTACTTCACAGACCGGTTCTACGGTGTCAAGGATCCAAGAGCGATAATTCCTCGGGAAAGAGAGCATATGGTAGCTCCATCTGAGGAGCCAGAGGAGCCTTCACTTGAGACCTCAAGCGAAGAATCCACGGCTATCGAAGTCGTTCCCGAGACCCCCTTGGCGGAGACCCCTGCGAACCCCGTTCCCGACCTGTCCCTTGCTGAGCCCGTGGAATCAAGCCCATCTCCAACCGAATCCATGGAGGAGACGAGTCTACCCGAAGAGAGCGCTGTGGCTGAGGGGAGCACGCAATCTGAAGACGTGGAGGAGAAGGCTGAGTCTGAAGAAGAAGGTGAGCCCTTTGCGGATATTCTTCAGGAGAACAAGGACAAGAAACGGTACAGTCCTAATCCGCTTCCCCAGCAGTCTTCTGAAACCGACTAGTAATCTAGAGAACTAGCTCCTGACATGAACAGGACTGCGGGTCTTACTCCACGAAATGGTGAGAATAGTCAGACCAATGACTGCAGCAAGCGATGTTATGAGGCTGTAGGAAAAAGCCGCGGTCGAAGAAACTTGGTCCCACAAGGCGCCGAACAAAAAGTTGGCGACTAGCGAGCAGGCACCGAGGAGAAGATAGTAGAGGGCATAGGCGGTTCCCTTCAATTCTCCCGCAGTCAGAGACGGAATCACAGCACGCTGGACAGTGTCGGAAGTGCCGAGGTAAAGCCCGTAGATGAAAGCGATTCCAAAAGCTAGGACAACTCCACCAGTTGTAAGGATGCTGACTACAGTAGAGAGTGCGAACAGTCCAAAAGCACCTATGAGGACCCTGTCCTTTCCGATTCTGTCAGCCAACAACCCTGACGGCAGCCCAGCTACCACAGTTGCCACGTTCAAGACCGCATAGACGAGTGGAACGGTGGCCTGGTCTACGCCAAGAGCGTTCGCCTTCACTAGGACGAAGGAAAAGTTGTATGCTCCAACCGCGAAGATTCCGATTACGATCAGAAAGGTTGTGTACTTTCGATTCAGAACTCTTCCCGCGTTCTTGAATATGCTCGTTGTTTTCTTGAGGCCGCCCTTGTCGACCACGAAGTATACCAGCACGACTACTGCGATCGACCCTGGGAGGAGTGAGATGAGGAAGAGATTTCTGATCCCGATAACGGGTATGAGGAAGAAGGCCAGAACTGGTCCTATGATAGCGCCGACCTGGTCGAGCGATCGATGGAGGCCGAAGGCACGTCCGCTCACAGCCTCCTTAACGGAGTCGCTTATCAGAGCGTCACGTGGAGAGGTTCGAATTCCCTTTCCAGCCCGATCGGTCAACCTGACTGCGAGGGCCTGTACAAAGTTGCTGGTGATAGAAAAGACTGGCTTGGCGATGGTGGAAAGCGCATAGCCAACTATTACCAATGGTTTCCGGCTCGCGATTCGGTCCGAGATCACCCCAGCGAAGCTTCGGAATGCATAGTTTAGTGAGTCCGCGGCGCCCTCCATCAGCCCAAGAAGCTCTTTCGTCGCCCCAAGGTCGATGGTTACAAAGAGAGGTAGGACGCCGAGAATCATCTCAGACGAGATGTCGGTGAAGAGGCTCACAATGCCCAAGTACCAGACGTTTCGGAATCCTGGTTCCTTTGCCTGTTCGGTCTCGGCAGTCATGGTCTCGTTGCTTCCCTAGTTCTTTCTCTCGTCAAAAATCGGTGTTAAGAGGTTCACAATTCGGTCCACGGTAGCGCGCCGGTCTCTCAGGTTCTGAACAACCATTTTCTCGTAGATCTTGAAGAGGTTAGTCATTGTCATCCTCGGATGGAGCGGGCTGAATGCTTCCTCGGACCCGGGCGCTCGGATAATGAGACCTCTGGAAAGCATCGTCTGAAGCAGGTCCCGTGCTTCGCTCCTTGAGAGTGCTAGGGTTTCAGCGAGCTCATTTACCCCAACGTTGCTTCGTTCGAGCATCTGAAGGTAGGCAAGGGTTTCCGGTTTGGGTAGGTTGAATTGGCGTTCGAGAAGTTGAGCGATCTCGTTCTCGTCGATTGGCTGGCGCTTGAGAGAGCCCGGAACGGGCATAAGATACCCCTCAGAGTAGTACCCTATTTCACCTTGTGACTGGTGTCAAAAGCATTAATACCGGTGCGCTGCGTGTATTCACTACTCAGAGTGGTATATGATGGCACTGTTAGA
>Ga0209160_1001938_pt1 | contig 17416 bp, 16 predicted proteins | sample GraSoiAngelo_153_FD_186167 | JGI IMG/M metagenome (GOLD analysis project Ga0209160, IMG submission 186167) | Grasslands soil microbial communities from the Angelo Coastal Reserve, California, USA - 14_1009_12_40cm (SPAdes) (version 2) | ecosystem: Environmental > Terrestrial > Soil > Grasslands ... | reverse complement strand
GGGGGGGGGGGGGGGCGCAGAACGGGCGGTCGTCATGGATTTCGGACTCGCCAAGGAACGCCGCGCCGACCCGGCGATCGCCAAACTCACCGCGACGGGAATCATTCTTGGGACGCCCGAGTTCATGAGCCCCGAACAGATTCGCGGGAAGCCGCTAGATGCTCGCAGCGACATCTATGCGCTCGGTATCGTCGCGTTCGAAATGTTTACCGGCAAGCTGCCGTTCCAGGGCCGCAACGCGCAGGAGATGATGATCGCGCGGCTGCGGAGCCAGCCCGTTCCCATCCGGCAGTATCGGCCCGATGTCCCGGACGTCGTCGAGAAGGCGTTGACCAAAGCGCTGCAAACGAACCCGGATGACCGCTTCACGACGGCCATCGAATTCTCGGACGCGCTGACGGGGGGGGGGGGGGGGGGGATCGGCTGCGCCGTCCGGTGGACTCTTCGGGAAGCTCAAGGAGAAGTTCTCGTGATCGCGTTGCTGATGGTGCTGGCGCTGCAGCAGCAAGCGGGAGCCACCGCGATTCGGGCGGGCACACTCATCGACGGAACCGGCGCGGCACCGGTGAAAAACGCGGTCATCGTGGTTCAGGGCGATCGCATCACGGCCGTGGGGGGGGGCGCCAATGTCGCGATCCCCACCGGTGCGACGGTCATCGATCTGTCCAGCGAGACGGTGCTGCCGGGCTTCATCGACGCCCACGTCCATCTGGCCGGCCGGACGATCGGGGACGGCGACTGGCAGCACAGCCGTCTCACCGAGATGTCGAGCCAGCTCGCGCTCCTCGGCGCCGCGCACGCACAGCAGACGCTCGAGGCTGGCTTCACGACCGTGCGGGTCGTCGGCAGCGCAGCCTTCGGCGACGTCGCGCTCCGCAATGCGATCAACGCCGGCTGGATTCCGGGCCCGCACATCGTTGCCGCCGGTATCTCCTTCGGCATCCGCGGCGGTCACTGTGACGAGACCAACGGCCTGCAGCCCGAGGCGTTAGGGCACGAAGGCGGCGTCGAGGTCGGCGTTGCCAACGGGCTTGACGAGGTGCGCAACGCCGTGCGTTACATGGTCAAGTATGGCGCGGATGTCATCAAGATCTGCGCGACGGGCGGGGTGCTCTCGCTTACGGATTCGGTCGGCGTACAGCAGTACAGCGAAGAAGAAATGCGGGCCATCGTCGAGACCGCCACGCAGCTCGATCGGCGCGTCGCGGCGCACGCGCACGGAACGGCGGGTATCAAGGCCGCGGTACGCGCGGGCGTGACGTCGATCGAGCACGGCTCGATTCTCGACGCGGAGGCCGTTACGCTGATGAAGCAGCACGGCACCTGGCTCGTGCCGACGCTGCTGGCGGGATTCACGGTCGAGTCGCTGGCAACTGCCGGCCGCCTGCCGGCGCCGATCGCCGCCAAAGCGCTCGCGATCGCGCCGCGGATGCACACTTCCTTCAAGCTGGCGCTCGATGGGGGCGTGAAGATCGCGTTCGGTACCGACGCCGGTGTGATGAAACATGGCACCAACGCCCGCGAATTCGAGCTCATGGTGCGCTATGGGATGACGCCGATGCAGGCCATCGTCGCGGGCACGGCGAGCGGCGCGACGCTGCTTGGCGTCGAGCGCGACGCCGGCACGATCGCGGTCGGCAAACGCGCCGACATCGTCGCGGCACAAGGCGACCCGTTGCAGAACATCACCGTCCTCCAGCACGTCGACTTCGTGATGAAGGACGGCAAGGTGTTCAAGCGCGGCGGCCAAGTCGTGGGCTGGAGCGACGCCGCAGTGCCGTGAAGCGGTTCCCCGCCTTCGATCCACCGGAATACGTCGACTGGAAAGCGGACCCGGCGCTCGTAAAGCGCTTCCGCGACACCGTCGCATCCGATCCCGACCGCGCGCGCAGCGTCGCCGAATTGTCGGGTGAGGCAAAGCTCGCGCTCTATCGCGGCCTGCTGCGCGCCCGACTCCACGACATCGAGCTGAAGCGTTGGGTCCGCACCGGTGTCCTCTCCAAGGCGTGGCTCGGAACGGGCGAGGAGGCGACCACCGTGGGGCCCGTGCACGCGTTGCAGCGCGGCAGGGATATTGTCGCGCCGATGATCCGCAATGCCGCGGCCTGTTGCGAGATGGGCATGTCCATCGCCGATATGCTGCGTGCCTACCTCGCGACGGCCGACTCGCCGAGTCGGGGACGCGACTTGCACGTGGGCTCCTTCCAGCATGGCGTGCTCCAACCCATCTCACACGTCGGCGACATGGTGCCCGTCATCACGGGCATCGCGCTGACCTTCAAGATGAGAAAGGAGCCACGCGTCGCGCTCACGTGGGTCGGCGACGGGTCGACGAAAACGGCCGCGGCGCACGAAGGCACCAACTTCGCCGCCGTGCAGCGCGTCCCCGCCATTTTCATCATCGAAAACAACCAGGTGGCGTTGGGCACCCGTCTCGATCAGCATCATCTTCCCCCCGACTTCAAGGACTGGCCGGCCAGCTACGGGATCTGGGGCGCGACGTTCGACGGCAACAACGTGCTCGACGCGTATGCCGCGACCCGGATCGCCGCCGCACGCTGCCGCGCAGGCAACGGACCGGCGCTGCTTCTCGCTGAAACGTTCCGCATGGGCGGACACGCGACCCACGATGAGCGCGAGGCGCGGGAAACGTTTCCGCCCGATCTGTTTACCACATGGGGCAAACGCGATCCGATCGGCCTGTACGAGGAGTACTTGAAGGAGGAGGGCGTCTCCCCGACCGTGCTCGCGGCGGTCGAAGCCGAAATCACGGATGAGGTCGAACAGGCGGCCGCCGCGGCGTTGGCGAGCCGCGACAACATGCCGAAGGGCGTCACCGCCCTCGAGGGAGTGTATGCGAGCCGCAATTAGCATCGCAGTGATCGTCGTCGCCTCTCACAGGCCTGCTCCCGCGGCCGCGCAGGACCACACGCTGCGGGTGCCGGCCGGCTTCAAGATCTCGGTGTTCGCGCAGAACCTCGAGGGCGTGCGCTTTCTCGCGCTCGGGCCCGGGAACGCCGTGTACGCGACGCAACCGCGCGCGGGACTGGTCGTCAAGTTGACCGATGCAAACCACGATGGCGTCGCGGACAGCACGATCACGGTCGAGAGCGGATTGCGCCAACCGTTCGGCCTCGCCTTTCGCGGTGACACGATGTATGTCGCGGAGGTGCATGATGTGAAGCGGTTCGATCCCGGCCGCGGTGAACCGGCGACCGTCGTGCCTGATATTCCCAGCGGGGGCCATTCGACTCGGACCATCCTTTTCGGACCAGACGGGAAGCTGTATCTCGCCGTCGGTTCCTCCTGTAATCTTTGCGATGAGCGTGACTCGTTGCGGGCTGCCGTGACGCGATTCGATCCCAATGGATCGGGTGGACGTGTGTTCGCCAGGGGCCTCCGGAACACCGTGGGAATGGCGTTCAACCCAACAACGGGAGAGCTGTGGGGCGCGAATAACGATCGCGACAATCTCGGCGACGACCTGCCGCCCGAGCATGTCAACATCATCAAGGAAGGGCGCAACTACGGCTGGCCGCAATGCTATCTCCCCGGCAAGCCCAATCCCGAGTATACCACGGCCGATTGCTCGAAGGCCGAGCCGCCCATGATCACGGTGCAGGCACATTCGGCGCCGCTGGGGTTCACGTTCTACACGGGCAATCAGTTTCCTCGCGAATATCGTGGGGACGCATTCATGACGCTGCATGGTTCCTGGAATCGGTCGGTGCCCACCGGCGCCAAAGTCGTCCGCGTGCGCGTGGATAGTTCGGGACGGCGGGCGACCGGAGTCGAGGATTTCATCGTTGGCTGGCAGCTTCCCGATGGCTCGCGCTGGGGTCGGCCCGTCAGTTTACTCGTTATGCCGGACGGCGCGCTCCTCGTGAGCGACGACATGGGTGGGAAGATTTGGAGGGTGAGCTATGGGCGTTAGGCGGTTGAGCGGTTGGGCGGTTGGTGGACTCGGCGCGGGAGCTGTTTTGGCGGCGTTTTCTCTAACCGCCTATTCGCTTAACCGCCGAACCGCCGATATCCATTCGGAGTACGTCAAGTTTCTCAGCGGCAAAGACACCATCACCGCCTATCTCGCCTACCCCGAGCGTTCGCAGCCCGCACCGGCCGTGATCGTCATCCACGAGATCTTCGGCATGTCCGATTTCGTGCGCCAGACAACCGAACAGCTCGCGAAGGACGGCTTCGTCGCGATCGCGCCCGACCTGCTGTCTCGTCGCGGCGGCACTCCCGCATCGCAGGACTCGGCGCGCAAGTTGATCGCGTCGCTGCCGCCCGACTCGATCACCGCCGATCTCAACGCAACCAAGGATTACGTCAAGAAGCTGAAGGCCGTGCGGCCGGACGCGATTGGCGTCATCGGCTTCTGTTGGGGTGGCGGCCAGAGCTTCCGCTACGCGACGAATGCCCCCGACCTCAAAGCGTTCGTCGTCTGCTACGGGCCGGCTCCAAACGCCGCCGACATGGCCAGGATTCGCGCCCAAGGGCTCGGCGTGTACGCGGAAAACGATGCGCGTATCGATGCGGGATTGAGTGACGCCGCCGCGGCGATGAAATCCGCCGGGAAGAGCTATCCATACACGATCTATCCCGGAGTGGGACACGGTTTCTTGCGCAGTCGCGAGAAACCCGAAGTCGCCGACAGCGCGTGGAGTGCCGTGATCCGGTTTTTCCGCGCGCAGCTGAAGAGCTAGCGGCGCGCGGCTGCCGCCAGCAAGGAGCGCGCTCGCTCGAGCGCGGCATCGCACCCCTCCAGCACGTCAGCGACGCGCGGCTGCACGCGGATCTCGGGCACGATTCCCTCGTGCCCGAACTCCGTCCCATCGGAGAATGCGTCGCGGGTCACCGTGAAGCGGACCTGCCAACCGGCAGCGAGCCGGAGCACCAGCGTTTGTCCCGTGCTGCCGGCGGACGCTTCACCGATGATCGTGCCACGGGTGCCGTTGCGGAACGCCGCCAGGAAATCCTCAGCCGCGCCCGACGTGCGCGCCGATGCCAGCACCACGACGGGACCAGTGTAGGGAGGGCGCTCGCGCCGCAGCGGTGGCCAGATCGTGTCGGAAGGCGCGCGGAGCCACGCGCCGGTCGAGTCCGGCTCGTCGGGGCCGCGGTAGGCCGGACGATACTGCGGCGTCCGCCAGCGCGATGTGAGGATGGGACGGTCCGTCAACCGGGAGAGAACGGCATAGCCCTGCTCTCGACCGCTCGCCGTCCACGTCGTCTCGCGCAGATCGAGAATCAGGCCCCGATGCCGCAGCCCTTCGCGCGGTGCGTCGCCCAAGGCGCGGTCGAACAGCGCGACGACATCAGGATCCGCGAGCGAGTTGATGCGGATCCAGATCACGCCGTCCGGCAGTGTGTCGGCTTCGATCGGGGGCCGTTCCAGCGGCCAGCGGGTCATGAGGGCGACGCTGCGGGTCACGCTCGCCCCTCGCTGCGCGCCACCGGGAAGCCGCAGCGATAGATGGAGGGCGGTTCCTCGCTCACCCTCGAGCATGCGTTCCACGGCGCGTTCCCAGCGACTCGAGTCTGTCGCGGCCGCAATTTCAGGAAGGACGGAATCGCGAATCCAGAGCTCCGCGGGAATGCCCTGGACCGCGATGATCTCTGCCAGACGCTCGGGACGGGCGATGCGCATCTCGTCGTTGGCGGCGTAGTCGATGATGAAGGGCCGGCGCTCGATGCTCCGCAGGGCGATCGGCGGTCGCGCCGTTCGCGCCGCGATGGGCGCAGGCGGCAGGAGCTCGAATTGGCCGTCGTGCAAAAGCGCGCCCCAGCGCCGCAGTTGCCGGAAAAACTGCAAATCGGTTAGTGCGGGTCCTCCTCCCGCGCCTCCCGGCCCCCCCCGTGTGTCGATCATCGTGACCGTCGCGGCGAACGCCGAGTCCCAATTCGCGCGCACGGCGTTCCAGTAGGCATAGTTATAGCGCGCTTCCGACCACAGTCCCGCCGCGACGAGGTGCCGGTCGACCGGATTCACACGCTGCGCGCTGAGTGGTGCAAAGAGGAGCGCCGGGAACCACACTGAGAACCACGGCGTACGGGATCGCATGGCCCTAATTTATCTGTTGCTGTTCGCCTCGCCCCAACTGCTCCTGTATCTGTACTTGCGGGAGCGCCTTCCGCTATCTGCGCGGCGGGTGCTCACGCTTGTCTTCGTTGTCTTCAACATCCCCTGGGTCATCGTCGGCGTGCGGATGTTCTCCGGCAGTCTGTGGGGAATCAGCCGCGTTCCCTACCTTGCCCCCTGGATTGCGTGGCAGCTGCTTGGCTGGATCTTCTGCGCGCTGGTCGCGGTCTACATCGTCGCCAAAGCGGTTGGGCGGTTCGGCGGATTGGCGGTTCGCAAGCTGCGCCACGCCCCAACCGCTGAACCGCCTGACCGCCCAACCGCCCTCTCCCGCCGCCAATTCCTCGTCCGCGCGACGTACACCTACGCCGCCGCCGGCGTGGGATTGTCAGCCTACGGGATTTGGAACGCGGAACGACTGCCAAGTATCACGCGCCGCGCGCTGGTCTTTCCGGATCTTCCGCCCGTCTTGGACGGACTGCGCATCGCTCACGTCTCCGACGTGCATGCCGGCATTCACATGCCCGAAGAGAAAATGGCCCAGATCGTCGCGCTGACGAACGCGCTCGGCGCGGATCTGATCGTGCAGACGGGCGACATGATCGACATCTCGCAGTCCTACATCCCCCAGTACGTGCGGGCATTTCGGGATCTACACGCACCGCTGGGCGTCGTAACGGTGCTGGGCAATCACGATCGGTACACGGGCGCGGACGCCGTGATCAGAGGCGTGCGCGACGCCGGGCAGACGTTCGTGAAGAACGGTGTGCACGTCATCGAGCACCGCGGTGCCGCAATCGCGCTCGTTGGGATTGATGACCCGCGCAATTGGCGTGCGGATGATCCGCAGGACGACGATTTGGCCGAGGCACTGCGCGTCACGCCGCCGGCGTCGCAGGCATTTCGGGTTTTGCTGGCTCATCGTCCTGGCGCATTCGACGGCGCCGCACCGCGCGGTATTCCGCTGACGCTCGCCGGCCACATTCACGGCGGGCAGTTCTATCTGCCCGTGATCGGCTGGTCGCCAGGACGGCTGATCACCAAGTACGTCATGGGTCACTTCCACAGGGGCGCGAGCCAGCTCTACGTGAGCCGGGGCATCGGTGTCGTCGGCGTGCCGCTGCGGATCTTTGTGCCGCCGGAGATCGCATTGTTCGAGTTGCGGCGTTCGGGATAGCGCGATCACGCGCTAATCGCCCGCCACGCTCCATCGATCACCAGTCGCAACCCCGCGTCGCCGCTCTTCCATTCTCCAGCCACGATCTTCTGCAGCGCGAGCCACATGCCCGCCCACACATCCACTGCTCCCGTGCGCACGACGCCTTGCGCCTTCCCCTCGGCAATCAGGCGCTCGACCACAAGGCGAAACTCGCGCTCGGCCTTGCGGCTCTCGTCATCGAGCACCGCCCCGAGCGGCTCGAGCAATCCGAGCTTCACGATCGACGGATCCTGCGTCGCGCCCTCGATGAGACCATGCGCGACAGCCGCCAGCTGGGCGCGCGTGTTGGTCGGTTCGAGGCTCCGGCTCGCTTCCTGTGCGACTTTCGTCGCCCAGCGTTGCGCCGCTCGATAGAGCTCGTTGACGAGCTGCTGCTTGCTGGCGAAGTGCCGGTAAATCGTTCCCTCCGCGATGCCCGCTTTCTTCGCGATTTGCGCGGTCGTCGTGACGTGATAACCGCGCGTCGTGAACAACTCGAGCGCGGCCCGGATCAGGCGCTGGCGTGTGAGATCGGCGGCCGGCGTGGTGTTGGAAACGTGGGGATGCGACACGGCGCGAATCTACCGTCCGCCAAGCAGTGTAACTAGCTTTCCGGCCGCTTTGTCGAAGCCCTGTTAGCTCCCAAGCCGACCAATCGGAGGCGTTGACGCGATGCGCATGCTGGTACTCGGTGCCGGACTGCAGGGCTCCGCCTGTGCGTATGATCTGCTCCAGCAGTCCGCGGTTGAGCGCGTCACACTCGCTGATCTGAAGCCGGGACGTCTCCCAGCTTTCCTGAAGAAGAAGAGCGATAAGCGACTCGTCACGGCCCGCCTCGATGCAAAGCAGTCGGTTCGGTTGCGCAAGCTGATGCATGGCCACGACGCCGTTCTGAACGCGTTGCCCTACTACTTCAACTATTCGGTCGCCCGGAATGCCATCGCGGCGGGACTGCATTGCGCGGACCTCGGCGGCAACACCGAGATCGTCCAGAAGCAGAAGACGCTCAATGCCGCAGCTGAAAAGAAAGGCGCATCCGTCGTTCCCGACTGTGGGCTCGCCCCCGGGATGGTCAACATCATCGCCGCGGAAGGCGTTCGACGGGTCGGCGAGGCGGAGTCGGTGAAGATCTTCGTGGGCGGGTTGCCGCAGCATCCCGAGCCCCCGCTGAATTATCAGATCGTCTACTCGCTCGAGGGTGCGTTGGATTATTACACGACGCCTTCGTGGGTCTTGCGGGGCGGCCGGCCGGAGCGCGTGGACGCACTCTCCGAGCTCGAGACGGTGGAGTTCCCCCACCCCGTCGGCACGCTCGAAGCGTTCCATACCGGTGGTGGCATCTCGACGATGCCGTGGGCGTATGCCGGCAAGATCCAGACGATGGAGTACAAGACGCTGCGGTATCCGGGTCATATGGCCGTCATGCGCGCTGTTCGCGAGCTCGGTTTGCTGTCGCTCGATCCGGTGACGGTGAAGGGGACCAAGATCGTGCCGCGTGACGCGTTCATCGCCACCGTGTCGCCGCGGCTCTCCAAGCCCAACGGACGCGACGTCGTTGCGTTGCGGGTCGAAGTGAAGGGACGCAGCGGACGTCGGGTCGTGTGGCAGCTGTTGGACTATTACGACAAGACCACCGGCATCAGCGCGATGATGCGCACGACCGGCTACTCGCTGGCGATCACCGGAGTCATGCAAGTCGACGGCAGGATTAGAGCCACCGGTGTCCACACGCCCGATGAAGCGGTGCCGTTTCAGGCGTACGTGGATGAGTTGAAGAAGAGAGGAATTGAGATTCGGGAAGTGACCAATCAGTAGCTCCAGCTCGTCGCGAACGCGACCTCCGCGCCTTCCGTTCCTTTTCCGCCCTCCAGTATCACGACCGTATTCCGCATCAGCGCGACGGCGACTCCCGCGCCGAGGCTCGCGTGGAGTCCGTGACGCGTGAGCCGCACAGCTTCGCCTGGTGCGAACACCCGCGCCGCGTCGTAAAAGCCGAACAATTTGACCTCGAGCAGGCGCGGCGCCCAAATCAATCCATAACGGGCTTCCACGCCGCCGAGAATCTTTCCCGGGCCAACGAACCGGCCGTCGTGGTAGCCACGCAATGAGTGGTAGCCACCCACGGCGACCACCGGCCCTTCGCTTGACTCCATCGTAAACTGGGCCGCGACCGGCGGCGTGCCGGACATTCCTTCGCCCGCGATCCGGCCGGCGAGGATCAATCGGTCCAGCGGATGCACGTATACGCGGACCGTGCCGGTCCGGCGAGTGTAGCCCCGTCCGCTGGCGACCAACCCCTCGACAAAGACGCCGCGGTGCGGGTCGGTCTCGAGATCACGCCAGTCGAGCACGACACCCGCGCGTGCGATGCGATCGTTGAACGGGACCTCATCCGGCCGGATAGTCCCGGACAGCTGGTCGCGCTTGAAGACGCTTTCCCCAGGGAGGTCGCGAAAATCGGTGTGTTCGAGCGAGCCGCCTGCGAGAATGCGCAGCGGGCCGACGATGCGGCGTTGCACCGTAAACCGCGCGGTGCGAATCGTGCGGCTCACCCGATAGAAGTACGAACGGCCAGTGAGGCTGTCGCGGACGTAGGTGGTGTTGTTTCCCTGACCGTAATAGCCGAAGCGATTCGCGCGGATCAGGCCGGCTGTCAGACCAAACCGCCAGCCGTCCCAATAGGCGGGCGCCTGCGCGTCGGCGATGATCGAATAGCTGCCCTGCGTGCTGGCTCCGGCATCGAGCGCGATCCGGGCGAACGTCGGCTCCGGCCGCTCGGCAAAGCCCATAGGGCTCGACCAGTCGTAATGGCCCGCGAGCCAGAATCCGTCGATCGAGCTGTACCAAATGGCGGGATAGAGATGGTCGACCCAGTTGTGTCGTGGATTCGGCTCGGCGGAAGTCTGTGCATTGAGCCCGCGCGCGAGCAGGACTGCGACGGCGAGGGCGTAACCGGATCGCCGCATGGCGCTCAGGTTTGCTCGAAGACGTGCGCCGTATCGTGAAGCTTGGCGTCAGTGCCGTCGTGCGCCGCATAGCGGCCGGGGTACAGCGATGCCGCACCGAATTCTCCGCGCTTGTTCACGCCATAAAAGATCAGGCCAAACTTGGGACGGCCGCGGGCATCGAGCAGCCGAGGCTCGGTGGTGGCGATGACGCGCTTGAGGGACTCGAGACATGCGTCAGTCGGTTTCATGCCGCGCCGCATGTTGTCGACCGTCAGAAAGCCGCCGCACACCTTGATGTTCGATTCACCGCGGCCGGTTGAGCCCGCCGCGCCGACCTCGTTATCGCAATACTGACCGGCGCCGACGACCGCCGAGTCGCCCACACGGCCCGGAATCTTGAAGGCGAGTCCGGCCGTCGTGGTCACCGACGAAAGGTCGCCGCCCGGCGTCACCGCACTGCAATTGATCGTGCCGGTGGGACGCACGATCATCGTTTCGGTTTCCGGGACGTCGAGATAATCGTCCTCCGGATTCAGGTTCGCACGCCACCGGAGCCACGCCTGCCGCGACTCCGGTGTCAGGAGATCTTCTTCTTTGAAGCCGTAGGAGAGCGCAAACTTTTTCGCGCCTTCCCCGACGAGGAAAATGTGATTGGTGTACTTGAGAACGAGTTTGGCGACTTCGGACGGCGTCTTGATATTCTCGAGACACCCGACGGCGCCGGCGCGTTTGGTGGGACCATGCATGCACGAGGCGTCGAGCTGCACCACCCCGTCGCGATTGGGAAGGCCGCCGTATCCGACGGTCGTGTCGTTGGGATCGAGCTCCTGGATCTTCACACCTTCGATCACGGCGTCGAGCGTATCGGCGCCTTGCATCAGCATGTCGAATGCTTTTTGAACGCCGCGGAGACCGTTGGCGCTCGCGATGGCGACGGGTTTGGCGGCCCAACGGGATCGCGCGGGCAGGGGTTGGAGTGGTCGCATCGGATGCGGAATTACGGCGCTGGCCCCGCCGGCCGCGATGCCGCCCGCGGCGGAGCGCAAGAAATCCCGACGCGACCAGGAGTCGGACACGGTTAGGGTTTTACCCACTCGTCATCCTGCTGTCAACTTGCTACGTTGTCCCACCGTGGAGCTTTCGCTCGTTGTGCCCGCGTATAACGAACGCGAGAACCTGGCTCCGCTGCTCGCGGAGATCGACTCCGCCCTCACGGGCCGTAGCTACGAGGTGATTGTCGTGGATGACGGCTCGACCGATGGCACGCTGGAGACGCTCAAAACCCTGCGCCAGACGCATCCGCAGCTGCGCGTCATCGCGTTCGAGCGCAATGCGGGACAGACGGCGGCGTTCGCGGCCGGATTTCGGAGCGCGCGCGCACCAATCGTGATCACGCTCGACGCCGACTTGCAGAATGATCCCGCCGACATTCCGCTGCTCGTGGATACGCTACAGCGAACGGGCGCGACGGCAGTGGCCGGCTATCGCGCCACGCGCCGCGACACTCCATGGAAGCGCCTCCAGAGCCGCATCGCTAATGGCGTGCGCAACCGGCTGAACGGCGAAGTCATTCGTGACACGGGGTGTTCGCTCAAGGCCTTTCGGACCGACGCGGCGCGCGCCCTGCCGCTGTTCGGCGGGATGCACCGCTTTCTTCCCACGCTGATCAAGATGCAGGGCGGTACGGTCACGGAGGTGGCAGTCGGCCACCGGCCGCGCCGGCATGGCGCGACGAAGTACGGCATGTGGAATCGCGTGTGGCGCTCGCTGATCGATGCGTTCGCGGTGCGCTGGATGCAGCGGCGCGCCCTGCGGTACCGGGTGCGGGAGGAGTACTGATGACCGGGCCTCCGCTCACCCACCCGACCCACGACCAATGGCTCGTGCAGATCGACGCGGAGCTGGACGGCGAGCTGTCGCTGGTCGAGCGGGCCGCCCTCGCGAAGCACCTGGTCACGTGCGCGCATTGCGCCGGCGCCCGCGCAAGCCAGCTGGAAGTGCGCGTCGCGCTCGCACGCTCGGCGGGCAATCCGCACGCGTTCGTGGTGCCGCGGCCCGTGATCCGGCCCGGCGCGCTGGCGCTGTGGGTAGCCATCGCGCTGGGAGTTGGGCTGCTGGCCGGATGGGGAGCCCACCAGCGCTGGGGCGGGCCGGGGAGCGGGACGCCGCTCGAGGAAACGCGTGGGACGATCGTCGTCCACTAGCGCTTCCCTCGTCGCTCTCGCGAGCGGGGCGATGTTGAGCGTCACGATTCCGATGCAGGGGCCCGGCACCCGGCTGACGTATCGGATTCGCGTCATCGAGCCCGCGGCGGTCGCGCCCCGCATCCTCGCGAGCGGCGCCGTCAGCGGACCGCTCGACACCGACATGCGGCTCACGCTGCGCAGCGACAGCGTCGAAGTCGAAGCGCTTTTCCAGGTCACGCCCATCGGCGACACGGTCAACCTCGGTGCCGAGTTCTTCACGAGACGCCGCGTCGGGCGCTCGCGCCGCGGCCTGCCGGTGTGGGAGGACGATACGTACCGGCGTGTGGTGCGGCTTGCGTGGAATGATACGGCCCGCGTGTACCCCTTCGGCTCCGGTCGCCGCGACACTGCGCCCCGTAAAGGCGCCTGGGTTGAGCTGATTCTCGAGCGCGCCTTCGCGGGTGGGGAGGCGCGGCCGGCGGAGGAGTTCGCCGTCGTCGATACGACTCGCGATTTCCGGTTGGAAGCCGTCGTGCGGCCGCGGCGCGCCCACGTGGTGCTGAACCTCGTGCGCGGCGACACCGTCAGCGCACCTCGCCCGATCGACCTGATTCCGGAGGAACCGCCGCGCATCGTGCGGCTGGTACTCGGCAGACGAGTGACGACGCTGGAGCTGAGCCTCACGCGTCCCGATCCGCCGCGCTCGGACCGCGAGCGCGCGCTCGCCATCGATGCCGACGTCGTCTGCTTGCGGGTCGTGCCGCCCGACGGGTCGGAGCCGCTGGGCGTGATGTGCGGGCGGCTCAACAGCGTCGCGCGCCAGCTGCCGCTGCCCAGCGGCGATACGCTCGCCGCAACGTTTGCCTGGCCCGGTCCGCGCTGATGGCCCGGCCTCGGAAGCAGCGGCTCGATCCATCCATCTTCCATCTTCCCGCCGACAAGATGCGGGAGGGCTATTACTCCGACAAATATTTTGTGCGCGCGCGGGATCTGTTGCGTCGGGCACGGCATCGCCCCCGAGTCACGATGCAGGTGTTCGGAAAGTCGCACGCCTATCTGGGCGGCATCGACGAGGCGATCGCGATTCTGAAACTGTGCGCCGAGAGTTGGGACGAGCTCGTCGTGCACGCGCTGTATGACGGTGAAGAGATCCAGCCGTGGGAGACCGTGCTGCTCATCGAGGGGCCGTACGACGCCTTCGCGGTGCTCGAGACGCTGTACCTCGGCGTGCTGGCGCGACGGACACGGGTTGGCACGAATACGCGGCTCGTCGTCCAGGCCGCGAAGCCGAAGGAAGTGATGTTTTTCCCGGCGCGTCACGATCACTGGTTGGTACAAACGGGAGACGGCTATGCCGCGCACATCGCGGGCGCGATCGGAGTGTCCACGGACGCACAGGCATCGTGGTGGGGATCGGAAGGCGTCGGGACCGTGCCCCACGCGTTGATCGCAGCCTACGGCGGCGACACGGTGCTCGCGTCGCGGAAGTTCGCGGAGTACAGCGATCCGTCGGTTCGGCTCATCACGCTCGTGGATTTTGATAACGATTGCGTCGGGACCTCGCTGGCGGTCGCGCGCGCCTTGGGCGATCAGCTGTATGGAGTGCGGCTCGACACCTCCGAGACGCTGGTGGACAGATCGGTGATTCCGCAGATGGGCACATTCCGGCCGACGGGCGTGAATCCGCAGCTGGTCTGGAACGTCCGGCGCGCCCTCGATGCCGAGGGCTTTACCCACGTCAAAATCGTCGTCTCGGGCGGCTTTACCGTCGAGAAGATCCGCAACTTCGAGGAGCAGGCGGTCCCGGTCGATGTATACGGCGTGGGCTCGAGTCTCTTTCAGGGGCGCTTCGACTTCACCGCCGACGTGGTGATGCTGGAGGGGAAACCGCGTGCGAAGGTGGGTCGGTCCTATCGGCCCAATCCCCGACTGGAGCGCGTCGAGTAAGTACTTGCATCAGCCTTTGCTTCTGCATAATTTTCCGCCCAAATGAATAATCATGCATCCGTCCCGGTCGGCGTGCTCGGGGCGTCGGGGTACGTCGGGCACGAGCTGTTGCGCCTCCTGCGCGGGCATCCGGCCGCGACCATCGCCTTCGCAACCGCCGACTCGGCCGCCGGCGAGTGGGTCGACGGGGTCGAGCTGATCAAGGTCGACGATGCTCCCTGGCAGCAGGCCGAGATCGTGTTGTCCGCGCTCCCGCACGGCGTCTCCGCGCGCTACGTGCAGGAGGCACGCGCCGGCGGGAAACGCGCCGTGGATCTGTCCGCCGATTTCCGGCTCTCACCTGACGCGGTCTATGGGCTCACGGAGTTCACACGCCCGCGCCTCCCCGCCGCCGATCTCGTTGCCAATCCCGGCTGTTATCCGACGGCGGCGCTGCTGGCGCTGCTCCCGCTGGCGCAGCTCGGACTCATTGACGCATCGCGCGAAGTCATCATCGACGCGGCGTCAGGTGTGACGGGCGCCGGCCGCAATCCCAAACGCGATTTGCTGTTCGGCGAGGTTGCGGAGGACTATCGCGCCTACGCCGCCGGGAACACACACCGCCATCTGGCAGAGCTACGTCAATCCCTCGCGCGCGAAGGCGGATTCACGGGCGACCTCGTCTTCACGCCGCATCTGTTGCCGGTGAAACGCGGCATACTCGAGACGATCCACGTGCCGTTGACGCGGGTGCTCGACCAATCGACGGCCGAAGGGCTGTACAGCGCAGCCTATGACGGCGAGCCCTGCGTGCAAATCCTGCACGGCGCGTTGCCATCCCTGAAGGACGTCGTCTACCGCAACCGCGTCGCGATCGGTGTCGCCCTAGTGGCCGACGTCCAGCGGCCGCGACTCACCGTGATCGCCGCGATCGATAACCTCGTCAAAGGCGCGGCAGGACAGGCGATTCAGAACATGAACGTGATGCTCGGGCTACCGGAAACGGCGGGACTGGCATGCTGACCGTGCGGGTCGTCAAGATCGGCGGCAACCAGCTCGATCGCCCGGTCTGGGTGGCCGAATGCGCGCGCGCGCTCAAAGGGGCGGGCCCCGTCGTCGTGGTCCACGGCGGTGGACAAGCCGTCAGCGCGTGGTCGCGTCGGCTCGGGCTGCCCGTCGAAAAGCGCGAGGGCCTGCGCGTCACCACACCGGAGATCGCGGAGATCGTCGAAATGGTTCTGGGCGGTCCCATGAATCGCCTGCTCGTGAGTGCGTTGCGCGACGCGGGACTCGACGCGATTGGGTTGTCGGGTGTCGATGGCGGTCTCTTGACGGCGCAGCCTGTCCAGAAGGGATCCGAGCTGGGTGAAGTGGGCACGATCGAAAACGTGCGCGCGTCGCTCCTCCAGAGCCTGCTGCTCGCCGGCCTGACCCCCGTGATCGCGCCCGTCGCACCGTCGCTCTCCGCTCCAGTGCGGCCACTGAACGTGAACTCCGATCAGGCGGCTGCCGCGATCGCCGCCGCACTCGGCGCGCAGGAGTTGCTCTTCGTCTCCGACGTCCCGGGCGTGACCGTGGATAGCGTGACGCAGCCGACACTATCGGCTACTGAGGTCGAGCCGCTCATCGAGTTGGGCGTGGCGAGCGGCGGCATGGCCGCGAAGCTCCGCGCCGCCGCACAAGCGCTCAGCGCCGGCGTCCGCGCGGTACGCATTGGCGATCTCGACATGTTCGAGCACGCGACCGCCGGCACGCGCCTTCTCGCCACACCTCCAGCCGTCCAACCAGCGTGACTACGCCGCTCGTCAGCTCCGACGCCGGCGCGCTGCTCGGCGTCTATGCGCGCGTGGGGCCGCACTTCGTCGCGGGCGAAGGCTCGCAGCTGATTGCCGAAGACGGCACGCGCTATCTCGATTTCGTGGCGGGCATCGCGGTCAATGCGCTCGGATACAACAGCCCGGTCTTTCGCGACGCCGTCATGCGCGCGCTCGAGGCGGGGCTCGTCCACGTGTCGAATCTGTACCGGACCGAACCGGGCGAGCGGCTCGCCGTGGAGCTGACCAGCCGTGCGTTCCACTCAGGCGGTCAAGCTTTCTTCTGTAACTCTGGCGCGGAAGCGAACGAAGGCGCCTTCAAGTTCGCCCGTAAGTGGTCCGGCAAGAGCGAGATCGTCGCCTTCAGCGGTTCGTTTCATGGTCGCTTGTTCGCGTCGCTCGCCGCGACCGACCGTCCCGATTACCGCCGGCCGTTCGAGCCGTTGCTCCCCGGTGTGCAGATTGTTCCGCTTGGTGATACCGAGGCGGCCGGCCGTGCGATCACACCCGAGCGCACCGCGGCGGTGATCATCGAGCCGGTGCAGGGCGAGGGCGGCGTTCGCCCCATTGCCACCGACTTCCTCACCTTCCTGCGCGAGCTGTGCGATGCGTGCGGCGCGGCGCTCATCTTCGACGAAGTGCAGTGCGGCCTCGGTCGCACCGGAACGTTGTTCGCAGCGGAGCGGTCGGGTGTGGTGCCGGACATCTACACGCTCGCCAAGCCGCTCGGCGGCGGGCTACCGATGGGCGCGATTCTCGTCAACGATCGCGTAGCGGCGGCGATGGCGCCCGGCGATCACGCGACGACGTTCGGTGGTGGGCCGTTCGTGGCAACGGTCGCCCTCGACGTCCTGCGCACCGTTGCCGAGCCCGATTTCCTCGCCGACGTCCGGGCGAATGGCGAATGGCTGGGCGGCCGTCTGAATGCGCTCGCCTCTCGGAGCCCGCGCGTCAGCGAAGCGCGCGGCTGCGGGTTGATGTGGGGACTCGAGCTCAACGAAGTCGCTGCGCCAATCGTCGCCGCGGCGCGCGAGCGGCATCTCCTCGTGCTCACCGCCGGACCGACGGTCATTCGCATCGTCCCGCCGCTCAACATCACCCGCGAGGACTTGGAGCGCGGCACTGCCATCCTCGAGGACCTACTCGCGTGACGAGTCTCTCGCTCAACGCGCGCCCCTTGCCGACGCCCCCCCCGCCCCCCCCCCAGCCGGAGCCGTCGTTGCGGCCCGCGGTCCTCTCTGATGTTGCGGGTATGGAAGAGC
>Ga0209160_1001936_pt1 | contig 17425 bp, 17 predicted proteins | sample GraSoiAngelo_153_FD_186167 | JGI IMG/M metagenome (GOLD analysis project Ga0209160, IMG submission 186167) | Grasslands soil microbial communities from the Angelo Coastal Reserve, California, USA - 14_1009_12_40cm (SPAdes) (version 2) | ecosystem: Environmental > Terrestrial > Soil > Grasslands ... | reverse complement strand
ACTCGGGAATGTGCTTCTCGAGCACGTCGATGAACGGATGCTTGGTCAGGAGAAGGAAGAGCTCCTTGCCCTGGAAGCGCTTCCAGTTGAATCCCTGGGCGCGCGCCGGCGTGAAGACGAACGGCCCCGCGGCGGCGACAGCGGTCGTGAGGAACGTGCGACGGGTGAACCGGCGAGCCGCCATGGGCGGTCTCCTCTCATTCAGCTTCGAGTTGCCACGCACTGTAGGCGGCCGGCGCGCGTAGTGTCAAGGACCGGAGCACCAGGAACGCGGTCGAGGCCGAACGTCGGGCCCGAAGTTTGCCGAGATGGGCGCCTCGATGCCCGCCGCCGCGACGGATATGGGGCGCATCTATTTTTACCGGACGACGGCGCTTGGGGCCGCGGTTCAGCCCGACGTCCGATTGAACGGGGAAGTGATCGGCAAGGCCGTGCCGAATGGATTTTTCTACGCCGATCGGCCGGCGGGCAACTACCAGGTCGCGACGGAGACCGAGGTCGAGCGCAAGCTGACCTTCACCTTGGAGCCGGGGCAGACACGCTACGTCCGCCTCAACATCGCGATGGGATTCTTCGTGGGGCACGTCTACGGCGAGCTCGTCGACGAGGCGAAGGGCCGGGAGGAGATCGCCGACATGAGGTACACGGGGACCACGGCGAAGCCCTGATGGTGATGCGCGCGCCGAGCGGAATCGGCCTGGCCATTGTCGTCCTCCTGGTGGCCGGCTGCGGCAAACACTACTGGAACAGGGCCGGCGCCGGGGCTGACGACTTCGCGCGGGACAGCGGCGAGTGCGCCCGCGAACACGCGCTCTACCGGGGCGGGACGAGAGACTTCGGGATCGTCCTGGAGGACGGCTACAAGGCCTGCCTGACGGACCGCGGCTGGGTGCGCGCGCAGCAGCGCGAGCCGCCGCCGCCCGGCTGGTTTCGTGGCATCGAGGGCGACGAGACGGTGAAGTTCACGGCGCCGCCTCCGCGGTGATCCTTCCGCTCAGAGCTTGGCCGCGGCGAACGTGTCGCACTGGCCCGGATCGCCTGTCTCGATCCCGCGCTTGAACCAGCGCACGCGCTGGGCGGAGCTGCCGTGCGTGAACGACTCCGGCACCACGCGGCCCTGTGACTGGCGCTGCAGGCGGTCGTCACCGATGGCGGAGGCGGCGTTCAGACCTTCTTCGATGTCGCCGGCCTCGAGAATCTGGCGAGCGCGCTGGGCGTTGCTGGCCCAGACGCCGGCCAGGCAGTCGGCCTGGAGCTCCATGCGCACCTGGAGCGCGTTGGCGTCGATCTGGCTCCGCCGGCCTTGCGTCGAGTGGATTCGCTCGGCGATCCCGAGCAGGTTCTGCACGTGGTGGCCTATTTCGTGCGCGATCACGTAAGCCTGCGCGAAGTCGCCGGGCGCCCCGAGGCGCTCGCGCAGATCGCGATAGAACGACAGGTCGATGTAGACCTTTTTGTCTCCCGGACAGTAGAAGGGCCCGACGGCCGCCTGCGCGAAGCCGCAGGCCGACTGCACGGCGCCGCTGAACAGCACGAGCTTCGGCTCCTGATACTGCCGGCCCATCTGTTTGAAGAGCTCGCGCCACGTGTCCTCGGTGTCGGCGAGGACGACCGAGACGAACTCGCGCAGCGGATCATCGGCGGCCGGCCGTTGCTGAACGCTCGGCGCGGGCCGCGAGTCGCCCGGATCGGTGCCTTGCAAGATCACGCTCGGATCGACGCCGAAGTACATGGCGAGGAGCACGAGCACCAGAGTTCCGATGCCGCCCCCCACGACCGCTCCGCGCCCGACCGGCATCCCGCGACGATCCTCGATGTTGTCGCTTCGCCTGCCCATCTGCCATCGCATCGCTGACCTCCCGCATCTCCGCCCGCCTGGGCGCGTTGCGGTCGTTGCTCCTCGTGACGCGGCGCTCAGCAAAGTGTACGGGCGATATCCCCGACGCCGCAAGGCGAGGCGCCCGATGGGAAGGCGTCTCGTGGGTCCACGAACGTGTCAGCGGACGAGCGAATCGAGAGCGTCGGACACGAGCGCCCCATGCGAGAGGACCGAGAACCACGTCGTCGACGCGCGTCGCAGCATCGAAGCCGGTGTCCCGAGCGTGACCGTCGACATCGTGTACTTGAGCGTCTCGGCGCCGGCCACGCACACGGACAGCAGCTCGGCCGTCGGCGTCTTCGATGTTTGCGCGGTCTTGACGATGATCTCCCACCGCGTGTGGTTCAGCGTGCCCGGAGTGATTCCGAACGCGGCCTGCAGTCGGTCGAAGGCGCGATTCTTGAGAAAGGTGTCGGCACGCTGGAGCTCGGCCGGCTGGCTCAGCGCGTCCTTGTAGGCCCGGACCGCGTCGTCGAGCAGCCTCAAGGAGGCCGCGCGGTGATTCTCGAAGCCTTCCGGTGCGTCGTCGGCCGCCTTGAAGCTGAGGAGGGCGTGGGCGGCCGCTTCGAGGAGCTTGGCCGAGCCCTGAGACGTCCGAGTCGCGAGCGCCTCCGACGTCGGCTTGTCGACCGTGCACAGATTGCCCGCCGCGCCTGGCAAAGCGGTGGCGAGAAGCAGAGTCGCCACGACCACCCCGATCAGGCAGCCTCGCTCGAGCATCGCGCCCCTTCGTCAACGAATCGCCGGAGGCGGCTCCCTGCATCGCGCCGCCTCCGGCGATTCGTGTTCGGGTCTACTGGCTAGTCGTCGTCGTGCTTGCCGTCTTTGTCGTTCTGCTTGTGGTCTTTGTCGTCTTGGTTGTGATTGCCGGTCCGGCTGATCTTCCAGATCACGCCCGTCTGCGGCATCTGAACGAGCGGGGCATCAGCCGCGTTCTTGAACATCGAGTCCGGGTCGGAGCGCCCGAAGTCCCGTACCGCGCCGAAGTCCACCAGATAGAAGGCGCCGTCCGGGCCGAACTTGCCGTCGACCGGCCGATTGATACCCTGGATGCCTCCCTCGGAGAACGCCTGGTCGGCGGGAGCAGTGCAGCGCTTGCGACCGTCGGCGTCGGTCACCTGATCCGCCTTGCGGCAGTTGAACGCCCACCGCTCGAGCTTGATGCGCCCGTCTTTCAGGAACTGGACGCGCTCGATGTCGTGCCCTTCCTCGGGCTCGCCGTTGCCCTTCGAAAAGCCAAAATCGCCCTCGCGAGTGACCAGCGCGTCGCCTCGTCCGACCTTGGCGCCGGGGTTGCCGCCGCCGGCGAAGTCGTCAGGCACGAAGTCGAGCCCGACGGCGGCCACGTCGGCCGCCTCCAGCGCGAGCGGCGCGATCGGCAGCTGCGGGGGGAATCTGAGAAGGGGCCGCACGGGCTTACCGACGACGGCCGCCGGATTGTCGTCGGCCGGGCCGCCGACTGGATTGAACACGGACTGCGTCGAGGCGAGGAAGCCGAAGCGGTCCGGCCACCCATGGTAGTCGAGCCCGCCGTTCCACACCTGCAAGCGGTCGGGCGAGTTGTTGGTCGGTCTGGCACCGCGTTCGTCCTCGCCGTTCTCGGTGATGAGGAGGGCGCCTCCGAGCGGGTGGTTGTGTGGCGCGAAGCGAATCCCGAACGGATTGCGGTAGCCGTAGGAGATCGGCCGAATCGTATGCTGGAGATCGCTCAGCTGGGCGGCGAGAATCGCGCCCGTGCACATTCCGACTTGGGTCGCGCCGGTGAAGGCGTGGACCACCTGGCCGGACGCCCCGGCGACGCCGTGCGGCAGGTAGCCGCCAGTATTGTGACCGTCGCCCGAGTCGAAGTTGTTGCCGCTGAGCACTACGTCCTGACACGGAATTTCGTGCTGGAACACCACGTTGACGTCGGGAGGACCGCCGACGCCGCCGGGCCCGGTGTTGTCGTGGCCGACAACGCCGGAATTCGTGACGGAGCCTTGTGACCAGACCAACCACCCGTCCATGACTGTGAGCTGCTCGGTCGGATGGTCGCCGGTGGGAAGACCGGTGATGCGCTCGGTCACCTGGCCCGTCGTCGGGTTGACCTCGAGGATGCGCGAGGAGTTCTTAGGCCCCAGCGCCCCACGAATTCCCTGGCGTGAATCGCTGACGAACAGACGACCACCGTTGAAGTCGTGCTCGAACGCGATTCCGATCGTGGGCGCGTGCAGGAAGGCCGGATCTTCACGGGCAGCAACGGTCGGCGCCCGCCCGAGCACCCGGACGAACTGGCCGTTCTGGTTCAGCACCCTGACGTCCGCCAGGAACGGATTGTCCGCGGCGGCCCCGGGATACCCCACGGCGGCGTTGCAGATGCCGGGCAGCGAGGTGCCGGCCTCCGTCACGTACACCTCGAATTGATGCTGGTTGCCTTTGAACGCGATGTTGGTGGGGAAATTCAGGCCTTTCGCGAAGACTTCGATCTGGTAGCCGGGCGGAACGAGGATGTCGTCACCGTTTCCCGGATTGAACTGGACGTCCTCTCCGGGGCAAAGAGCGTTGGCGACCGTCGCGGCCTGCGCCGGCGACGGCGACCACGAGACGGTCAGCACCAGAGCCAAGACGAGAAGGAAATTCATTTGGAACTCCTCTCGACTGCTTGAGGGCTCGAGGGTTTGTGCGGTCGCGGTTGTCCTCTGTCTCGTGTCGTGGGGAAGGCTCGGTGGCGCCCGGGGTCGCGTGGTCAAGGAACGATCGACGCTTTGCCGCAAGATCCTCGCTGACCCGCGTCCACGCGACATTGAGTAGGCCGTCTCTTGCGAGGAGTGGACTCTAGGATTCACGCGCTACCGTTGTCAAGTCGAAACCATCCGCTGATCGTCGCTCCGTTCATCGACCGCGGCCCGGCGATGCCGTAGACTCTCGGCGCGATGAGATTCGGCGTCTACCTCCCGACGTTCGCGTGGCGAGATCTGCGCCTGGATCAGGCGGCGCGCGTGAAGGCGTTCGCGCGCAAAGCGGAAGAGCTCGGATTCGATGCGCTGTGGGTGGCCGAGCACTTCCTCGAAGCGCCCGGCCTCTACGGCACCGTGTGGATGTCGCCGCTGCTCTGCCTCGCTCACGCCGCGAGCGTCACGTCGCGAATCCGCCTGGCGACCGGGCTACTGATCGCCCCGTACTATCACCCGGTCACCCTGGCTCGCGAGATCCAGACGCTCTGGTTCTTGTCGGGTGGCCGCTTCGTGCTGGGGATCGGGCCGGGCTGGGACCAGCACGAGTTCGAAACGCTCGGCATGAAGCTCGCGGAGCGCGGTCGGAGAACCGACGAGATCATCGCGGCGCTCCGCCGCCTCCTGACCGAGCGCGACGTGAGCTTCGAGGGCCGCTACTACCACTTCCAGCACGTGACGATCGAGCCGCTCCTGCCGCGCCTTCCCGAGCTGTGGGTGGGCGGGGGCTCGAAGATCCAGACCTCGCTCTCGCCCGACAAGCCCTACGTCGTACCCGCGGTGCTGAACCGGATCGCCGGCGCCGACGGCTGGCTCGCCCGCGCCGCCGGCAGCCAGCAGATGGTCAAGGACGACGTCCGCGCCATCCGCGAGCACTGCGCCAAGATCGGACGCGACCCGAATTCGCTGCGGTACGGTCATCTGAACTTCCTGCACCTGGTGGACACGAACGACCGCGAGCAGGCGCTACGGCTGCAGCGCCCGATCTTCGAGCGCGTGATGGGCACGCATCGGACGTTCGAGAATCTCCAGCAGTCGTACTTCCTCGGGACGACGCGAGAGATCGTCGAGCGGATCCGGGATCTCGAGGCGGCGGGCGTCCAGGACATGGTCCTGGCCACCTGCGACTACGACCTCGAGCAGCTCGAGCGGTTCGCGACCGACATCGTCCGCCGGTTCGAGCGCGAGCCCTAGCCGCCCGCCCGGTCGACCGCCCTGACAGCTTTCCCCCATTGACAGGGACGATGCGCGTTCCTATAGTCCGCGGTGCGCGAGGCCCTCTGACCCAACACCGTGCAGGAGGGGTGGCGATGAGACCACAGCGTTTCGCGATCTGGGCAGCATTTCTCGCAGTGGCAGCGCTCGCCGCCGTCGGGGCGGGGAGCGCCCGCGCGGCCGATGTCATCAAGTTTGGCATCTCGACGCCGCTTTCCGGTCCGGCCGCCCCCTGGGGGATTCCCCACAAGCAGGCGACCGAGCTCATCTTCGACGAGATCAACGCTCAGGGCGGACTGGACCTCGGTGGGAAGAAGTACAAGCTCGAGGTCGTCGCCTACGATCACAAGTACGTGATCGCCGAAGGTGTGGCCACCGTCAACCGGCTGATCGCGAAGGACGGCGTGCACTACATCTCGATTCTGGGCGGCGCGGTCGTCAAGGCCAACGAGGAAGCCGTCAACGAAGGGCGGGTCTTGAATTTGCCTCTCGCGTACGCCGACGGGCTGGTGAGCACGAAGAACCCGCTCACGTTTCACAGCTTCCCGTCTCCTCCGGAGACCACCACGTTCTGGAAGTGGATCAAGCAAAACCATCCCGGTCTCAAGCGCGTCGCCACGATATCGCCCAACGACGATACCGGATGGTGGTCGATCAAGGTGGAGACCGGGTTCGTTCAGAAGCTCGGCTACGAGACCGTGGCCAAGGAGTTCTTCGAGCGGACCATGACCGATTTCAATCCGGTCCTGCTGCGGATCCTGGCTCAGAAGCCCGACATCATCAGCGTGTTGGCCTCGCCCGCCGGAAGCGTTGGCCTGATCATCAAGCAGGCGCGGGAGCTCGGCTTCAAGGGCCGGTTCATCCATATCGGGCAGGTCGACACCTCGGTGGTGGCGAACATTGCCGGCAAGGCAAACGTCGAGGGCATGTGGGTGCATGGGTTCGTCCAGGCCCCGCTGCCCGAGAAGGTCAAGAGCTGGCAGGCGCGCTACACGAAGAAGTACGGCGAATGGAACGCGACCAGCATCGACTTCGCCAATCCGGCCTTCGCCTTCGTCGCCGCGGTGAAGAAGGCGCAGAGCGTCGATGCGAAGAAGGTCGCCGACGCCCTCAGCGTCGTCGAATTCGAGAATCTCTGGGGGAAAGCCCACTTCGGCGGGAAGGACTACTACGGCATCGGCAATCAGATCATCTACCCGATGCCGTTCTCCGAGGTGAAGGACGGGGTCGCGACCCTCGTCGTTCAACTCCTCCCGCCTCATAATTAGATGGGGGGCCTCGAAGGGCCCCCCAAGCCCCCCGCGCTCGGGGACGCCCCGGCTAAGCCGGGGCGCCCCTCGGTTTTGCTCGGCATGCCCGGGGGCCTCGAAGGGTCGCCCCAACCCCGTGCGCTCGGAGACGCTCACACATGACACTGGCGTTGCTCGTTCAGAGTGCGATCGTCGGCGTGTCCCTCGGCTCGATCTATATCTTGATGGCGCTGGGGCTCACGCTCATGTTCGGCATGATGCACATCATCAATTTCGCCCACGGCGCGGTGTACATGCTGGGCGCGTTCGTCATCTACTATGTCTTCTTCCAGGGCGGCGTGCCCTACTTCGCGGCTTTCGTGACGTCCATGATGCTGCTCGGCGTCTTCGGGTATCTCGTCGAGCGCTCGATCTACCGACCCATCAAGGGCGGCATCGAGCCGACCCTGGTCGCGCTGCTGGCCCTCACCACGTTTCTCCAGGCGGCCGGCTACCCGGTCTTCGGCCAGCTCGACAAGCACGTGCCGCCCGTCTTTCCCGGCACCACGAACGTCCTCGGCGTCGGAATTTCCATCGAGCGACTGATGATCATTCCGGTCGCGGCAGCCCTCGTGATCGGGCTCTATCTCTTCATCAACAGGACGCGACTCGGCGCCGCCATGCGCGCCATCGAGCAGGACAAGGAAGCCGCTGCCCTCCAGGGCGTCAACGTGCACGTCGTCAACGGCCTCGCGTTCGCGATCGGCTTCGCCCTCGCTGCGGCCAGTGGCGCCCTCATGGCACCGATTTTCAAGCTCGATCCGATGATGGGTGAACAACCGTTGCTGAAGGCCTTCATCATCATCATCCTCGGGGGCCTGGGCAGCATTCCCGGCGCAATCCTCGGGGGGCTCATGCTGGGCCTCATCGACTCCATCGTCGCCACGGCGCTCGGCGCGGAGCCGGCGTTCCTCCTGAGCTTCGTGTTCATCATCCTGCTGTTGCTGTTCAGGCCGACCGGACTCTTCGGCTATGCGTCGTAAGCTCGGCGTGCCGATCGTCCTGGCGATGCTCGCGGCGCTCGCGCTCCTGGTGCCGGCGCTCGGGGGCGACTACTACGTGCACGTCTTCGCCCTGGTCTTCACCAACGTCATCCTCGCCGCCAGCCTCCGCCCGTCGCTGACGTGCGGCCAGCTCAACATCGGGCACTCTGCGTTCATGTCGGTCGGAGCCTATACCTCCGCGCTGCTCGCGAAGAACCTCGCGGTGCCGTTCGAGATCTCGCTGCTGTGCGGAGCGCTCCTGGCGACTCTCGTCGGGCTGGCCATCGGCTACCCTTCGCTGCGGCTGCGCGGCGTGTACTTCGCGATGGTCACGGTGGCCTTCGTCGAGGTGATCCGCCTCATCGCCCAGCTCTGGGTGTCGCTCACGCGCGGCATGAGCGGCTTGAGCGGGATCCCCAAGCCGAGCGTTCTGGGAATGACACTGACCTCGCGCGCCAGCCAGTACTACCTCGTAGTCGGGCTGACCCTGGTGATTCTGCTCGTGCTGTGGAAGCTCGAGCACAGCCGACTGGGTCTCATCTGGAAGAGCATTGGAATGGCGGACAACCTGGCCCAATCGCTCGGCGTCAACATCGCCCGCCACAAGCTTCTGGCCTTCATGCTCGGGTGCTTCTTCGCGGGGACGGCCGGGGCGTTCTACGCTCACTTCATTCGGTTCCTGTTTCCGCCGGAGTTCGGCTTCCTCATGGCGACGAACATCCTGGTCTACAACTACGTCGGTGGCCGCGGGCACTTCGTCGGCCCGATCGTCGGCGCGACCTTCCTGTCGCTGCTCTCGGAGCCGTTCCGAGGAAGCCCGTACGAGACGATTTTCTTCTCGATCGCCATGCTGCTGACCATCCTGTTCCTGCCCGGCGGTCTCATCACGCTGCCGCGGAAGCTCGCCGAGCTCCGATCCTGGCGCACGGCCTCGGCGCCCACGCCGAGCCCGGCGGCCTGACTTCGTGGCGATCCTCGAGGCGCGCGAGCTCACCCGGCTGTTTGGCGGCCTGGCGGCTGTCAATCGCGTCGACCTCACGGTCGACAAGGGCGAGATCGTCGGCCTGATCGGCCCCAACGGCGCCGGCAAGACGACCTGTTTCAACCTGTTGACCGGGTTCCTGCGACCGACCCGGGGCTCGATCATCTTCGACGGCCAGGACATCACGGGGCTCAGGCCGCACCAGATCGCCGCTCGTGGACTGGTGCGGACGTTCCAGCTCACCACGCTCTTCCAGGAGATGACCGCTCTCGAGAACGTCCTGCTCGGCCTGCACCTGCACAGCGGCAAGGGCCCGCGCCAGGTGCTGTTCAGCCGGCGCGATTTTCCGGCCGACGAGATCGCTCGGGGCCGTGACGTGCTCGAGTTCACCGGATTGGCGTCGCACGCCGACCAGCTCACCCGGAACTTGCCGCACGGACATCAGCGCGTGCTCGGTATCGCGATGGCGCTGGCAGCGCAGCCACGTCTCCTGCTGCTGGACGAGCCGGTTACGGGCATGAACCTGGACGAGAGCGGCCGCGTGATGGATCTGGTGCGGACGATCCGGAGCCGCGGCACGACGATTCTCCTCGTCGAGCACAACATGAAAGCGGTCATGGGCACCTGTGAGCGCATCGTCGTGCTGAACTTCGGGCAGAAGCTCACCGAGGGCACTCCGTCGCAGGTGAGCACCAGCCCGGCGGTGATCCAGGCCTATCTCGGCACGGGTATCGACCATGCTTGAGGTGGAGAACCTCTGGGTTCGCTACGGGACCGTCGAAGCGGTGAAGGGCGTGTCCTTCAGCGTCCCGGCGGGATCGATCGTCAGCCTGATCGGGGCCAATGGCGCTGGCAAGACGACCAGCCTTCGGGCGCTGACGGGCCTCGTCAAGCCCGGTGGAGGGGAGTTACGGTTCGAGAGTACCTCGCTGGTCGGGCTCGCCCCGCACCAGATCGTGAACCTCGGCATCGCGCACGTGCCGGAGGGGCGCCGGCTCTTCCCCAAGATGACGGTGCTCGAGAACCTCACGATGGGCGCGTACCTCCGCTCGCGAGCGGACGTGGCGTCCACGCTGGCGATGATCTACGAGCACTTTCCGATCCTCCGTGAGCGCGGGCGGCAGCTCGCCGGCTCGCTGAGTGGCGGCGAGCAGCAGATGCTGGCCATCGCCCGCGCCCTCATGAGCCGCCCCAAGCTGCTCCTGCTGGACGAGCCTTCGATGGGGCTTTCGCCCATCATGACGGCAGAGGTCGGCAAGATCATCCGACAGATCAACGCGCTCGACGTGTCCATCATCCTGGTCGAGCAGAATGCGATGCTGGCGCTCACGCTCGCCCAGTACGGCTACGTCCTTCAGACGGGTCAGCTCGTGATGCAAGGCAAGGCCCAGGACCTCCTTCGTGACGAAGGGGTGAAGAAGGCCTACCTGGGGCTCTGAGGCGACGCGCCGTGACCGTGACCATCTCAGCGGTTGCGCGTCTTGAATTTGAAGTCCGCGGACACGGCACCATTCGACTTCATCTGGAAGTGGTACCAGGTGTTGGGCGTCAGACCGGAGATCGTCTGTGAATGCGATGTAACGAGGGTCGGATCCAGCGTCGTCGAGTTTCCGTAGGATGTCGTCGGGCCGTACACCAGCTGCGAATCGCTCGGCTTATTCGTCGTCCAGCCGACCGTCGCGCCGGACTTCGTGACCGAGAGGCTCACCTGCGAAATGACCGGGGCGGTGCTGCCGGTCGCTCCCCCCCCGGTCACCGCCGCCCCATTCGCCACCGTGACGGTGACTCCGGCCGATGTGGCTCTGTTGCCCGCTGCGTCGCGAGCCACCGCCGTCAGCACGTGGCCGCCGTCGGGGGCCGTCGTCGTGTTCCACGTCACCGTGTAAGGCGGCGTGGCGACCTCGGCCCCGAGGTTCACGCCGTCGAGCCTGAACTGCACGCCGGCCACGCCGACGTTGTCGCTGGCGCTCCCCGAGACGGCAACGGTGCTCGTCACGGTTGAGCCGGCGGTCGGAGCGGTGAGGGCAACGGTTGGCGGAGTCGTATCGCTCAAGGTCACCGTCAGGTTGGCCGTGCCCGTGTTCCCGGCGGCGTCACGCGCCGTGACGGTGACCGTGTTGGAGCCAAGCTGGAGGGCGATCGGGTTAGTGGTCCAGCTGCTCGTCCCGGTGGCGGCGCCGCTTCCGCCCCGGCTGTTCACCCACGTCACCTGGGTCACGCCGACGTTGTCCGCGGCGGTGCCCTTGAGAGTGAGCGACGAGCCGGTCGCGACGTAGGTCGAGCTGGTGGTCGGCGATGTGATCGCCACCGAGGGTGACGTCGAGTCCGCCGCGCCAATTCCGCTGCCGGTCACGATAGGAGAGATCGTGCCGCCACCAGTCGCGAAATTCAGACTGGCGCTCACGGTCGTGGTCGTCGTCGGCGTGAATCGCACGGTCACGGTCTGGCTCGTTCCGGCCCCGTTGAGAGAGAACGGGCTTCCTGACATGACACTGAACGGCGCGGCGACCGACACGGCCCCGGAAATCGTCCCGCCGCCGGTATTCGACACGAGGAAGGCCTGTTCCGTGAAGCTCCCCAGGTTGACGCCGCCGAAATTCACGGTGCCGGACGGGCTCACGGCAAAATCAGCTCGGGCCGCGGCGCTCGCGGCGCCCGAGCAGGCGCTTTCATTGCCGATGGCGTCCACCGCGGTCACGGCGACGTTGTAGAGCGAGCCGATGGTCAGCCCCGTGAGCCTGAGGCTCACGGTCTGGTTGGGACCAGGGCTGGATGTCGGTGAGGCGATCTGCGCCAAGGAAGATCCCAGGCACGGAGCACTCGAGGCGCTGTAGTAGACCCGATACGACTTCAGATCCGTCAGAGGGCTTCCGTCTGTATTCGTCGTCGGCGCGGTCCAGGTCGCGTCCAGGATCCCCGCCGTACCCGGACTCGTCATGAGGAGGACATCGAGGAGGAGAAGGCCGAGCCCAAGGCACGTGATGGCTGACCGCGTGTTCATCCGAGGCATCGTGGTCTCCGATGGTTCGCGCCTCCCTCGCCGGACTTTGCGTTCGTCGAGAAGAAGGTCTTTCGTCGTGAGACGCGAGTGCACCGGTGATGCCAGGCGGCGGTCGCGTCGTCGTGAGAGCGCTAAGTATCCGGAAACCGGAGATCGCGATGCCGAACCGAAAATCAACGAGGGCGAACGAGGGCGGCGACTTATGCCAGACGGACCATCCTGGGCGGGCGAACGTTGTGACGTTGACACCGCAGTTTTGAGAACGGTCGCAGTTCTGCGAATTCGCGCGGGCTGCTGCTAGACTGCCGATCGCGGATCGCCCATGTCCTCTTACGTGATCGTGTGGGTCCTGCTGATCCTCGCGTGGGCGGCGAACTTCGTCATCCGCATCGGGTTCTCCGCGCTGCTGCCGTCGATCATCGACGAGCTCCAGCTCTCCTACACGCGGGCGGGTCTGCTCGCCTCCGCGTTCTTCTACGCCTACGTGCTCATGCAGATCCCGTCCGGCCTCCTCGGTGATCGATTCGGCCGGCGCCGCGTCTTGCTCATCGGCCTGGTGGGCGGAGCGCTCGCGGCGGGCCTCACCGGGCTGGCCGGTTCGCTCGTCACGCTCTTCCTCGCGCGGGCGTTGACGGGCGCCTTTCAGGGGTCGCTCTTCTCCAACGACCGGGCCATCATCGCGACCGTCACCCCGCCCGACCGAATCGGCCTCGGTCAGGGTGTCTCGTTCTCCGGACCCGGCCTCGGTCTCACGTTCGGGCTCGTCATCGGCGGGCTCCTCGTCGAGTTCCTCCCGTGGCGCACGGTGATGATGCTGTTCGGGCTCGGCCCGATCATGGCCGCGCTGCTCATCGCCCGCTACGTGCCGGCGCCGGCGCCGGCGGCAAAGCGAGTGCCCGTCGGCCAGCGTCTCCGGAGCCTCTTCTCGAACGGTCCGCTCTGGGTGCTCGCGCTCGTCAGCCTCTGCGCCATCGGCAACCAGTTCATCCTGGCGACGTGGTCGCCGCTGTTCTTCGCCGAGGTCGGCGTGACGGATCTGGCACGCGCCGGCAGCTACGCGGCGCTACAGGGGATCGCGGCTTCGCTGGGGATGGTCGCGAGCGGATGGACGCACGACCGCCTGGTCGAGCGGGGCTACAGCTCGAAGAGCGTGATCGTGGCCGGGCTCAGCGGGCTGACGGTGTCGATGCTCGTCATGGCGGTCGTGATCGACAGGCGATCGATCCCGTGGCTGGCGGCCGTCCTGTTCGTGGCCGCCTTCTTCTGCTGGTCGATCTGGGGCGCGGTCTACGCGCTGCTGGCCAGGCTGGTCCGCCCGGACGAGCTGGGCACGGCGTTCGGGTTCAGCAACAGCATCAGCTTCATCGGCGCCATCGTCGGCCCCACCGCGACGGGCTGGGTGCGCGACCTCACGGGCTCGTTCAGCGCCGGCTGCGTGCTCGCGGCCCTGCTGGCCCTGCTCGGCGTCGTGCTCGCGTTCGCCGTTCGCGTGCCGGCGGCTCTTACACCGCCGCCACGCCCTCGACCTCGATCAGGAAATCCGGATGGAACAGACTCTTGACCACGATCAAGGTGCTGGCCGGAAGCTCGCCCTGGAAGACCTCGCTGCGCGCCTGAGCAACGGCCGGGAAGTCCTCGAGCTTGGTGATGTAGGTCGTGATCTTCATGAGACTCGCGAGATCGCCGCCGGCCGCCCGCAAGACCCCGCGTAGATTGTCGAAGACCTGCCGTGCCTGCGCGCGCACGTCGCCCTTGCCGACGATGTTTCCCGTCGCGTCCCACGCGACCTGTCCGGAGATGTAGAGGAGCCGGCCTCCTTCCATCCGCGTCGCCATCTTGTAATTCGCGACCGGCTTCGCCTCGGGTGTCGCAATCGTGCTGAACGGCATCGTCGATCCTCCTGATGTATAGGCGCCTACGCGATGGCCGCGATCACTTCGATCTCGACCAGGAACTCCGGCCGCGCGAGCCCCGGGATCTCGACCAGGGTCGAGGCCGGGAAGTCGCCCTTGTAGAAGTCGCGCCGCACCGGGCCGCGGTGCTGTCCCCAGGAATCGATGCTGAGCACCCACGTGGTCTCTTTCACCACGCTGGCCGACGTCGCGCCGGCGGCGCGCAGCACATGGCCGATATTCTCGTAGACCTTGTCGGCCTGGCGTCGCCAGTCGCCGACCCCCGCCACGGAGCCGTCGGGATTGTTCGCGACCTGACCGGCCAGGTAGAGCAGGCGACCGCCGTTGACGATCACGCCCTGGTGGAAGTCGCCGCCGTGATTCTCGGCGTTGTACTTCTCGAGCAACGGCTTGCCGCTGAGGGAGCCGCCCAGGTCCACGACCAACTCCACCTCGATGAGCATGGCCGGGTCGGCCAGACGGCGCACGACCAGTCCCGTCGAGGCCGGCCGCGTGCCGAAGAACTTGTTGCGCTCCGCGCGGCCGCTCGCGTTGTAGGCCTCGATGTCCGTCACGTAGACGAGCTGCTTGATGACATTGTCGAACTGCGTCTCGGCCCGCGACAGGACGGCCTGCAGACGCTCGAACGTGCGCCGCGCCTGGGGGCCCATCCCGCCGGCCACGAGATTGCCGTCCGGACCTCTGCCGGTCAGGCCGGCGGTGAACAGCACTCTCGACGGATTGACGCTCACGCCCGGCATGAAGCCACGGCCGCTCTCGACAGGGCGTTCGGCGAGGATATCTCGGCGATCCATCACGTCCTCCTTCCGGGGAAGACCTCACAGGTCACAAGCGTGCGGGGTGTCCGGCAACGGGCAAATACTGCTCCAACCGCGTCGCCCCGGTCAAGGAGCAGTGCTAGTCTCTATCAGCGAAGTGGAGATGCCGGGAGCACAGGAGGCGCCCATGAGGAGATGGATGACCGGCCGCGTGGGGATCGCCGCACTCGCGGCGACATCGCTCGCCGCATGCTCGACGACGACGGAGCAAGGTGCTGTCGGGGTGGAGCGGCGGCAGTTCCTCCTCATTTCATCGGCCGAGGTGGATCAAGCCGCGGCGGCCCAGTACCAGACCGTGCTCAAGGAGCAGAACCCGAAGGGCAACGTCAACAAAGATCCTCAACAGGTGGAGCGCGTTCGCGCCATCGCCAAGCGGCTCATCCCGCAAACCGCGGTCTTTCGCAAGGACGCGCTCGACTGGAAATGGGAGGTGAACGTGTTGACCTCGCCCGAGGTCAACGCGTGGTGCATGCCCGGGGGCAAGATCGCGGTCTATACGGGCATCATCGAGAAGATCCAGATCACCGACGACGAGCTCGCCGCGGTCATGGGACACGAGATCTCTCACGCGCTGCGCGAGCATGGCCGTGAGCGCGCTTCGCAGCAGGTCGCCGCCGGCGTCGGCGCGAGCCTGGCGGGAGCCGTGGCCGATGTCTTCCTCCCGGGCTCCGGGCAGGTCAGCACCGGTCTCGCGGGCGTGGTCGGGCAGGTCACCTACGTGCTGCCGTACTCGCGCATCCACGAGACCGAAGCCGATCGCATGGGCGTCGAGCTGGCCGCGCGCGCCGGCTACGATCCGCGGGCCGCGATCGCGCTCTGGCAGAAGATGGCGAAGCTCTCGAGCGGCGGCGCGCCGCCGAAGCTCCTCTCGACCCACCCGTCGCACGAAGACCGCATCAAGGATCTGACGGAGTTTTCCCAGAAGGTGCTCCCGCTCTACGAAGAGGCGCGCGTCAAGAAGTAGGCCGGTCCGCTAGGCGAAACGCCACCCTTCGCATATACTCTGCGCGCTCGAGCGGGAGACCGGCTCCCCGCGCGGAGAACCAGGTGCCGATCCTCAGCGTTCGCGACGTCACGGTCCGGTTCGGCGGCATCCTCGCACTGGACGGGGTCTCGTTCGACATCGAGCCCCGACAGATCGTGGGTTTGATCGGGCCGAACGGCGCGGGCAAGACCACCTTGTTCAACTGCTTGAGCCGCCTCTACACGGCCTCCGCGGGCACGGCCAGCTTCGAGGGCGCCCCGCTGTTGAGGCAACCGGCGCACAAGATCGTCGGGCTCGGGATCGGCCGGACCTTCCAGAATCTCGCCCTCTTCCCCACCCAGAGCGTCCTGCAGAACGTGATGGTCGGCGCCCACTGCCGCACCTCCAGCGACTTTCTCTCGAACGCGCTCAAGCTCGGCTGGGTCGCGCGCGAAGAGGCCCAGTGCCGGGCCCACGCCGAGGAGCTCCTGGATTTCCTCGACCTCGGCCGGGTCGCGCACCATCCGGCCGCCGGCTTGCCCTTCGCGACGCTCAAGCGCGTCGAGCTGGCGCGGGCGCTCGCCAGCCGCCCGAAGCTCCTGCTGCTCGACGAGCCCGCGGGCGGGCTCAATCACGAGGAAGTCGGCACGCTCGGCGCGCTCATCCAGCGCATCCGTGCCGAGCGCGGACTGACGATCCTGCTGGTCGAGCACCACATGAGCCTGGTCATGCAGGTCTCGGACAAGGTGGTCGTGCTCGACTTCGGCCGGAAGATCGCCGAGGGCACGCCGGCCGAGGTGCAGCGAAACCCAGAGGTGATCCGGGCCTATCTGGGGAGCGAGGCCGCGTGAGCACGCTCCTGGACGTGCAAGGGCTCGAGGCCTTCTACGGACGGACGAAGGCCTTGCATGGGGTCAGCTTCGGCATGGTGAAGGGCGGGATCACGACGATCCTGGGCGCGAACGGCGCGGGCAAGACGACCACGTTGCGCGCGATCTCGCGGATGGTCCGCACGGCCGGCACGATTCGCTTCGAGGGCGAGGCGCTCGAGCGCAAGGCCACCGAGGACGTCGTGCAGCTCGGCATCGCGCACGCGCCCGAGGGACGCGGCACGTTCGTGCACCTCACCGTCGAGGAAAATCTGAGACTGGGGGCCTGGGGCCGACGCGAGCGCGGGAATCTCAAGGACGACTTCGAGCGCGTGTTCGGCTACTTCCCGGTGTTGCGCGAGCGGCGGCGACAGGCGGCCGGCACGCTCTCGGGCGGCGAGCAGCAGATGCTCGCCGTCGCTCGCGCGCTGATGCTGCGGCCGCGCTTGCTGCTGCTCGACGAGCCCTCGCTCGGGCTCGCACCCCTCGTCGTGCGCGAGATCTTCAGGATTCTCAGGACGATCAATCAGACCGGCGTCAGCATCCTGCTCGTCGAGCAGAACGCCGCGCTCGCGCTGGACCTGGCCGACCACGTGTTCCTGCTCGAGACCGGGCGCGTTGTGATGGACGGGCCCTCGGACGTGCTGCGCAAGGACGACGCGATCCGCCGCGCGTACCTGGGGTACTGAGATGGACATCTTCATCCAGCAAGTCGTCTCGGGGCTCGCCACCGGCGGCATCTACGCCAGCCTGGCGCTCGCCCTGGTCATGATCTATCAGGCCACCGACGTCGTGAACTTC
>Ga0209160_1001927_pt1 | contig 17466 bp, 21 predicted proteins | sample GraSoiAngelo_153_FD_186167 | JGI IMG/M metagenome (GOLD analysis project Ga0209160, IMG submission 186167) | Grasslands soil microbial communities from the Angelo Coastal Reserve, California, USA - 14_1009_12_40cm (SPAdes) (version 2) | ecosystem: Environmental > Terrestrial > Soil > Grasslands ... | reverse complement strand
TAACTATTATCCGAATCATAGTTGGCGTTCAATCGATGAAAGTACGATCGGACAATTTCAAGGAATCTGCGTATTCAGAGCTGGAAAGGATGAACCGCAACGTCCATTCGATCTTTTCTCTGGGCTTGACTTTCACGGGGGGCTGCTGCGTCAACCAAATCTTCGGGGTCTGGTTTGTATACATGGCTCGCGCTACCGACGCGAATCCATTCTTTGCGCTTCGCCAAGCGTGGATTGTTATGCAGGTCTTGCTATGCCTTCTTGTCTCGTTAGATGCCGTCCGCCGATATGGTTCCTCAACTCTCGAACGACATCGTCCCGAACGTTAGATTTGTGGCCTTCACTGGATTCTAAGCACCGGCAGCAAAGTATTTCCTCGGAGGGAACATGCCGCGGCGCAGCAATTCCCTGCCGCAACGATGGCGGATCTGCTCCGACCAATTCACCCAACTGTGCTCGCTCAAGCCGAGAAAATGCCGCGCCGTTTCATACGGAGCGAGCCCCAGGTAGTAGAGGCGGAACAGTACCATGCGCGAAGCCCACTCCGGGCCATCGAGCGCCGCCTGCCCCGCCAGCGCAAAATCCGCCACCCACTCGCTCAGCTTCGGCCGGATATCCGGCCGCCACAGAAATTTCTCCGTGTCCTTCCAGTTCCGCGCAGAAACGCCGCGCTTGGTCTCCAGCACTTCCCGCGCGCCGCGGTAGACTTCCCAGCATACATCAAACGCCAGCTCCGGTTTGACGCCCATAGCTCCTCCGCCAACGCTATCGCGATCTAACGCGCCATCGCACGAGGAGCTTGCGGCGCCCTCTGCCGCCGCCTCCGCTTCCGCCCGACAATTCTGCGAACCGGGCGCCGGAGTTGATACTCCCAAACCGTGCCGAAATCTTCCCCGCGCAGAATTTTGCCCGTTGTGCGCTGCTGTTTCTCCACCTCGAATCCGCCGAACTGCGGCTTGCGCAGATGCCGCAATTGCGCGGAAATGCTCGCGGGCGGGTAATGCGTCAGCTTGGCGAGCTCGTCGAGCGTCAGCCACGTTTCACATTCCCGCGCGCTCAGCATCACGTCACAAAGCACATCGCGCTGCCTCCGCCGCAGACTCCCCTGCGCCGCCCTTCGCCCCGTCCTCCCCATGTCCGCCCCCCTCCCGCCGCTGGCTACGTCTCGGCAGGAAACTCATCCGCCGCCGGCCGCGGCCCGCTTGTGCCTTCATCGTCGTCACTCTCGCCCTGCGTCCAGGCCGTACGGTCCGGGTCCTCGTAATCTCCTGCGCATGCACTGCATGCGCGTACCGCGCCCTGCGTGCAAACTCTTCCGTCCCCGGACATACCGCAGGAGACTCCCTGCCCGCTCCAAGGCTGTAAATCCGACCGCCAAGGTTTTGCACAGTTTTCCACAGATATTAGAGACTCGGTACTATAGACATTAACTAATGGCCTGTTACTTTTCATTTATATTGCTCTCCAGGAGGCCCACGTGCCCGGTTCCAAAATGCAACCCCCGTGGGAGTTCCTTCTCACGGCCTCGCGCAACTCGCTGCAGAGCTTTGAACTTTCTCGTCTCAGCCATGCCGCCAATCTCCGCAAAGAAATTGGCGCACTGCTGGATGAATGGCTGGATGAAAACGCTTGCGCCATGCTGGCGCGCTGGCTCATCGAGAAGCACGAACGGCCTTTGCGCGATACAAAGGCCGCTCGGGCCGATGAATCGCTGCCGCCGCACCGGCATTCTGTGTCCGATAATGTTTTTGCGAAGGGGGACCCGGCGTCGCCCGTAAACCGCGGCTCCGCATGAGGGAAGAACTATTTTTGGTGACGAAAACCGCAAATTGCCGCTGAATTCGCTGGAGGGCGCGACGCTCACGCGTTCTCTTGCTGGTGTGCGCCGATTCTCGCTTGGGGAGGCATGCCATTCGCGCAACGCAATGCGCTTCTCCAGCGCCGCGCATCCTCGCGCCCAGACCCCGCTGCTTCCGCGCATCCACTCCTCGCTCGCCACGCCATCCTCCGATAACTTGCGTCTTCGTCACCTTATAAGTATTAGAGGACACGCGAGGAGGGCGATCGGAACATCCGCGTCACCCGCAGGCACACTTTGGCAAATGTCCTGAAACGCGGAACGACTACACGCGCCAATTCTTAGCGCGACCTTGCAGGAACAGCCGGAGCTTTTTCGAGGAGTTGTTCTTTACGGTAGACGAGAGAGTTGATGTCGTACGTTGCGAGCTCGAATCCGTGGCCATGCGTGATGGCATCGGTCGGGCACGCTTCGACGCAGTACCCGCAGAATATGCACCGCGAATAATCAATGTTATATACGCTTGCATAACGCTCACCGGCAGAGATCCGGTTGGCGTCGGTGTTCTCCGCCGCTTCAATATAGATGCAATTTGCTGGGCAGGCCGCCGCGCACAGAAAGCAGCCCACACATTTCTCAAGACCGTTTTCATCGCAGTGCAGCACGTGGATACCCCGATAGCGCGGCTGAAAGTGCACAGGCTCATAGGGGTAGTTTTCCGTGACGGTCTTCCGGAACATGTTGCGGAAAGTCAGGCTGAAGCCCTTCACCAGCGCCCCGAAAGTTTCGCCTACTTCACGAAGAATAGATGGCATCGGTTAGCAGTCTAACAAACGCAAAGGGTGCCAGCAAATTAGTGCTTGAACTCCCCTTTCTGGCGCCTCTTATTTCTTCAGTGCTTCAATGATTTGTTTACCGTGGAACCGGCCGTTTTCGATGAAGATCTCGCTGGTGTGCCGTCCGCCAATCACAACTCCTGCCAGATGGATTCCCCGCACGTTGCTTTCGAGGGTATTCGGGTCCAAGGCCGGTTTTTTACTCTCCGGATCGAGCCTCACCCCCAGGCTTTCCATGAAGGAATAATCGGGGTGATATCCCGTTAACGCAAACACCTGCTTCGCCGGAATTCTTTTCGTTCGGGCATGCTGCTCGACGACCACCTCTTCTTTCGTGATTTCATCCACGCGGGTCTGCAACAGGGCCTGAATCTGTCCGGCCTTGATGCGGTTTTCGATATCCGGACGAACCCAGTATTTAATCGTCGCGCCCAGCTCCTTTCCGCGGTGCACGAGCGTCACCCGCGCCCCGCTTCGATACAGATCGAGCGCCCCCTCCGCAGCCGAATTCTTCCCGCCAATCACCACAACGTACTGATTCCAGAATGCGTGAGGTTCCGTGTAGTAATGGGAAACGTGCAGGAGATTTTCGCCCGGCACGCCGAGCAGGTTCGGCAAATCGTAATAACCGGTCGCGACGGCGATTTTTTTGCCGTGATATTTTTCTATCGTTCCTTTCTCGGTCTTTGTAGCTACCGTAAAGTTTCCGTCGTTCCCATCAACGTCCAAAACTGTTTCGTACAACAGCAGCTCCAGGCCGTAGTGCTCCGTGGCTTTGCGGTAGTATTTCAGCGCTTCCAAGCGCGTGGGTTTCTCCCCGGCACACACCAGCGGCAAGTCTCCGATTTCGAGCAGTTCCGGCGTGGTGAAGAACACCATATTCACCGGATAGTGGTAAATCGAATTGCAAAGGCAAGCCTTGTCAATGACCAAGGGCTGCATTCCCGCGCGCTTCGCTTCGATTGCGGTGGCGAGCCCTGTCGGTCCCGCGCCGATGCAGATAATGTCGTACGTTTTCATGGGACTTGAGTTTGCCGGGAGCCCCGGTGAATAGCAAATTTCCGCGGTTTATTGGTCCGGCGGCAAGTCCAAGATCTCAGCAAGTTCTTTTCGAAACGTCTCCAGTTCGCGCAGTTTCTCGGGGGCCGCTTCCACTTCCTGTTTTTTCCGTACAAACACCTCGCGGCCGCCCCGCTTCAGCTTCACACTGAAGTTTCCGTCCACCAGATAAGAAGGAGGCGCCAGCAGTTTTAATCCGCCATCCCGGATGGGCGCGAGGACTGCGGCGCATTCGCCCTTCTTGATGCACAGGGCGTTCTCGTAGGGCGGGATCGCAACGGGCCGAAAGCCAGCTTCAAAAAGCCGCTCCATGACTTGCATTTGGCGTGGAGAGAGTTCAACCATTCGGATGGATCGCGGACATGAGTTTGCCGCTCCCGGGCAGCGAATTGCCTCTACGCCGCCGTGGTGTCCGCTTCGGACGAAGACCCCTCGAGCTGCGTCAGAATCTCGCGCAACGTGGAGATCAATTCATCGCGGGAAACATGGCTCTTTTTAAACTGAATCCGGAATTTGAAGGTTTCGCTGGGTGGCTCGAACTGAAAGATGAAAGGCCGGGGCCGTTGCGGACCCATCTGGTCTTCGCGCCGTTCGCGCCGTGCCTCATCCCGCGTCAGCCCGCCCTGCATGATGCGGTGGAACATCTCGATCATTTTCTTTTCGGCGGGCTGCCGGGCGATCTGCAACAGGAGCGACTTCGAAAGAATTCCATGTTCCATGCACTTCTTGCGCAGCGAATCGGGTATGTTCCGCAGCGAAAGCGTCTCCGTCACGGAAGAGCGGGCCCGGCCAATCTTCTTGGCGATGTCCTCATGCGTGTATTCAAACTGCGTGTTCAGCCGATGCAGGCCGTCCGCTTCTTCAAACGGCGTCAAGTCCTTGCGCTGAATATTTTCGATGAGCCCGAGCTCTAGCGTCTCCGCGTCATCGGCCATCTTCTCGATGCACGGCACTTCCCGCAATCCTGCCGCGCGTGACGCATGGTACCGCCGCTCTCCCGAAATAATGTAGTAGCAGTCCTCTCGCGGTACGTACCGCACCAGCAGCGGCTCCAGCACTCCTTTCTCGCGGATGGACTCCGTGAGCTCCCGCAGATCCCCCAGTGCCTTACGTGGCTGATCCGGGTTCGGACGGATCTGGTCCACCCGGATCATCCGCCCGACGGCCGCCCCGCTATAACTGGTCAACGATTCTACGTAGTGCGCGTCATGCCGCATCTTCAGCGTGACGGGCAACCCGATCCTCTTCGACACGTTGGATAACCTCCCCCGCGAGTTTTTTGTACTCGACCGCGCCGGGTGACTTCGGCGCAAAAGTTAAAATCGTTTCTTTGTATGCGGGACTCTCTTCCAACCGCACATTCTTGGTGATCTTCGTCCTGAAAAGGACTTCGCCGAACACACTGCGAATCTGTCCGTGCGTATCCTTGGAAATGTTCGTTCTTTTGTCAAACAGCGTGATCACCACGCCGAGCACTTTCAGTCCCGGGTTGGGGCGCGCGCGGATTCGCTCGTATGTTTCCAGAAGATCGTCCGTACCTTCGATCGCAAAATACGCCGCCTGAATGGGCACCAGCAAATGCGTCGAAGCCACCAGGGCATTCACTGTCAAGATTCCCAGCGACGGCGGAGTATCTAAAATCACATAATCGTAATCTTTCAGCACCGCCGCAAGAGCGTCCTTCAATCGATATGGCGCGTCGAACTGTCCCGCCAGCACCTGTTCCAGCTTCGCCAATGCCAACCGCCCGGGCCCCAAAAACAGCATGGAATCTTTCGTAGCTTTGATCACCGCAGACAATCCAACGCGGCTGTCGCTGAGAACTTCAAACATCGACGTGGAGATTTCCCCGGCATCATAAAAGGCGATCGTCGAATTGGCTTGCGGATCAAGATCGATCAGCAGCGTGCGCTTACCGCGATGCGCCAGCGCCGCGGACAAATTGATTGCCGTGGTAGTCTTTCCTACGCCGCCTTTCTGATTCGCAATCGTAATGATGGCAGTCATCTGTTTCTGCCTCCGCCCGTCTGCCCCTGCCAAATTCGAGGGGCGCGCGCACAAGCAAACCGCCGCGTTCCGGCAACTGGGTTCCTATATATGGGTGTCGCCTCCAGAAAACCCCCAAGGCCTAGGTTACTTTACGTTCGTAACCCATCATTGGCAAGGGAAAAAGTGCGGGGTCCCCGGAAATCAGGGTGGAAAACCAAAAGTCGCAAGATGCGAGCCCACCGCAAATTTACCGGTCAGCGTCTTAGAAGTCGAGGCCCCAGAAATCGCCGGGCGGTTCTTGAAGTTCAAAACCGAACTCCCACCCCGCAGGCCCCTCGTGTCCACGCCAGATCAGGACCGCGTCACTAGCACTCTGGTTGATTAGATTGATGATCCGCAGTTTCTGCCCTATGACAACGTCGTGCGGCACCATGGCCAGGCAGCCCTTCGGGCTGATGTCCTTTGTGAAGCCTTCCGCCCGAAGCGCATGCCCGTCCTCGGTCCACTCAATCGCAACCGGCACGCGGGAATTGAGGCGCCCCGCGCCGCGAATATGCCTTCCCTTCTCGTCAAATTTCACCTGTTCTGTCAGCGGCACTCGATTCCCCCACGATCAATTGAATTTCAGTCTTGGCTTGGCACATCAGTTCGCTTGCTGGGAAGGGTCACTCATAGGGAAGCCCAAACCGCAACAACATCACAGCCTATGGATGGCCAAAGTCCGGGTCAATGGATCTTCGCTCCAAGTACGCCCCGGAAGTTAACACCCTGATCCTTCCGGTCTGTCCACTTGATTTTCGCCGATCCGGAAAGCAAGATCTCCCGCCTCGGTTTGCGCCTTTCCTTCTGCCCGCTTACACTCTCCTAGCTGCTCGCGCGCTCATGATCAGCCTCCCGGTACTTCGCCACGAACTCCGCCCCACCACTCGGCTCGCTCTGCCATTGGTGCTCGCAGAAATCGGCTGGATGAGCATGGGCATCGTGGATACCATCATGGTTGGTCACCTGCCTGATAGCCCGCGCGCCATCGGTTCCGTCAGCATCAGTTCCAACCTCTTCAACGTCCTGGCTTTTTTCGGCGGCGGCGTGCTTATCGGGCTCGATACTCTCGTCGCTCAAGCCTTTGGTGCCGGTCAGCGCGAAGATTGTCACCGGTCGTTGGTCAACAGCATTTATCTCAGTATTGTCATGACGCCCTTCCTCATGGTCCCCGTGTGGTACTTCGAGCCTCTGCTCCAGTCTCTGCGCGTGGAACCGCAAGTCGCCGCACTCGCCGTCCCTTACATGAAAGCCCTTGCTTTCGGCCTCTTCCCGCTGCTCTTGTACTTCGCTGTGCGCCGTTGCCTGCAGGCCATGAACATGGCACAACCCATCGCCTTCGCGCTGGTAAGCGCCAACATCATCAACGCCCTCTTCAACTGGATTCTCATCTACGGCAAATGGGGCGCGCCTGCCATGGGTGTTGTAGGGTCTGGTTGGTCCACAGCAATCTCCCGCGTCTATTTAGCCGTGCTGCTCGTGTCCTATCTTCTCTGGTACGACCGCCGGCATCGCACGGAGTTGCTGAAGACGCCGATCAATATCGACTTTGTTCGAATCCGCCGCCTGATCTCTCTCGGCCTGCCCGCCGCTGTACAAATCACTCTGGAAATCAGTGTCTTTGCGCTCGCCACCGCTCTGATCGGCCGCTTGGGCGCCATCGCTCTCGCCAGCCACCAAATTGCACTGAACACCGTGGCATTCACCTACATGGTTCCCCTCGGAATTTCTTCCGCTGCTGCGGTTCGCGTAGGCCACGCCATCGGCCGCGGCAAACCAATTCCCGCTGGCCACGCAGGCGACACCGCCATCATTCTCGGCGCTACGTTCATGACCCTTGCCGCTGTAGCACTCCTCGTCTTCCCCCGCTGGATCGCCCGGATGTATACCCCGGACGAGACCGTCATCCGCAGCACGGTCCTTCTTCTGGCCGCGGGCGCGGCCTTTCAGCTGTTCGATGGAATTCAGACTGTCGCCACAGGCGCATTGCGCGGCGCGGGAGACACCCGGACGCCGATGCTTTGCCACTTCACGGCCTACTGGATTATCGGCCTGCCGCTCGGGGTCTGGCTCTGCTTCTGCCGAAGCTGGGGCGCCTTCGGCATTTGGTCGGGTTTAAGCCTCGCGCTAATCCTCATCGGCATCGTTCTGCTCTTCGCGTGGCGCCGTGCGGTTCGGCGTCTCGCAGTAGGGCCCTCGCCTGAGCGCCAACCCGAAACAAATTCCGTGCCTGATTGAGGAAGTTGATTCAGAGCTCCTTCTGCTTCGAGCTTTCTTCATACGGCACAGTAGCTTGCATCCTCTTTGGCTCAAAGCGCATCCTAGAATCAAGAAGAATTCCCCGGCAAGCCCTGGCGATGTGCCCTGCCCTGTCCCGGCTAGCCTAGATAACAGGAGGATCCCGTGAACCATAAGCATCTTGCTTTGTTCGTGGCTATGACGTTTGCTTGCAGTTCGTCGGCTCTTGCGCAGCGCTCGCATCCCGGTGGCGGGCCACCCGCAGGCCACGGCCCCTCGAGCCCGGGCGGAAGTGCTGACAACAAAAGCGGCGCGACGGGCCATACCGACATGTCGCACGCTTCGCCAAGCGATGTACTCAATCACAACACCGCTATCGCCAGCAAAATCAAAGCATTGACTGGCGAGGATGCTCAGACGGCCTGCAATGGTTTTAAGAATCTTGGCCGGTGCGTGGCGGCTGCACACGTGGCAAAGAACCTGGACTTTCCCGGCGGCTTTGATGCCCTAAAAGCAAAGATCACTGGAACTGGAGCCGTCAGCTTAGGCAAGGCTATCGAAGGGCTTGCCCCAAGCGCCAACGCAAAATCGGAAGTCAAGAAAGCCAACAAGCAAGCCTCGGATGACATGAAAGAGGCCAGTTCCTAAGCCTCCCGGGACTTGAGGCTGGGGCCCTTAGCAGGTGGCGAAGCTTACCTTCGCCACCTTTCTTATTTTTCGGGAAGAAACCTCTTTAGCTGGCCTGGCCGGATGCGCGATGCGTGCGGCGAAGAATGCCCGCCGACGCTACATCTTGTAACGGCCAAGGTCCTCGTCGGAGAGCCCTTCGAGCCAATTGCGGAGTTGCTCGTTGGTATTTCGCTCGGAAAAGGCGTTGGACACTTTGGAGTTCTTAAGCACCACTTCGTCCACGTAGATCGGGCAATCCATGCGCAGCGCCAAAGCCAGCGCATCACTCGGACGCGAATCGATGGTCATCATCTGTCCATCGCGCTCTACCCAGATGAGCGCGTAAAACGTGTCGTCCTTTAGGTCATTCACCACGATTTTCCGAACGCGCACTTCCAGGCCCAGCAACACATTTTTCAGCAGATCGTGCGTCATGGGCCGTGGCGTTTGTACCTTCTCGATTTCCAGCGCGATGGCATTCGCTTCATACACGCCAACCCAGATCGGGAGGATCGCCTGCCCTTGAACGTCTTTCAGCACCACGATGGGCATGTTTGTCACGGGATCCATCATCAGGCCGCGGATTTTCATCTCCACTTCCATGGAGGCCTCCCTTGAGCTAAACGGCGTGCTCGCCCACCAGGCTGTTCGGCGTTGCGCCAGTCACGCGCGCCTGCACGTAGGTTCCCAGAAGTTCCTTCGCAGGTGAAGTAAAATTTACGACGCGATGCGAACTGGTATATCCGGACCATTGGTTCTCGCGGCGCGATTTTCCGCTGACGAGCACTTCAACCGTCTCTCCGATCAACGTCAGATTGCGCGCCGTCTGGATTTCCCGCTGCTTTTCTTGCAGAACAGCAAGGCGGCGTCCTTTCTCTTCTTCCGGAATAGGATCGTTCATCCGCAGCGCAGCTGTGTTGGGCCGCGGTGAGTACTTGAACGAGAACAGACTGTCGTACCTCACTTCATCCAGGAGACTGAGCGTCTGCTCAAAATCCGACTCCGTTTCGCCGGGAAAACCTACGATGATATCCGTGGTAATGGCGATCGGACGCCTCGCGCCGCGGATCATAGCGATCTTTTCCAGATATTCTTCACGCGTGTAGGTGCGCTGCATCTCACGCAAAACCTTGCCCGAGCCGGACTGCGCCGGCAAATGCACATGGTCACAGATTTTCGGCTGCGAATCGATGGCCTGCACGATATCCGCCGTGAAGTCACTCGGATGCGAGGTTGTGAATCGCACACGCCGGATTCCCGGCACTTCTGCAGCGGCCAGCAGTAATTCCGCAAAACGCATTTTCCGCGGCGTGGGATCGGCGTAGGAATTCACCGTCTGTCCAAGAAGCTGAACCTCGGAATAGCCGAGCTCCGCGAGCTGCCGCACTTCCCGCAGAATGGAATCGCTCGCCCGGCTCCGCTCCGGCCCGCGTGTGTACGGCACCACGCAGTACGAACAAGACTTGTCACAGCCCTCGATGATCGTCAAATATGCGCGAAACGGATTGTCCCGCCTCGTCATCTCCGTCTCAAACGTTTCGTCCGTATCCGTATCCAGGCCGGTCACCCGGTGATTCCCTGTTTCGAGCTGTGCGATCATTTCCGGCAGCCGGCGATAGCTTGCCGAGCCGCACACCAGGCTGACCCACGGCGCGCGCTCGAAAATCGCTTCGCCTTCTTGCTGCGCCACGCACCCCAGCACGCCGATGATTTTCCCTTCGACTTGCTTCGTGCGGTATTCACCCAGCCGTGAGAAAACTTTCTGCACCGCTTTTTCGCGAATGCTGCACGTGTTGTAGAGAATCAATCCGGCGGCCTCCGGCGTCTCCACTTGCCGGTAGCCGCGCGCAAGCAAGACGCCCGCCACTTTTTCCGAATCGTGGTCGTTCATCTGACATCCGAACGTTTCGAGGAAGAACGTCCCGCGTTCCTGTGAGCTGGCAAGATTCATCGCCGCTGGGCGGGAATAAGAAGCCTGGCCCGTCAGTCTTTCCAATTGGATGTCAAAAGGCTTTTCCATACCAATTTTTCAGTCTATCACACCTGCTTTCGGTCGGAGGCAATCCCGAGTGACCGTTCTCTTCCTTGGGTCTCCGGTGTAAAGTTAATGTTGAGGGACATCACTATGAAATCCGCTCATCTACGCATTTTCGTTCTTAGCTTTTTCGTTCTTGTGCTGATTCCCGATCCACTTCCCGCCCAGGATGTGCCCAAGGACTACCAGGAAGTTCTCACCTTTCTCGGCCGCAGCGGAGATTTTAAAGCCAACGTGTTGAAGGTCAACATCCCACGCAATGATTTGCACGTGACCATCGCGGGTCAACCCACGCCCACGCCTTTCGGCTTTGGTGGCTGGGTCGCCATGACAAAGGGTGACGGCGGCGCAGAAGTTCTGATGGGAGACCTTGTCCTGACGCAGGACGAAGTCAATCCCGTCCTTTCGGCTCTGCTCGATCACGGCATTGAGGTCACCGCGCTGCACAATCATTTCTTCTTTGACGAACCACGCATCTACTTCATGCATGTGCATGCGCACGGGGACGCCATGAGCCTTGCGAAGGCCATCAAGCCCGCGCTCGACCTCATTCCTCGTCCGCCCGCACCGGCTTCCGCCCCCGCTCCTGCGGGGCCTGCCTTTAATATCGTTGCCCTCGACAAGATCGTTGGCCATCAGGGCGAGGCCCTCGGCCCGGTCTACAAATTCACTGTGGGTCGCGATGATCTCAATCTCAAAGAGCACGGCGCTTCCATCAATGCGCGCATGGGCCTTAACTCCTGGGCTGCCTTTGCGGGGAACGAATCAGACGCGCAAGTCGCCGGCGACATCGCCATGCGCGAGAGCGAAGTCCAACCTGTCTTAAAGGCTCTGCGGGCCCACAAACTCAATGTCGTCTCTATCCATCACCACATGCTGGGAACGCAGTCCCCGGTTATTTTTCTTCATTACTGGGGCCGCGGTAACCCTGAGAAACTCGCCGCTGGCTTCCGCGCTGCCCTGGACGTATTAGGCAAGTGAACTGAGACTGGCATGTACAAACTCACCGCGCTGGCAAACTTCTTGAGTGCACTGGTTGCCGCAAGCCTTCTTGCGCAACCTGCCGAATCCCCTCTACGCAAACTCACCTCCATCGAGCTGCCCGGTCCCAAGGGCAAGAGATTCGATTACGTGACGACCGATCCGGACGACCATTTTCATCGTCGTAGCCCACATGTACGGTAATCAGACCTATTTCGTGGACACGCGCACGAATCAAGTCGCCGCCACGGTCACCGACACTCCCGGCGTCGAAGGTGTCGAATACGTCCCTGACGAGAAGAAAATCTATACATCGAACTCCGGCGACAACACCATCGGCGTAATCGATATCGCGCAAAGGAAAGTCATCAAGAAGCTGAAAACGGAAGCCAAGCCCGACGGCAACACCTACGCGACGCCCTTCCACAAGCTCTACGTGTCCGATGAACGCGGTAAGGCTGAGGCCGTGGTCGACACGCGCGCGGATACGATCATCAAGACTCTTCGTTTTGATAGCGAGACCGGCATGCCCCAGTACGACGCGGTGGCCAAGCTTGTCTACGTCAATCTCCAAGACATCAATCGCTTCGCGGTCATTGATCCGAAGGACGACCGCGTGCTCTCGCAATATCCGGTAGGCCGGTGCCGTGGAAACCACGGCATGGCCCTGGACCCCGAGCGGCACAGAGCCTTCCTCGTCTGCGAAGAGAATAATCTCCTGGCTGTATTCGATCTCGAAAAGCACGAGGTCATCCAGGATTTGCCGCTCCCCGGTGGCGGCGACGTCGTGAAATATGACCCGGGCTTGCGCCGTATCTACGTAGCCTGCTACAGCGGTGCAATCACCGTGATTCAGATGGATGACCCCAATCATTTCCGGAAACTAGCCGACGTGCCGGCCCAGAAAAAGGCCCATAGCCTGGCGGTCGACCTCGCAACGCACCGTGTTTACGTGCCGCTGCAGGAAGACGATGGCGCTCCGGCGTCACGCCTCGTGGTCTACGAAGCAAATTGATCTGCTCGCTCGCGAATCTCCCCTGTTTCCCGATAGGCAGCAGAACAGGAAACTTGCGCATCCTATTGGTTGCACCCTCTTGGTGCGTATGCTACGTTTCTTACGCCCAGAAAAATTTTGGTTTTCACTGAGGAGTCCGTCATTTTTCTGTTCACCGCCATTCTTCTGACCGATATCGGAAACATTCTCACGCAAACCGGCTGGGTTGCCCGCGGCGTCCTCTTGCTTCTTCTTCTCTTCTCGCTTATTTCCTGGGCGATGATTTTTCAGAAGCTCGGCGCTTTCGGCCGCATTCGCCGCCAGAGCGACCAGTTTCTCCACATTTTTCGCGCCACTCGCGGAGTTGCCAATCCCCAGGCCCTGGCATCTGCAGGCTCACCGTTTTCTTCCGTGTACGCAGCAGGTTATCGCGAACTCCAAACCCAGGTCGGCGGCGTGGCTGCTAATCCACATCCGCCCAAACTGAAAAGCCTGCAAGCAGTCACCGTGAGCATGCAGCTCGCCTCCGCGGAAGAGGTTCGCCGCGTCGAAAAGGGCATGTCCTGGCTTGCCACCACCGGTTCTGTCACCCCATTCATCGGCCTTTTCGGCACGGTCTGGGGCATCATTGACGCCTTCTCTGGCCTCGGCAGCGCCGGAGCTGCGAGCCTTCGTGCCGTCGCGCCCGGTATCGCCGAGGCACTCGTGACCACGGCTGCGGGTCTGGCCACCGCCATTCCCGCCGTCATCTTCTATAACCAGTTCTTGCAAAATATTCGCGACCTTGCGCAGCGACTGGACAACTTCGCCATGGAAGTCACTGCGCAGGTTGAAAAAACGTTTAGTTAAGTTTTCGCGCCCCGGCGCACCCGGCCGCGGCGGCAAAGTTACGAACGATGCAACTCTCCAAAGTAACGCAGACTTCGCTCTCCGAGATCAACATGGTCCCCTTCGTGGACGTGGTTCTCGTCCTGCTCATCATCTTCATGATCACCGCCCCCATCTTGCAATCCGGCATCGAAGTGGATGTCCCTAAAACGCGCACCGTGAAAGATATCAGCCAGGACCGTCTGGTTGTTACCATAGACAAAGGGCAACGGGTCTACCTTGGCAACGATCCCGTCAATATTCACCAGCTTGGCGCGAGAGTTCACGCGCAATTGAGGAGTACGCAGCAGAGTGTGTTCCTGCGCTGTGATGAAGCGGTTCCTTTTGGCATTTTTGCCTCTGTCGTTGATACTCTGCGCCAGTCCGGCATCAATAACATCAGCATCGTCACCGAGCCCATCACCGGCCGCGCGCGAACTCAGTGATATGTCCGTCGCCTACGCCAATCCGGACGAACTCAACCTGCGGAAATATTTCAAATATTCCGTCTTCTTCCACATTGCTTGCGTGGCGGCCATTCTCAGCGCCTCGTTTTTCGAGCGTCACGGTGCCGGTTGGGGCGGAGTCGGCGGCAAGCTCGGCGGTACGAAAGTGAATCTCGTCAGCTCCGCTGGCATTCCTATGCCCAAGGAATCCATGGTCACGGAGAGCAAAGCCGTTGACCCCACCAAGAGTCTTCACAAGGAAGAGCCGAAGCCTGCCCCGCCTGAGCCAAAGACCGACGCGACCAAGATTCCCAAGTTTGAAAAAGAAAAGCCTTTGCCGCCATCCCGTAAGTCTCGAACTCTCGAAAACAAAACCCCTGAGCCCGACAATGCCATCCCCGGACATGGCGGAACTCCCGACCTCCCGACCGGCTATTCTCAGACCCCTGGGGCTTCTTCGGGGGTTCAAACCAAAGGCCAAGGCGGCGGCGACTTCGGCGGTCGCTATCCCTGGTATGTGGACGGTGTGCGCAACCGCATTGTCCAAGTTTGGGATCAGTCCGCTATTGATCCGGCAGTCCGCGGCGCCCGCCGGGCCCACACCGTGATGACTTTTCGGATTAGTTCGGACGGGAGCGTTTCCAGCATCAAGTTATTTCAATCCAGCGGCAATCAATCCATGGACTATTCTGCCCAGCGCGCTTTGATGAGCATCGGTGCTTTCAGTCGGCTTCCGAATGACTATATGGGATCCTATGTGGACGTAACGTTTGATTTCGATCTGGCGTTGACACAGTAGCTTTGCAATTTCTATTTTACAAGGGGGTTCTTGTGTTGAGTCTTGCAAAGCATGTCAGATGGCTGCTTTTCGTTGTCGCGACCCTATTCCTGACTTGCTCAGCCATTGCTCAGGACTGGGTCCGCACCGGAACCGGGCTCGGTCAAGTAAAACCCCGCGTAGCCCTAGCCGACTTCGGCCCGCGCTCTGACTCCGCCAAATCTCACTCTTCGCTCTTCACTCAGGTAGTCCGCGATGATCTCCAATTCAGCGGCATTCTCGAACTTGCCAGTCCCAGCTTTTATCCTCCTCAAGTGCCCACGGTCCCCACGGAACTGAAAGCCGGAGCTTGGCTCGATCCTCCAACAAGCGCGTTCTATGTCGGCTTTGGCAATTTGTCTGAGTCCACTGCCGAAATCGCCATCCAAGCCTGGCTCTTTGACGTGCGCAACCCCTCCTCTCAGCCGGTCGTTGGCAAAGTTTATCGCGGCGCTCCCACCGACCTGCAGGTTCGCAAGTTCGCCCACCAATTTGCCGACGAAATCATCAGCAAGCTTTCCGGCGGCCTCCCCAGCGTGGCCTCCACGCAAATTGCCTTCGTCAGCTCCCGCACTGGCTCCAAGGAAATTTGGGTCATGGATTATGACGGTGCCAACCAGCACCCGCTCACTTCCCTCCGCTCAATTGCTATTACTCCTCGCTGGTCGCCTGATGGCTCGCGCATTGCCTTTACCTGCTTTGCGCCGTACAACGGCCTCACCAGCGCGCAAATCTGCATGTATTCCATGGACACCGGCAAACTGGTTGCCTTTCCCCGCTTCCGCGGTACCAACATCACGCCAGCGTGGTCCCCGGACGGCGCCCAGTTGATCTTTTCTTCTTCCATGCAAAGCAATCCTGAGCTTTACGTCAGCGACATCAGCGGAGGCCGCCCCAAACGCCTCACCTTCTCCAACGGCGCCAACATGTCCCCCGCCTGGAATCCGAAAACTGGACAGACCATCGCTTTCGTCAGCGACCGTGGCGGCACTCCCCAGCTCTATCTGATGAATGCAGACGGCACTAGCACAACGAAACTCGACCTTCCCGATAAGGGTTATGTCATCGATCCCGCCTGGTCCCCGAACGGCCAGTTGCTGGCCTTCAGTTGGCGCCGTCCGAATGACAACTACGACCTCTACATCATGGACGCGGCTTCCCATCAGCTCGTGGAGTTGACCCGCGATCAGGGCCGCAACGAACGCCCTAGCTGGGCGCCCGATGGCCGTCATCTTGTTTTTGAATCCACGCGCACCGGCACGCGCCAAATTTGGACCATGCTCGCCGATGGTTCCCAGCCGCACCAATTAACCACGGGCGGCCACAACGAGTCGCCCAACTGGTCGACCCATTGAGCGACTCTAATGGAACCGTGGGAGCCGCCCCAGCATCTTATGGGTGGGCTCGAAGAAGGAAATCGCTTTTTTCCGGGGTATCGCTTTGTGAACTCATCCCGCTTACGTCTGCCTGCGATGTATAATATATCGTGTTACGATACATTGCCCAAGCCCAGCCCGCTGGTGTTAGCATAGGGGCTCTGGTGGGACGAACACGGGATCTTCAACACTGAGGAGAAAACGCATGAACTCGGTCTCACGCTCGCTCTTTCGCGCTGGTTTGTTCACTGCCCTTGTTGCTGTTCTTTCCGTTGGTTGTGGCAAAAAAGTGACTCCGGCGCCGCCGGCACCGCCGCCGCCGCCGCCGGCCGCCGCGCGCCCAACGGTGACCTTGCAGGCTAGCCCTGCCACCATTAACAAGGGCGAATCCTCGACCCTCTCTTGGAATTCCACCGACGCGACTCAGCTTTCCATCGCGCCGGAAGTCGGCGCCGTGACCGCTCAGGGCTCCACCAAGGTCACGCCTTCCGATTCGACGACCTACACGATCACCGCTTCGGGTCCCGGCGGCTCCGCCAGCGCCACCGCCAGTGTCTCCGTGAATGCTCCTCCGCCCCCCGTCGTGGAGAAAGGGCCTTCCGATGATGAACTCTTCCTCAAAGAGGTCCGCGATGCGTATTTCGATTACGACAAAGCAGATATTCGCCCCGATGCGCGCGAAGCGCTCTCCAAGACCGCCGATTTCTTGAAGGGCCATCCGCAGTTCAAAGTCACAATCGAGGGCCACTGCGACGAGCGCGGCTCGACCGAATACAACCTCGGCCTCGGTGACCGTCGCGCCAGCGCCACGAAACAGTATCTCGTCTCGCTCGGCGTTCCCGCAGACCGCCTCACCACCGTCAGCTTCGGTAAGGAGAAGCCCTTCTGTACGGAACACAACGAAGCCTGCTGGCAGCAGAACCGTCGTGGCCATTTCGTCAAGGCCAACTGAGCCGCTTTGCTTCTGCTGTAACGATGACCGATTGAGGGTGACCGATTGGTGACCAAACAGGCCGCGGGCCCAGGCAAACTCTTGCCTGCCTGCGGCCTTCTTAATTAGAGTGCAAGCTACTCCACTGGCCTGTATGATTTTTGTTGGCCGCTTGCCGGCCACTGTGGATTTGGAGCCCTTAGGAGCCCTTCAGGAGGATTGTCCATGCGCATAAGCAATATCGCCATCTTCGGCGCCTCAGTTCTGGCTGGCGCACTCGGTGGAAGCCTCATCGGTCCTCACCCCGCCGAAGCCGTCGCTCGGGAGATTATCGAACTCCAGCGCGACGTCACTTCCCTGCTTCAAGGGCAAAAGGATCTTGCTATCCAGG
>Ga0209160_1001924_pt1 | contig 17479 bp, 23 predicted proteins | sample GraSoiAngelo_153_FD_186167 | JGI IMG/M metagenome (GOLD analysis project Ga0209160, IMG submission 186167) | Grasslands soil microbial communities from the Angelo Coastal Reserve, California, USA - 14_1009_12_40cm (SPAdes) (version 2) | ecosystem: Environmental > Terrestrial > Soil > Grasslands ... | reverse complement strand
AGCTCTTCATTCCAGCCGACTTCGAGCAGCACTACTTCACCCTGCGCGAGAACCCCGAGCACCACGCGCAGCTGCAGCGCATCTGCCTCTTCGATCTGGTCGCCAACAACGCCGACCGGAAGAGCGGGCACTGCCTGCTCGGTCCGGACGGGATCTACGGCGTCGACAACGGCCTCTGCTTCCACGTGGAGCCGAAGCTCCGCACGGTCATCTGGGATTTCGGGGGCGAGCCGATCCCGCCCGGGATGCTGGAGGACGTCCGGCGCGTCGCCCGGGCGAAGGTGCCGAAGGCGCTCGCGGCGCTGCTCGATCCGGCCGAGCAGAAGGCGCTGCGCGCCCGAGCATCGGCGCTCGCCGGCGCCGAGTGCTTCCCCGTCGACAGCGAAGGCCACCGCTATCCCTGGCCACTCGTGTAGCGGGCGGCCTCAGGCGTTGACGAGCCGGACTTCCTGGCGCCACTGCTTGAGGTCGATTCGGGAAGCCCTGAATTCGTGAACGAGAGCGCTGTAGATCTCCGCATCCGCCGTACCGACGTCGACGACGCGGACCCAGGGCTCGATGCCGATCCTGATGCCGGATTCCGTGATCTGGGACACTCCGACGACGGGCGCGGGATCCTTCAGCACGCGGGCATTGCGGTCCACGACGTCGCGAACCGCCGCCAGAACTTTGGCCAGGTCCGCGTCGTGGGGCACGGCGACGGTCAGACGCAGCTGGCGCATCACGCCGTAGTTGTGCAGGACCTCGCCGACGATGCGTCGATTTGGGACGACGACGCGCGACCGGTCGGGATGCAAGAGGGTGGTCGAGAAGAGCTCGATCTTGGCGACGTCGCCGTGAACGTTCAGGAGCTCGATATACTCGCCCACACGGTACGGCTTGGTGAAGATGATCGTGAGCCCGGCCACGAGATTGCTGAGTACCCCCTGCAAGGCAAAGCCGACTCCGAGGCCGGCCACGCCGATACCTGCGACCAGCGGCGCGATCTGGAAGCCGAACTTGTCGAGCGCCACCACGGCCGCGAAGAGCATGACGATGACCTTGAGGACGCGGACGATCAGCAGCCGCATGGGCGGCTCCATCGCCTGTTTCCGCAGTCGTCCATCCACGAACTGGCCGATCCACCGGGCCACGATCGCGCCGGCGGCCAGAATCACCAACGCGCCGAGCACCTGGAATCCGTAACGGATCGCGAGATCTAGGACGATGTCTTTGACGGCCATCGGACCCTCCTTGGAGTAGCGGCCTCGACCCGCTGGCCGCCAGCTTATACCGAGATGCCTGAGCTGCCCGACGTCACCGTCTACATCGAGGCGCTCGACGCGCGTATCGCGGGCGAAACCCTCCAGCGGGTGCGGCTCGCGAGCCCCTTCCTGCTCCGCTCGGTCGATCCGCCGCTCGCCGAGGCGGCCAACCGAAAAGTCATCGGGCTTCGCCGGCTCGGCAAGCGCATCGTGATGGGGCTCGAGGGCGACATCTTCCTGATGCTCCACCTCATGATCGCCGGTCGGCTGCACTGGAGGAGCGCCGGCGCCAAGCCGCCCGGCAAGATCGGCCTGGCCGCCTTCGACTTCTCGTCGGGGACGCTCGTGCTGACCGAAGCGGGCACGAAGCGTCGCGCGGCGCTCTATCTCGTGCGGGGCGAGGCGGGTCTACGCGAGCACGACCCGGGAGGCCTGGAAGTGCTCGACGCGGACCTGGCCGCGTTCAGCGCGGCGCTGGCGCGCGAGAACCACACACTCAAGCGCTCGCTGACCGACCCGGGAATCCTGAGCGGCATCGGGAACGCGTATTCGGACGAGATCCTGCATCGCGCGAAGCTCTCCCCCGTGAAGCAGACCCGGCAGCTCTCGTCCGAGGAGATCGCGCGACTTTTCGAGGCCACGCGCGCGACGCTCCTGGACTGGTGCGATCGGATCCGCGCCGAGGCGGCCGGCGAGTTCCCGGAAGGCGTCACGGCGTTCCGCGAGGGCATGGCGGTGCATGGGCGCTACGGCAAGCCCTGTCCGGTGTGCGGATCGCCCGTGCAGCGAATCGCCTACGCCGACAACGAGACCAACTACTGCGCGGTCTGCCAGACCGGGGGCCGGCTCCTGGCAGACCGCGCGCTGTCACGTCTCCTCAAGCAGGACTGGCCACGGACGCTCGAGGAGCTGGAGGAGCGCCGTCAGGCCGGCCGCCGCGGCGTGAGCGCGCGCAGCACCTCGGTGAACGAGGGCGACGGGCCGTCCTTGTAGATCTCCATGCGGCGATAGATCTCCGCGGCACCCTGGTGGAACCCGTCGGGCAATCCCGCCGCGGCGAACGTCGCGGCGATCTCTTCCATCTCGCCGATGAACCGCCACGCCTTCTTCGCGTTGGACTTCGCGGCGCTCTCGGCCCGCGGCGAGAGATCAGGCTGCGAGATCTTCCACTCGCGCACGAGCGAGTCCTCGACGCCCTCGGCGCTGGCCAGCGCGCACACCGCCAGGAGCAGCGCGGCACTGCCCTTGGTCCAGGACGCGTACGCCATCTTCACGGCCGAGGCCGCGCCCGACCCGCCGGGGACGACGATCGCCTGGAGCGGCCCAGCCGTGAGCAGCGCGGCGATGCGCTCGGCGCTCGTGCCCGAGACGTAGAAACGCGTCGAGCCCGGTTTCACCGGCGGCGGCCCGATGATGCCGCCGTCCACGAAAGTGGCGCCGCCTTTCTCGACGATCCCGCCGATCTCGCGCGCCGTGGCCGGCGAGACCGCGTTGCCGTCCACGTACGTGCCGGCGAAGCGCAGCGCGGCCACCTGGGACGCGACGTCGACGGCGGCGTGCGGCGGGCAGACCGAGAGGATCACCTCGCTGGCGCGGACCACCGACCCCACCGAGCCCGCGTCCTCGAGTCCGGCGTCGCTCGCCCGCTTGCGAGTCGCCGCGCTGCGCCCCTCGCCCGCCCACAGCACGCGGGCTCCGGTCGACCGCACTGCGGCGCCGACCATGCTGCCCATCTCACCTGGATTCAGGAGCCCTATCGTCGTCATGTCTCACCTCCCTGGCGAGCCGGCCTCGCGAGGCCGATCGTGCGTCCCACTTGCGGCGGGCGCGGCAGCGTGTCGTGCGCGTGCTGGATCCGCGCGAGCCGCTCGAGAATCTGCGACGCCATCGGCGCGCTCCGCCGCGTGGCCTGATTCACATGCAGCGACATCAGCTCGTTCGTCGCCGCGAGATAACCTTCCTCCGCATGATACATCTGATGAATGTAGTGGATGCGCTTCACGTCGTGCCCCAGCAGCAAGGTAGTGAAGCGCAGCGGATCGGCCTCCCGCACCTCGCGATGGTACGTCACGTGAGCCTCCAGGCAGAAGGTGGTCACGTGCCGCTCCCGGCGGTGCGCGTCGTCGAGCCCGATCCAGCGAAAGAACTCATCGGTCGCGAAATCGAAGACGACCAGGTAGTACCCGACGTTCATGTGCCGGTTGTGGTCGATCCACTCCGGCCGCACGACATCGCGATACCGATCCAGCGGCGCGTCGATCACCCCCGTGTCGTCCAAGCGGACTAGAGGGCGAGCTCGGCCTCGAGCACCTGAGCTATGTCGCCCGAGAGACTCGATACCCCTGAGAGCCCTTGACTGAGAGCGAGCTTCATCACGACGACGTCTCCGTGTGTTTGTTCAGCTGAGGGGGCGACCCCCCTCAGACTCCCCGGCGTTCGTACGCACCACGCGGTCGGATTCCCCCGGTGGGCCCGGGCAGCATACAATAGCCAGCGCCATGAATGACAGCGACCTCTGCTGGATGTCCGCGTCCGATCTCGCCGCCGCGATCGCGAAGAAGAAGGTCTCGCCCCTCGACGCGGTCGACGCGGTGCTCTCGCGCATCGACACGCTGAAGCAGCTGAACGCGTACGTCACGCTCGACGCCGAGGGCGCGCGACAGAGCGCGAAGGCGGCCGAGCGGGCGGCGATGCGGCGCGGCGCCAAGCTCGGTGCGCTGCACGGCGTGCCGTTCTCGGTGAAGGATCTGATCGTCACCAGGGACGTTCGCACCACGTTCGGCACCCCGATCTACCGCGACAACGTGCCGACGGAAGACGCGCCCTCGGTCGAGCGCCTCAAGGCGGCCGGCGCGATCATGATCGGCAAGACCAACACGCCGACCTTGGGCTGGGTCGGCGTGACCGACAACCTCCTCTTCGGCGCCACACGCAACCCTTGGAGCCTCGGCCACACGCCCGGCGGCTCCTCCGGAGGCGCCGGCGCCGCCGTCGCCGCGGGTCTGGCGCCGCTGGCGCTCGGCACCGACGGCGGCGGCTCGATCCGCAAGCCGGCCGCCTGGTGCGGGATCTACGGGCTCAAGGCTTCCTGGGGAAGGATCCCGGTCTATCCATCGAGCGCGGCGTGGAGCCTCTCGCACACCGGGCCGATGACGCGGACCGTGAAGGACGCGGCGCTGATGATGAACGCGTGCGCCGGGCCCGACGAGCGCGATCAGTACTCGCTGCCGGCGACGAAGGTCGACTACGTGAAGGCGCTGAAGGGAAGCCTCAAAGGACTACGTGTCGCGTGGAGCGAGACGCTTGGCGTCGCGCCCGCGGTCGATCCCGAGGTGAGCGCCGCGACCGCGAAGGCCGCCCGCGCCTTCCGCGAGCTCGGTTGCAAGGTCGAACCAGTCGAGCCCACGTGGCCCTCGCCCTACGATTGCTGGCGCACGATCTTCCTGGGCGGCATCGGCGCGCGCCTGGCGCCCTATCTCGACCGCCGCGACCAGATCGACCCGGGACTGCTCTCGATCGTCGAGGAGGCCACGAAGATCCCGCCGACGAAGTACGTCCAGGCGTGGTTCGATCGGCTCGCCTGGTGGCAGCACGCGCGCGCGTTCTTCGAGCGCTACGAGCTCTTGCTGACGCCGACCGTCGCCTGCCCGCCCTTGCCCATCGGCAAGTTCTATCCGGACCAGATCGGCGGCGTGGTGGTCGGGCGCGAGGCGGCGAGCGCCTTCACGTACATCTTCAACATGACGGGCCAGCCGGCGGCGACGGTGCCGTGCGGCTTCACGAAGGCGGGATTGCCGATCGGCCTGCAGATCATCGGCCGTCGCTTCGACGACGTGACCGTGCTACGCGCCTCGGCCGCATTCGAAGCGGCGCACCCCTGGGCGCAGCGCCGCCCGGCCATCGGCTGACGATGAAGGTCGGCGTCAATCTCCTGAACTGGGGTCCGGGCGTGAGCCCGGATTCGCTCGCGCGCTGGACGGCGCTCGTCGAGGCGCTCGGCTACCACCTGGTGATGATCTCTGACCACGTCGCGCCCACGCCCGACGTCGCCGCAAAGTATCCCCCACCGATCTACGATCCGTTCACCACGCTCGGCTGGCTCGCGGCCGCCACGCGCACGATCGAGCTCGGCACCACCGTGATCATCCTTCCCTACCGCAGCCCCATTCTGACCGCGCGCATGTCCGCGACGGTCGATCGGCTGAGCGGCGGTCGCTTCATCCTCGGCGTCGGCGTCGGCTGGGCCAAGCAGGAATTCGAGGCGCTCGGCGTGCCGTTCACGCGGCGCGGCGTTATCTCGAACGACTACCTCGCGGCGATCAAGACACTGTGGACCCACGACGTGGCGTCGTACGCGGGCGCGTACGTCTCGTTCAAAGACGTCCACACCGCGCCGCGCCCCCTGCGGTCACCGCATCCGCCCATCTGGATCGGCGGCTCGAGCGATGCGGCATTGCGTCGGGCGGTGCGCTACGGCGACGGCTGGCACCCGAATCGGGTCCGCATGGACTGGCTTCGGGACACCGGCCTGCCGAGGATCAAGGCGATCGCTGCCGCCGAAGGTAGGCCCATTCCCGTCTTCTGCCCTCGCATCAGGCTCGAGCTGACCGACTCGCCACGGCCCGACGATCAGCGCCTGGTGGGCCAGGGCACGCTCGATCAGATGCGAAAGGACCTGGAAGAGCTGGACTCACTCGGCGCCGCCTACGTGCTGCTGGACAGCGCCGGCGACGATCCGCAGGCGACGCGCCACCACGAGCCCGTCTGGCGGATGCTGACGACGCTCGCCGAGAAGGTTCTGGATCTCCCGCAGCAGACCCTGCGCTAGGCGACCTTCCGGCAGCCGGCCGGCTTGTGGACTCGCTCGGTCGACGCCGGGAACTTCGCGAGCTTGTCGGCCGGCCGGCGCGGGCGCGCCACCAGCTCGCCGCCGCAGTTCGGGCACTTGCCTCCGAGCACCGTCGCGGCGCACGACCGGCAGAACGTGCACTCGAACGAGCAGATCACCGCGTCCGGCGAGTCCGGCGGCAGATCGCGATCACAGCATTCGCAGCTCGGACGAAGTTGAAGCATCGCCTCTCTCCGTGTGGATCACCGATCATTTGATCCCGGCCTTCAGGGCCTTGCGGTAGACGAGCTCGGCCGACACGATGTCCTGGACGGCGACGCCGACCGACTTGTAGAGGGTGATCTCGTCCGCCGATTGCCGGCCGGGCTTACGTCCCGCGACCACCTCGCCGATCTCGGCGAAGATCTTCCCCGCGGCGATGACATCCCCCGATTCGCGGGTCGCCGCCTCGCGCTGCTCGACGTAGAGTCGCGCCTTTCGCAGCGCGTCGTCGTCGAGCTCCCGCCACGTCGGGCGCGGAGCTCCAACCGCGTTGATGTGCGTGCCTGGCGCGAGCCACGCGCCCGACAGCACCGGGGTCTGTGAGGACGTCGCGACCACGACGATATCCGAGCCGCGCACGGCCTCTTCCGCCGAGGGCGCCGCGCGGACTCCGAACTCCCTCGCGAAGGCCGCGGCGTTGCGCGGGCTCCACACGCGGACTTCGCGGATCGTGCGCACCAGGCGAAGCGCCGCGAGATGGCTGCGCGCCTGCACACCCGAGCCGAGGATGCCGAGCACCGAGGCCTCGGGCCGCGCCAGGAGCCGCGTGGCGACCGCTGACACCGCGGCCGTGCGCATCTCGGTGATGAGCCGGCCGTCCATGGTGACCAGCGGCTCGCCCGTTTCGGGCTTGAACAGCACGATCATCGCGTGATGGCTCGGGATGCCCTGGTTGTTGGGATAGAACGCGACCAGCTTCGCGCCGAGCGCGCCCCCATAGGCCGGCATGAGCCCCAGGAAGCCCTGGTGCTCGGCGACCGGGAGCATCACGCGCCCGGGCTGAACGACCTTGCCGCTCGACAGGTCGTCCATCGCCTTCGCCATGGCCGGAATCAGCTCCTCCATGCTGAGCAGATCGCGGACGGCTCGCTCGTCGAGGATCATTTCCGACCGAACCAGTGCCTCAGCTCGATGCTGTGCCCGTCGGGATCGCGGATCTCCGCCCGCGCGTACTCGCCCTCGCGTACCCTCGGGCCCCACGTGATCGGGACGTTCTTCGTTTTCAGGTAGTCGATGGCGCTCTGCATGTCGGTCACTTCGAGCGCCATCATGCGATAGCCCAGGTGCACCTGTGTGGGCGCCGGCGCCACGGCGCCGCCGTAGGCGATCAGCTCGATCGCCGTGGCCCCGAGATCGAGATACGCCAGATCCAACGATACGCCCAGGGTTGAGCGGTCGATCCGCTCCCGCGCGCGGAGCTTGAAGCCGAGCACGCCCGTGTAGAACTGCACGGCGCGGTCGAGCTGGTCGGTGACGATCTCGACGTGATCGATCTTCTTGAACATGGAATCCTCCTTGACGGTCATCCCCCGAGCAGGCGAGCGACTTCCTGGCGTCCCTGTTTCACGGCGATGTCGAGCGCCGTCTCACCCTCGCCCGTGCGCAGCGACCGATCGGCGCCACTGGCGAGGAGCAGGCGGACGAGGGGCAGATCGCCGTTGAACGCGGCTTCGTGCAGCGGCGTGTGAGCGGCCGGCGAGCCCCGGCCGTCGACCGAGGTTCCGCGTGCGATGAGTAGCTCGACGATCTCCGGGCGCCGGTCGGCGCGCGGTCCGGCGGCGGCGGCGTTGATCGCCAGGTTCGCCTCGGAATTCTGGGCCACGGCGCGCACGTCGGCGCCGGCGTCGAGCAGTACCTCGGCGGTCTCGCGCTGGCCGAAGAACGCCGCCAGGTGGAGCGGCGGCCAGCCGTCGTGCGCCCGCTGTCCCACGAGCGCGGGATTCTCGCGGAGCTGCCGGCGGACGTCGGCGACGAGCCCGAGGGCGCAGGCTTCGAAGAAGCTCGCCCGCGCGCCGCGCTCGAGCAGGAGACGCACGAGGTCGTGCTTGCCGAAATACGTCGCGATCAGGAGGGGAGAGTTACCCTGCTCGTCCCGAGCGCTCGCCAGCTCGGGCTGCGCCACGAGCCGATCCCCGACGGCCTTCGCGTCGCCGCGTCGAACCGCGCCGAGCAGGTCGGCGATTCCGCTCACGAGAGTCGGGCCCGCGCGCGAGCCCGTGCCGCCGGCTACGCCTGCAGGAAAGCCGGGGTCGGCGAGAGCGCTTCGTCCCAGGGCCCGGGGAAGCGGCCCTTGGCGCCCTGTTCCGAGAACGGCCGCTGCCGGTTCCACTCGCTCCGGGGCTGCTCGTAGTAGACCTCGAGCCCGTTTCCGTCCGGGTCCGAGAAGTAGATCCCGATGGAGACCGTATGGTCAGAGACGCTGACCGGAACGTTCTTGTCCTTGAGCCGCTTGTACATCTCGCCGAGGTCCTCGAGGTTCGCCATGCGCCAGGCGACGTGATTGAGGCCGACCTGCTTCTTCTGCGGGCCCGTGGCCTCTTCACCGACCTCGAACAGCGCAATGTCGTGAGCGTGTCCGGGGTCGCACGACAGGAAGGCCGCCCGCAATCTATTGGTTCCAGGAAACATCATGGTGTCCTGGGTGTGAAAGCCGAAGACGTCCGTGTACCACTTGTGAGAACGCTCGGCATTCCGGACGAAGATGTTCACGTGATCGATGGACACCGGCTTGTAGGCCATCTTCCAATCTCCTGCGGGCAGGATCTCGTTCCCCCGGAGTATACCGCACCGGGCCGACCCCGGGCGACCGCCTACTCGGTGAGGATCTTGTCGGCCCACTCGACGAGCGCCACGAACTTCGCCGGGTCCGAGAACGAGGCGTTCTTGCCTTCGAGGTCGTCGGTCAGGACCCCACGGCCCTCGAGCAGGCGCCTCAGACGTGGATCGGGACGCGATGCTCGATCAGCTTCGCGAGGGCTTTCCGCGAGCGGCGCCCACCCGACCGGCACGACCGCGCTCGCGACGGCCGGACGCATCAGGGGGACGGCCTCGCCGAGCAGGAAGACCTGGACCTGATGGCCCGCCTCGGCGAACGCGTTCGCGTGATGAAACGGAAACGTTGCCTGCGTGGGATCGGCCGAGCCCCACGCGCTCTTGATCAGGACCTTCACCGTGTCATCCCGCTTTCTCGAGGTCGAGGCGATAGCCCTTGACCGTCACGTCGGGCGCCGGATGGAAGTCGAGCTCGGGGGCGCGCACGAAGCCCATTCGCTCGTACATGCGCATGGCGGTTTGCATCATATCGGTCGTGTGAAGGCTCAGAACTCCGCCGCCGGAACGGCGAACCCGCCGCATGCATTCCCGCATCAGCGCGCCGCCAACGCCGCGGCCTCGGGCTGACGGCGCAACGGCCAGTAACCTCACCTCGGGCCAAGGCATGTCGAGCGACTCACGCTGGGAGATTTTCATGCGACGCGGGGGATAGAGGAGCACCGTGCCCACAATGGCGCCTCCGTGCTCCGCGACGAGCTGCTCGGCCTCTCCGAGGCTACCGAGCGAGGTCACGATGTTCTCGCGATAGCCTTCCCAGAAGCCCGGCATCCGCGCGGCGTACTCGTGATATGCCGCCAGAGTCACGTCGCGGATCGCGTCCAGATCCTCGGGTCGCGCGTCGCGAATGAGCACCTCGAGGCTCGCGTGCGATCCCGTCAGGTACGAGCCGCCGTGTAAACGCCAAGCCCGATGAAGGCGCTCCCGGTCAGGTAGCGTCCGGCTGCCCGCACGCCTCGCGCCCGGGCGAGCGCGGGAGCCAGCGCCCCCGCGGCCAGGGCGTACGCCGTATCGGTCACGGCGGCGATGGCCACGAAGATCGAGCCGAGCGTGAGGCTCTGGACGATGGCCGACGCCTCGGCGTTCATGAACTGCGGCAAGGACGCCGCGAAGAAGATGGCCGTCTTCGGGTTGAGCAGCGCGACCACCGCCAGGATGAAGCTCGCGATCAGGAAGGCCGAGAACACACTGCGCCCGCGCGGAAGAGCAGATCGACGTACGCCCCGTCGATCAGCTGGCCCTCGGCGATTCCGAGCGCCGTCATCAGGGCGCGAGCCTCCTTCGCGCCCGCCTCCGCGCTCTCGCCCTCGCGCAGGACCACCTCGAGCTCGAGGAAATGCCCGAGGGTCTCGACCCGATCGAGGTGCACGCGCGTCCTGCCGACGAGATACAAGGTGCGGTGCTTGCGCACGCGGCCGGCGATGCCGAACGCCAGCGACAGCGCCTCGCGCAGCGAGTCGGGCGACGCGGTGGGCGAGATGACGAAGAACGATTCCTTCGGGCCGGCCTGATCCGGTCGCCGATAGAAGATGAGCTGCCCCTCGGCGACGGAGAAGGCGCGCAGCTTGAGCCGGCCGCGCTCGCAGCGGAAGAACGTGTCGTCTTGCTCGATCTCGATCGGGCCCTGATCGGCGAGCGCGGCGACTCGCGGTGTCATCGCCTCGACGCTCGCGATCCGCGCTTTGATCTCGACGTTGCGCGCGCCACGAGTCGCCGCGGCCGCGTCCGCTGTCAACTCGATCTCCGCGCGAGGTCCATCACGTGCGTGTACTCCCCCGCCCCATTGTGCGCCCGAAAGCCGAGGACCTCGTAGAGGCGGGCGGCCGCCGGGTTGTTCGTGCGCAGGCGCAGGCTATCGAATCGACCGCCCGCCGCTCCGATCACCTCGGTAACCAGCTGCCTGCCTACTCCGTGGCCGCGCATCGGCGTCAACACGTACAGGTGACGGACCCTGCCGACCCGCGCGTCGCCCGCGTAGGGATCGACGTTGAGTCCGCACACGCCCACGAGTCGCCCGGTCATCCACGCGCCGAACAGCGCCTCGCCAGGCCGGTCGAAGCGGTTGGCCCGAGCGGCCCACTCGTCGACGAGGCGCCGGACGATCCGAGATCCGGCTTCCTCGCCTTCGACGAGCAGCTCGCGAACGCCGTCAGGCGGCAGCTCGACCAGCCGCTCGATCAGGGCGGGGCTGGATCGGCTCCCGCCCTGGAGCGGCCGGTGAAGCGAGCTGCCGAGCCGGGTCATCGCCCGTTGCGGGTGATGAGGAGCTCGACGACGTCGAATCCGGGCGGCGGTGACGGCGTGCTGCTGAAGGACACCGTCACAGAATACCCCGGTCCGAAGTCTGAGCCCGTGGCCGCTTCCATCTCGCGCCTGGTCTGGTCGTTGAACCGACGAAACGTCCCGACGGGATAGTAGCTCCCGACGATGAGCGTCTCCGGCCGACTCTGTCCGTCCCTGAACGACGGTCGAACGGCGAGCCCCACACCGGTCCTGGGATCGGTGGCCATGACGCCCGTGCCCTCGTCGCCGGGCCCGGGCAACCGTTTCCACGTCTGGGAATCGACCATGCGCCTGGCTTCCGCCTCCCACTGGGAGCGGGTCAGGCCGAAGATCCGGTCCGCGTCGTGCTTGCTGACGATGCGCTCCTGGCCAACGGACGGCCCGGCCGTGAGCGCGAAGAACACCGAAAGCGACACCGCGACGAGCGACCCGAGGATTCGTGCGCAACGTTCAGATGCCAATGGTAATCGCCGAGGTCCCGAGTCAGTCATGCCCTCCCCACGTCCTGCGAGGAACGTCGAGGCGAGACGACCATCCGTCGTCGTGCACCTGCCTCCCCGCAGTGAGAATCAGGTTCACCGCCACGTCTTCGACCTGTGCCACAGGCCCTCGCCCGCCCGGTCGTACCCGCATCTGCCGGTCCGTCAGGGAGCCGAAGACGAGATCGGCCAGCGACGAGCCGGACTCGACATTCGAGGAGTGGACTCGAGCGCGCATGAAGGGAGACGAAGGCCAGGGCATCCACGCGCTCAAGCGTAATCTACATGCGCGCTACGGCGAAAATTACACGGCGAGTCGCCCCAGGCATGCGGCCAGATCGTCCGGTGTCGCGCACAGCCCGTCCGCGCCGGAGCCGGGCGAGCGTCAGGCGACGATGACGTGCTCCGTCGTGACGATGAACGCCACGGGGCCTGGCGCGATGAAGTTGCCGTCATCGGCCTCGGCGCGATCCCATTCGGGGGTGGTCGTTGCCGCGCGCAGCGCCGCCGAGTCGTCGAACCAGACGATGGCGACGCCGTCCCAGGCCGGATCACGTCCGCGCGTGTAGGCCGACAGCCGCGTGTGGCTCTGGACGTAGCGCCGAAGACCCGGCAAGGCCGCGCCGAGCGGTCCGTGAACCTCCCGCCAGTGCTTCTGGAACGCCTCGACCGTCATGCCGGGTCTGCGCCGGACGAACCCCACGCCTTTGGCCGCGCCGGCCGGCGTGGGATCGTCCTTCACCACATGATCGTCGGTGACGATCAGCCCCATCGTGGACCGATCGATGAATCGCGCCTCGTCAGCCTGAACCGCCGCGAGCTCGGCCGTGGCGCGGAGATCGTGCATCGCCGCCGTGTTCTGGAACCAGACTTCGGCGATGCCGTCGTACACGGGCTCCCCGCTTCGGTAGGCGGCGGTGCGCGTGTGCGATTGAACGTAGCGTCGCACTCCCGGGAGCTTCGCGACCACGTCCGGGTGCCGGCCGCGCCAGTAGGCCTGGAACTCCTCGACCGGCATCCCGGCGCGTCGCTTGAAGAACGAGAGAGCTTTCACCACGGCTTTTGCAGCGATTCTTCCAGCCTCGCGCGCACCGCCGGCCACTCGGCCCGCACGATCGAGTAGTACGCGGAGCTCCTGACCGATCCATCCTGGCCGGGCATGTCGGCGCGGCGCACGCCGTCGAGCCTGGCGCCGAGCCGCTCGATGGCCTGTCGGGAGCGTGAGTTGCGCTCGTCGGTCTTGAGCGCGACCCGATGCACCAGCCATACGTCGAAGGCGTGACTCAGCATGAGGTATTTCGCCTCGGTGTTGCAGCGCGTGCGCTGGGCCGAAGCCGACAGCCACGTCGCGCCGATCTCGAGCGCGTCCGGTCTGTCAGTCCGCTGGAGCGGCGAGCCGGGGGGCCAGCGCCATTGCTGCAGATCGAGATAGCTCGTGCCGCCCACGACGCGGACGGCGTCCGCCATCGAGAGAGGACGCAAGGTGACCGTCGAGCCCGTGAGAACGGGCTGCTCCAGGTTCATCGGGCGGCCTTCACCTCGACCTCGAACACCGGCAGCGTGCGGCCGGGGTCGCCCTCGACCGGCGCGGGAACCGTTCCCTTCTGCCGCGCGCCCATGCGCGCGTAGAAGCCGGCGGCATATGGATCGGCCTCGATCACCATCACTCCCGGCTGCACGGCTCGGACCCGATCGAGCGCGTGAGCGTACATGTGGCGCCCGACGCCCCGTCCGTGCCAGCGCGGGTCGACCCAGAAGTGCTCGAGCGACCAGCGATCTCCCCGCTGCTCCAGCGCATAGAACCCGACCATCTCGTGACCGAGCTCGCCGACGTAGACGAGCTGGCCTTCAACGTACTGCGGCCGGATCCGGAGAACCGGCTCCCAGGCGATCAGCCACGCTTCAGGGTAGCCCCAGTGAGCCTTCGCGGCTCGCGCGATCTGGGACAGGCGCTCCGAGTCGCCGGGCAGCGCCCGTCGGATTCGAAGCTCGAGATCGCTCAGCGTTTGCTCCTAATCGGCCCGGGATCGCTTGAACACGGCGCCCAGCACCGGATGCGGATCGTCCGGGAGCCGCACCGCACGCCGGCTCGAATACTCGATGCAGAGCGGCCCTTCGTCGCGAGCGGGATCGATCTCGACGACGAGGCGCAGGAATGAGCCGGGCCAGCGGTAGACGAGCGCGCCGTCCTCTCCATCAGCACGTACGCCCTGGACGACCGTTCCCCACTGGGTGTGCGCGCGCTCCCTCGAATGCGCGCTGAGGCGCAGGCCGAGTACCTTGATCGGCGACGCCGAATCGCGCGCGCCGGGCGCGGGCTTCGGCGGAGCTTCATGGCCCGGAGGCACGTCGGCTCGATCGGCATTGGTCTGAGCGAACTGGACCACGATGCCCTGCGCCTGCTTGGGGTGGAGAAACGCCTCGCTCCACTCCGGATCCGAGTCGTCGTAGCCGACGATCGAGTAGCCGTGGGTCCCGGCGCGATCGCACGCCTCGGCGAGGCTCGGCACCGTGAACGTGACGTGGTGGATCCCGGGCCCGTGTTGCGCGATGAAGCGATGCAGGAACCCGTCCGCGCCCGCGGGCTCGAGCACCTCGAGGTCGCCGCCTCCCTCATAGCGCCAGTGCCAGAAGCGGTATTCATCGGTCGTCATGCCGAAGGTCGACCGCCCGCCAAGCTCGCCGGCCAGGACCGCCTCGGCGTCGGCCAGGCGCGGCACGGCGATCGCGATGTGATCGAACAGGACCGAGCGCACCGGACTAGGACAGGACGGCGGTCTTCTTCCGCTCGATCAGCGCGAAGTCGATCGCGGCGCCGAGCCCCGGGCCGTTCATCGCGTGCACGAATCCGCTCTTGTCGACCTCGATGTCCTCCACGAGACCGTACTTCTGCGCCCCCGAGGGCAGCAGCACCTCGAAGAACTCGCAGTTCTTGATCGCCATGATCACGTGGAGGTTGGCGACGTTGTTCAGCGAGTTGCCGCCGTGGTGCACCTCGAAGTTCATGTGGAAGCCTTCCGCCAGGTGCGCCGTCTTGACCAGCGACGTGATCCCGCCCTTCACCGCGACGTCGCCGCGCAAGTAGTCGGTGGCCTGGGCCGTCAGCCACGGCGCGAAGGCAGTGAAGCCGCCGGGCGCGTACTCGGTCGCGAGAATCGGGATCGAGAGCTTCTGCTTCAGCTTGACGTAGTTGTAGATGTCGTCGTCGGCCAGCGGATCCTCGTACCAGTGAAAGCCGAGCCGCTCGACCGCTTGCCCCACCCGTAGCGCGTCCGGATACACGTAGGCCCACGTCGAGTCGAGCATGACCGTGAAGCGGTCGCCCACGGAGCGGCGAACCGCCTCGCAGACCTCGATGTCCACCTTCGGATCGGTCGGCGGATGGATCTTGAACGCCGTCCAGCCCTCGGCCTTGAACTGGGCGGCTTCATCGGCGTAGGCCTCCTTCGAGGCGAGCACGGCCGAGCTCGCGTAGGCGGGCACGCTGTCGCGATACGAGCCGAGGAGGCGGTGGATCGGCTGCCCGGCGACCTTGCCCGCGATGTCCCAGAGGGCGATGTCCACCGCGCCGATCGCGCGGTACGTGGTCGCGCGATTGCGCTGCCACAGCCCTTGATAGAGGCGCTCGCGCTCGAGGGGGTTCTGACCCATCACGACGGGCTTGAGGAACTGGATCAGGGACTCGCCGTCGAGGTTGGCGCCGCGCTGCGCCGAGCCCAGGAACGCGTGGCCCTCGACGCCGTCGTCCGTCTTGATCGCGAGCAGGCCGAGGTGGCTCTTGCCGCTGAAGCGGCCGGTGTGCCGTCCGTAGGTCGTGGCGGGAATATCGGTCCAGGCGAAGAGGGTGAGCGTGACGTCGGTGATCTTCACTCGAGGACTCCGTTCTCGATCGTGTCGGGGTTGTTCATCGCGCGGTCAGATGCGGCCACAGCGCGTCGGCGCCGCGCTCGGCGACCGCGCGCCCGAGCTCGGCGGCCCAGTCGCCCTCGCCGCCGAATTCGGCGCGCCACGACCAGAGACGCCGCGTCGCGAACTGCAGCGCGTGCTCGTACGTGAAGCCAATCGCGCCGTGCACCTGGTGAGCGATCTGGGCGCCGATGCCCGCGGCCTCGCCGACCCGCACCTTGGCGACGGCGATCTCGAACGCGGCGTCGCCGCGGTCGGCAGCGCGGAACGCGTTCGCGGCCGCCGTGCCCGCGGCGGCGGTGTGGCCGGCGAGCACCGCCAGGTTCTGCTGGATCACCTGGAACGAGCCGATCGGCTTGCCGAACTGGCGACGCTCGGTCGCGTACTGCGAGGCCTGGCGCAGGAGATAGTCGAGGCCGCCGGCCATCTGCGCCGAGCGCACGAGCGCGCCATAGAGCCAGACCGCGCGCGCCGGAACGCCACGGCCCGCCGGCGCGAAGGCGACGACGGGCGCCGCCTCGAAGGCCAGGGTATCGCGCGGCTCGCGCGCAAGGTTCTGATCGGTCGTGATCTCGCCGGCGCCCCGCGCCGCGAGCGCCACCATGCTCCGACCCTCGGCCTCGGTGACGACCACGAGGTGGCCCGCCGCGCGGCCCCACGGCACGCGCCCCGCGGTGCCGCTGAGCCGCCAGCCGCCGCCGGCCCGCGCCAGGCGCAGCGTCTCTTCGCGATGGACCGGCGCGATCGTCAACGGGCCGGACGGCACGTCGAGCCCGGAGGTCGAGAGAAGCCACGATCCCACGATGGTCTCGGCGATCGGAAGCGGAACCGCGTGCCGGCCGGCGGCGCGCGCCACCACGAACGCGTCGCCCCAGCTGCCTCCGGCGCCGCCCTTCGACTCGGGCACCAGCGGCCAGGTCAACCCGTTCTCTTCCACCGCCTGCCAGAGCGTGCCGGGCCAGGTACCCGTCTCGGCGGATTCGAGCAGTTCCTTCGTGACGAGGTCGGTGAAGAGACGGGTGACGACGTCGCCGAGGATCGTCCGCAGCTCGTTCATCGCAGCCCCAGACCGCGCGCGATGATGCCCCGCAGGATCTCGCGCGTGCCGCCGCGGAGCGAGAACGACGGCGCCCGCTGCATGAGAAAGCCGAGGACCTGCTGGAGATCGCTGCCGGTGTCGATCGTCGGCTCGACGCCGAGGAGCGCGTGGATGACCTCGGGCACCTCTTGCTCGAAGGTCGTGCCGACGTCCTTGACCACGGCCGCTTCGAGGTTCGGGTTCTCGCCGGCCTGGAGCATGAGGGCGACCGAGAGCGACATCTGCCGCAAGGTGGCGAGATGCGCGACGAGGCGCCCCACCGTGGCCGCGGCGCGCTCGCTCGGATCCTTCGACACCTCGCGGATCAGCTCGAGCAGCAGCGCGAAGCTCGAGAGGTAGCGCTCCGGGCCGCTGCGCTCGAAGGCGAGCTCGGTCGTCACCTGCTTCCAGCCCGCGCCCTCCTCGCCGACCCGCATGTCCTCGGGCACGAAGACGTCCTCGAAGACGACCATGTTGAAGTGATGCGCGCCGGCCAGGTCGATGATCGGGCTCATCGTGATGCCGGAGAGCTTCGTGTCCACCAGGAACTGCGTGAGTCCCTCGTGCTTCTTCGCCGGATCGTGGTGCGTCCGGAGCGTCGCGATCAGGTAGTCGGCGAGATGGGCATTGCTCGTCCAGACCTTGGTGCCGTTGACCTTGTAGCCGCCGGCGACGCGCTCGGCGCGCGTACGCAGCGACGCGAGGTCGGAGCCAGAGTCGGGCTCGCTCATGCCGATCGCGAACGACAGCTCGCCGCGGGCGATCGCCG
>Ga0209160_1001919_pt1 | contig 17491 bp, 17 predicted proteins | sample GraSoiAngelo_153_FD_186167 | JGI IMG/M metagenome (GOLD analysis project Ga0209160, IMG submission 186167) | Grasslands soil microbial communities from the Angelo Coastal Reserve, California, USA - 14_1009_12_40cm (SPAdes) (version 2) | ecosystem: Environmental > Terrestrial > Soil > Grasslands ... | reverse complement strand
TGCGGCCGGCGAGGTCGTCGAAGTCGGTGATGCCCTTCTTGCCGAGCAGATGAACTTCCTCGTTGTAGAGCGGGAAGACCATCCTCGTCTTCTTCGCGATCCGCTGGAGCGTCTGGTCCGTCTGCACACGTGACACGAACGCCAGGACGTCCGATTGCACGATACCCATCGGAACCCCCGGCCGCTGGTAGACCGCGTACACGTTTTCGATCGAGCCCTTCGAGGTATAGACGCTCAGGTTGATACCCGCGGGCTTGACGAGCTTCTGCAGATCGAGGCCGAACTGATAGTAGGTGCCTTTTTCGCCGCCGGTGATCAGCCCCATGTCCTCGACGGCCATGGACGGACCCGTCCAGACGAACAGCACCAGAAGCATGAGGGAGCAGGTGATGACGGTTTTCACGGCTTGTCCTCCTCTACTTGGAGCGGCGACGGCTCGCTCCCGAATCTCCCGCCGATTCTGACACGTCTGCGACCGAAATGGCCTGCATTATGCGGGCGTTGGAGATCCGAGGGCAAGCCGTCCTTACTTGAAATCCCGGGCGCTGACCTCGTAACGGGCGATCAATGCGTGGAGAGTCGGACGGCTCACCGCCAGGAGCCGCGAGGCCAGCGTGATGTTTCCGCGCGTCTTGACGAGCGCTTCCACGAGGGCGCTCCGTTCCGCCCGGTCCCGAGCCTCTCGAAGCGACGCCGTGGGCCGCTCCTTCAGCTCGATGCCCAGGTCGGGGGCTTCGACGAGCTTGCCGTGGGCCATCAGGACCGCCCGCTCCACCGCGTTTTCGAGCTCACGGACGTTGCCGGGCCAGGGATGGTGCGCGATGGCTTCGAGAGCCGAGCTTCCGAAGCGGAGCCTGCGACGGTGCGCCTTGCACGTCCGCTGGAGGAGGGCGTTGGCGATCAGCACGACGTCCTCCCCTCGTTCGCGCAGCGGCGGGAGGGTCAGGTTCACGACCGACAGACGATAGTACAGATCCTCGCGGAACCGCCGCGCCTGCAGCTCGGCTTTCAGATCCTTGTTGGTCGCGGCGACGACCCGGGCGTCGACGCGGAGCACCTCACGACCGCCGACGCGCTCGAGCTGCCGCTCCTGGAGGAAGCGCAGGAGCTTCACCTGCAGGGCGGGACTCATCTCTCCGATCTCATCGAGGAAGAGGGTGCCACCGTCCGCCAGCTCGAGCTTGCCCTTTCGTTGGGTGTGCGCGCCGGTATAGGCGCCGCGCTCGTGGCCGAACAGCTCGGCTTCCAGCAACGTGTCGGGGATCGCGCCGCAGTTGATCGCCACGAACGCGCGGTTGCTCCGGGCGCTGTTCGCATGGACGGCCCGGGCCAGGAGCTCCTTGCCCGTTCCGCTCTCGCCCTGGATCAGCACGGTGACGTCGGTCCGCGCGATGCGGCTCACGACGGCGAAGATCTCGCGCATGGCGGGCGTGTGGCCTACCATGTCCGCGAAGCGGATCAACGTCTCGTTGTCGCGCTTCTCGGCTTCGGCCTCGAGCATATGCAGATTGGCGGCCCGCTGCAGCACCACTTTCAGGTCGGGAAGCTGGATCGGTTTCTGGTGGTAGTCGAAGGCGCCGAGCTGGACCGCGCGGATCGCGCTCTCGCGTCCACCGTGGCCCGTGAGCACGACGACCTTGGTCGCCGGCGCCGTCCGCATGATCTGGTCGAGCACTTCGAGACCGGACTCGGAGCTCTCCGGGTGGGGCGGTAGCCCCAGATCGAGGCTGACGACCGCCGGCCGCTCGCACGCCACCGCCGAGAGCGCCTCGGCGCGATCCTCGGCGAAGAAGAGCGTGAAGTCGTCACGGAGCGCGTACGTGAGCTGCGTGCGGATCGTTTTCTCGTCCTCGACGATGAGCAGCTTGGGCTTCATGTCCGCTGTCCGATGGAGAGCCGCAGCGCAAAGGTGCGCACGAATTCTTCGGACATGCCACAGCCGGTGTCGGTGACCGATACGACGGCCCGCCCGTTTTCTGCGTAGGTCTTCAGCAGGACGGTGCCGTAGTACTCGATCGACTGCACGGCGTTGGTGACGAGGCTCTGGATCACCCGCGATCGCCTCGCCGTCCGCCGAGATCGTTTCAGCGCGTTCTCGCTCAGCATCGAGAGCGCCGTGATCTCATCGTCTATGGGTGGACAGCACCGGCGAGCGCATCGACCCGCCGGCGGCGCACGAGCGCGATGACCTGTTCGACGGTGTCCTCGAGCGGGCCGTCGTTGATGACGACGTCGTCGGCGTGAGCGCGCGTTGGCTCCACGTAGCGCTCGTGCGCGGTGCGTACCGGACCCGAGTACTGGTGCAGCACCTGCTCCACGGTGCAACCGCGTTCGGCCAGATCCCGCCGGATCCGCCGGATGAGCCGAAGGTCGGCCGGCGCGCTGACGAATACTTTCACATCGAGGAGCGAGCGAAGCGATTCCCACCACAGGGTGAACAGGCCTTCGACGAGCACGAGCCGCGCCGGCGCGACCACCTCGACCCCGGTGCGCGTGTGCGTTTCCAGGGAATACACCGGCTTGCGGATCGCTTCACCGCGCCGAAGCTCGCCGAGCTGCGTGACCAGCAGCGTGGTGTCGATGGCCTCCGGCTCATCGTCAGCCGAGCTTCCATCGAGCGCGTACGACTCGAGGTCGATCACGCATCCGCCGATGCGGGCGACCAGACCGCGGACGATCGAGCTCTTCCCCGAGCCGGTGCCGCCGGCCAGCCCGATGATCACCGCGAGAGCGCCTTCATCATGCGCCGCGCGGCGAGAGCTCGCCGTCGAGGTAGGGAATCGACCCGAGCTGCCGGCCCGGCGTGACCGAGTGGCTTGCGAGACGGTCGTCCACGTCCGCCGGAAGCGAGGCCCCGCGCCCGTCGTACTGGAGCACGGGGACGCCCCGAAGCGTCATGGCTCAGGCGCTCGCGCGTGCGCCGCTTCGGTAGGCGAGAGTCAGAAGGGAGTGGGCCAGCTTGGCCGGGTCGTGGCGCACGTCGTCGCCGCTCGCGAGCAGGTCACATTCGTGGACGGAGTGTCCGAGCGCTCTCAGCAGCGCCAGGTCCGTCCGGACTGGGACCGCGCCCTGCGCGCCGTACCGTGCGATCTGCTCAGGGGCGAACGGCGTCGTGTTGACGAGGATGTCGTGGATCGGCATCGTCGGCGCGTGCCGGCGGATGGCCATGAGATGGTCCACCGCGGTATGGCCGTCGGTCTCGCCAGGCTCCGTCATGAGGTTCATGACGTGCACCACCCGCGCCCGCGACCGCGTGATCGCCTCGGCGATCCCGTGCGGAAGCAGCGCGGCGACGATGCTCGAGTAGAGGCTCCCCGGGCCGATCACGATCAGGTGCGCGCGCTCGAGGGCGTCGACCGCCTCGGGCAGCGCCACGGCGTCGGCCGGATGGAGCCGCACCTTGCGGATCGGGCTCCGCGCGCTCGCGATGCGGGATTCGCCCTCGATCACGGTGCCGTCGGACAGCTCCGCCCGGAGCCTCACGTTCTGGCCGGTCGCGGGCAGCACCAGGCCCCGGATCGACAGCAGTCGTCCGACTCGCGCAACCGCTTTCGAGAAGTCCTGCTCGAGCTCCGTGAGCGCGGTCAGGATGAGATTGCCGAGGCTGTGCCCGGCCACCTCGCTGGCGCCGGCGAAGCGAAAGGCGAACACGTCCGACAACGTCGGATCCCCCCCGGCGAGGGCGAGGAGACAGTTCCTCACGTCGCCGGGGGACGGGAGCCGATAGGTCGCGCGCAGCTTACCGGAGCTGCCGCCGTCGTCGGCGACGGTCGCGACGGCCGTCAGCCGCGCCTGGTCCCGTTCGGGATCCCAGGTGTACGACCCGAACAGTCCTGCCCGGAGACCCCGCAGCACCGTCGGCAGCCCCGTGCCGCCGCCCAGCGCGACGACGCGAAGGTCGGGGAGGCCTCGCTCTTCAGGCAGGTTCACGCGCGACGCCTCGCTGGTGATCGTGACGACCGAAGCTGCTGCCATGGCCTAGGACTCCTTCGCCGCAGGGGGAGCGACCAGTTCTTGAAGACAACGCGCGAGCGACTGACGCAGGACAGCTCTCTTCGTGTACGCATAGACGGACGTGTCGCCCTGGACGATGTAGGACTCAACGACGCCGCATTCCTGGAGCCTCAGAAGAGCCTGTCGCGTGGAGGGTACGTCCCGATTGATCCACCATTCCGCGATGCCGCGGGCCGTGTCGGCGGCCTCGTTGTGACGCATCAGGTACTGCACGATCTCGCGGCATACCGCGTTGCGCCCGAGAAGATCTCGAAGCGCCGGTGTCGTCCTGCTGCGACTGGCCTGAGGCGCGAGCTTCAATGCGGCGTGGTGAGAGAGCACGAGTGGGGCCAACGTCGTAACTGGCCGCAGTCTCTACGTTCTGCGAATCCGGAAAGGCTGCGACCGCGAGCGACCCTTAAAAGTTTGCGCGGCGGCCCCGCAAAGTTTGCCGGGGCGCCGGACGGAGGGCCGTCTAGGAGCCGCTCGGAACGAGGCCCCGGTCGGAGCCGGTGGAGGCGTCGACGTCCCGACCGTAGGCTTTGAGCTTGTACTGCAGGCAGCGGATGCTGATCTGCAGGAGCCGCGCGGCTTCGGTCCGGTTGCCGTGGACCTTGTGGAGAGTCCGGAGAATGTGGCGGCGCTCCACCTCGCTCAGCGGCAGCCCGGCCTCGAACAATCCCGAGAGCACGGACGAGGGAGCGGCGGCGGCGCTCGACAGATCTCCGGCGAAGAGGTCGCGGTCGGTCAGCGTATCGCCCTCGGCGAGCACGACGGCCTGCTCGAGGAAGTTCTCGAGCTGCCGCACGTTGCCCGGCCAGGGCAGGGCCATCATGCGCTTGAGCGTCGCGGGCGCGACCCGCGTGACGTGCTTTCCGTACAGACCCGCGAACCGCTGCAGGAAGTGATCGACCAGGCGTGGAATGTCTTCGGTCCGCTCGCGGAGAGCCGGCACCTTGATCATGAAGACCGCGACCCGATAGTAGAGGTCCTCGCGAAACATGCCCTGCTCCACGGCCGCCTTGAGATCCTTGTTGGTGGCGGTGATGAGCCTGATGTCCGTCCTGATGGGTTTGCTCCCACCCACCTTGGAGAACTCGTGCGTCTGGATGACCCGGAGGAGCTTGGCCTGGAGGCTCGGGCTCAGTTCACCGAGCTCGTCGATGAACAGGGTCCCGGTGTGGGCCAGCGCGAAGACGCCTTCGCGATGCTCCGTCGCGCCGGTGAACGCGCCCCTCACGTGCCCGAAGAGGTGGCTCTCCATCAAGCCTTCGGGGATCGTGGTGCAGTCGAGCGTGATCAGCGGACGGTCACGACGCGGGCTCGCGTAGTGGATCGCGCGCGCGATCAACTCCTTGCCGGTGCCGCTCTCGCCGTGGATGCAGACGTTGACGTCTCCGACCGCCACTTTCGCGATGCGCGCGAAGATGTCGGCCATCTGCGAGGACTCGCCGATGATGCCGTGGTACGCCGGTCGGATCGGCGCCGGTAGTGATCGCTCGGCAGAGGCCCGCCCCCCGCGCAGCGCCTGCTTGAGCACCTGCTCGAGCAGCGCGGTCGAGCTCGGCCGCGCGACCCAATCGACGTTGGGGAGCTGGTTCAGGGACTGGATCTTGGTGTCGTCGAGCGCGTCGACGAACGCGAGCACGCGGCCTCGATAGCCCGTGCGCTCCACGCGGGCCGCGACCTCCCAGCCCGTGAGATCGTGCGTGACGTTCACGATCAAAAGATCCGGGACGCGGTGCATCTCGAATGCGAGCGACAGTTCGTGCAGGGTGCCGGCGGACGCCGTCGTGACTCCCATCGAAGACAAAACGCGGCGTGCGGCTTCGCCCAGGATCATGCTCTCGTCGACGATCACTACGCGCACGTCTCGCCTCCGCCGTCGCGCGATTCTGACAGGGTGCGCATTGTCAAGCAAGAGTCCCGAAGCCCGAATGACGCGCGCGCTGGTCGTCGCGGAGCTTCCGCAATGGCGTCCGGTAACTCGCTTGACGTAGCCGGGCTGCCGCCGCGTGGATTCCACCCACGAGCTCGAACGCATCGCGCAACGCGGCCTGCTCGGCGGCTCGACCCGGCGGTCGGCCGATCTGCACACGGCTGCGGCGCGGGATGGGCCCATCCTTCGCCACGCTGGGTGTACCGCCATTCCGGAAATGCGCGACGCGGCCCGGCATTTCGTGGCGCCGTTCGCTCGGAGGCCGACTCGTCGCGTTTCGGGCGTGCCGGTGATCCCCACGAAGCATCTGGAAGAACTTCAAGCGCCTCAAAGCGCGGACGGCGTTGCGATCGGATCTTTCGTCGTGGTGGGCAGCCCGGACTTTCGGAGGGGACCCGATCAGTGCCGTCGCGTGCGTCGGAGTCGTCGAGATCGAGTGCGAGCGGTCGCGGCGCGGTCGGGTCCACGAGCCTGAGAAACCAGCAAAGCCAATACCACATGCACTTGCGGCGCAACCTTCCGGATCACTTGCATTTTTTGCGTACCCGTAATTGTTGCGCGCAGGGGCGGTGGAAGAGACTTGATCACCCATCGTGGGTTTGAGGAGCAAGAGCGCGGCGAGCCTCTTTTGAAATCAGCTAGATCGACTGCTTCAGCGGCTCGGCGATCGGCTGATCAAAAGCTCAACAGGATGCGCGCTCGAGAGCGCAAAGCTCACCGAGCGAGAGTGCTAACCTTGGCTCAGACGGCGGTGCAAATGGGCGACTCTCAGAGTCGGGGCGCCGAGTCGTTTTCGGGGAGGGTCAGGATCACGTGCGATCGGACCTGCAGCTCCAGATCGACTTCGCGTCGGGTTCGCCGGTCTGAACGCCGACGTTCGGACTCCTGACTCTGGGACTGTCGCCGTCGCTCCCCGCGACGGCGATCCAGAATGACCTCGACGTTCCCGTCGTCACGAAAGCGCTCCAGCAGGTACTCGTACAAGCGCGGCTCGTGGCGCGAGACCAGAAACAGATGTCGGGCCATGTGCTTGTCTATTGTCGGTCGACACTGTGCATGGCAGGTCATTTTTTCCTCACGGATCAAGTGCGGAGCATTTGCAATGCCATTCGCGAAGTCAGTGAAATTTCGGGTTGTTGTTAGAGGGCGTCGAGCGCCCTCCGCTCGATTCGGAAGATTTTCCGACGGGGACGCCCGATGCCGAAGCTGATCGTCGTGGTCGCACGCGACCGGCCCGAGCTCTTCGGCTACTTCGAGCAAGTCTTCGCCGGCATGCCGGACATCAAGGTGCTTCTGGACCGGCGCATCCTTCCGCCCGGCGCGAAGCTCGGCATGCCGGGTAACCCGGATCACCAAGAGCGCCGGGACATCTACGACGAGCTCCAGCAGCGCGGCTTCGTGATGATCCGCCTGGGCTGAGTCCCGTTCGCCGACCGGCTCGTCCGCGGACGGCTATAATGCGACGACCGGAGGGCTGGGATGCACCTGGCGTGGGCGGTTCGGCGGAATTCGTACTTCGATTCGATCGACCTGATGCGCGTCGCCGAGCAGGTGAAGCAGCTGGCGGGTGTCGCTGAGGTCGCGGCCGTCATGGGGACTCCGGCCGGGCACTCGATGCTCGCAGAGACCGGCATGTGGCCGGCGGAAGCGCCGGAGTCCGGCCCCTCAGACCTCCTGGTCTCGGTCCGAGCGAGTACCGAGACGGTCGCGAACCGGGCCCTCGGGAGCGTCGACGAGCTTCTGAGCGCCGGCCGCGACGCCGAGCAAGCCCGCGCCGATATCCTGCCGCGCACCACGGCGAGCGCCGCGCGCAGGAGCACCACGACGAACGTGGCCCTCATCGCGGTGCCCGGCGCCTACGCCGCCGTCGACGCCCACCAGGCGCTTTCGGCCGGGCTCCACGTGTTCCTCTTCAGCGACGGCGTTTCGCTGGACGACGAGGTGGCGCTCAAGCGGCGGGCGCGCGATCGCCGGCTTCTGGTGATGGGCCCCGAATGCGGGACGGCGATCATCAACGGAATCGGCCTCGGCTTCGCGAACCGGGTGCGCCGCGGTCCCATCGGCGTGGTCGGCGCCTCGGGAACGGGGATCCAGGAGCTGACGAGCCTCATCCATCGCCTCGGCTCGGGGGTCTCCCACGCGATCGGCACTGGCGGGCGGGATCTCCACGCTGCGGTCGGCGGGCTGACCACCTTGCAGGGTATCGCGGCCCTGGGCGCCGACCCCGATACGAGGGTCGTGCTCATCGTCTCGAAGCCGCCCTCGCCGGCCGCCGCCGACGCCGTGCTCCGAGCCGCTGTCGCGACGGGGAAGCCAGTCGTCGCGTGTCTACTCGGGTATGACGGCGCGACGCCGCCGGGCGTTCGCACGGTGCCGACGCTCGAGGAGGCGGCGACCACTGCGGTAAAGCTCACCGCCGGTGGTGTCCGCGCCCTCGAGAGGTCGAGAGACAAGGCCCGCGGCGCGCCCGGCGCGATCTTCGGTCTCTACTCCGGGGGGACGTTGTGTGACGAGGCGCGGCGCATCGTGGGCGATGCTCCAGGGCACCGCTTCATCGATTTCGGCGCCGAGGAGTACACGCGCGGGCGCCCGCACCCGATCATCGACCCGAGCCAGCGAAACGCTGCGATCGCCGGCGCGGGCGACGACTCAGGAGTCTCCGTGATCCTGCTCGATCTCGTGCTCGGCGATTGCGCCCACGCCGACCCGGTGGGCGGTCTCCGGCCCGCCCTCGCCGAGGCGCGAGCGAGACGCCGCGGGCGCGACCTGGCCGTCGTGGCTCACGTGGTTGGCACCGACCAGGATCCGCAGGGTCTCGAACGGCAGGAGGAAGAGCTCCGGAAGCTCGGCGCGATCGTGTGCGCCAGCAACCGGATGGCGGCCGAGACGGCGCGGGCGATCGTCGAGGGACGCGATGCCGTCTGAGGCCGATCTCCTCCGCAATCCGCTCGGGGTCGTGGTCGTCGGCCCGGAGATCTTCGCCTCGGCCCTCGTCGCTCAGGGAGTTCCCGTCGGACGAGTCGACTGGCGGCCTCCGCCGGCGCCGGGCGAGCTCGGCGCGCTCTGGTGCGATGCGGTCGACGCCGCCAATCGCGTCACGCTCGATCGCATCCTCGCCGCCCATCAGGTCCTGGTCGACGTGCGCCCGGCGAAGGAGGTGGTGCCGGGTATGACGCGCGAGACCGTGCTCCACGCCGGGCCGCCGATCGCATGGGAACGGATGAGCGGCCCGATGCGCGGCGGGATCGTCGGCGCGCTGATCTATGAGGGGCTGGCGACGACGTGGGAGGACGCGGAGCGGCTCGTCACCCGTGGCGCGGTTCGCTTCGATCCCTGTCATCACCATGCGACCGTCGGACCGATGGCCGGCGCCACGACCGCCTCGATGCCGGTGCTCGTAGTCGAAAACCGGACCACCGGCAACCGCGCCTATTCGACGATCAACGAGGGGCTCGGCAAAGTGTTGCGCTACGGGGCCTACGCTCCCGACGTGATCGATCGTCTGCGCTGGTTCAGGGACGTCGTGGGCCCGGCGTTCGGAGAAGCGATCCGGCGCGCGGGCGGCGTCGACCTCCGGGCGCTCATCGGCCAGGCGGTGCAGATGGGCGACGAGTGCCACAACCGCAATCGCGCGGCGTCCGCGTTGCTCATCAAGGCGCTCGCCCCCGAGATCGCCGCCCTCGAGCTGCCGGCGAAGGAGCGTAGTCGCGTCCTGGCGTTCGCGGCGTCCAACGAGCACCTGTTCCTGAACGTCGGCATGGCCGCGTGCAAGGCCGCGCTCGACGCGGCCCACGGCGTACCCGACTCGACGATCGTGACGGCGATGACGCGCAACGGCACCGACTTCGGGATCCGCGTCGGCGGGCTGGGTGACCGGTGGTTCACCGGGCCGGCGCAGACGCCGCAGGGGCTCTACTTCCCCGGGTTCAGTGCCGGCGACGCCAACCCCGACATCGGCGACAGCGCCATCACCGAGACGGCCGGCCTCGGCGGGTTCGCCATGGGCGGGGCGCCGGCGGTCGTTCAGTTCGTCGGCGGCACGCCGGCCGATGCGCTCGCGTACACGCGGCTCATGTACGAGATCACGCTCGGCGAGAGCACGGCCTACCGGCTGCCCGCGCTCGACTTTCGCGGGACGCCGACCGGAATCGACGTGCGGCTGGTCGTGCAGACGGGCATCCTCCCGCAGATCGACACCGGCATGGCGCACCGCGAGCCCGGCGTCGGTCAGGTCGGCGCGGGTCTCGTCAAGCCGCCGCGCGAATGCTTCGACCGCGCGTTCGAGGCTCTGGTGCGAGCGCGCGCTGACGCGGCGGGCTCGCCATCCCGCCGCTCCTGAGCCGATGACCACGCGCAGCATCGGCGCGCGCATCCCGCGCAACGAGGACCCTCGGCTGCTGCAAGGCCTCGGCTGCTTCGTCGACGACGTGAACCCCCCTGGCGCCCTTCACGCGGCCTCGCTCCGGAGCCCGCACGCTCACGCGCGGATCGCGCGGATCGACGCGACGGTCGCCCGCCGCGTGCCCGGAGTTCATCTCGTGCTCACGGCCGCCGATCTCGGCGAGCTGAACCAGCCGGCGCCGCTGTTGATCCCGCACCCGACCTTGACCCACGGCCGCACGCAGCGGCCCCTCGCCGTCGACGAAGTCCGTTACGTCGGAGAGGTGGTGGCCTTCGTCGTCGCCGACAGCCGCTACATCGCCGAGGACGCGCAGGGGCTCATCGAGGTCGACTACGAGCCGCTGCCCGTCGTGACGGATCTGAGGTCCGCGCTCTCGCCCGGGACGCCGCGCGTCCACGCGGACGTGCCCGACAACCGCGCCGCGCGCTTTCGCCAGACGGTCGGTGACGCCGAGGCCGCGCTGGCGCGCGCGCCGCGCGTGTTGCGCGAGCGGCTCACGATCGAGCGCAGCTGCGGGAGCCCGATCGAGGCGCGCGGCGTGGTGGCCGAGTGGGACGCCCGCCGGCGTGTCCTGCGAGTGTGGGATTCGACGCAGGCGCCGCTTCCGATCAAGAACGGTCTCGCCGGTCTCTTCGGCTTGCCCGAGTTCAACGTCGAAGTCGTGGCGCCCGACGTCGGCGGCGGCTTCGGGACGAAGATCATGCTCTTCTATCCCGAGGAGATCCTGGTTCCGCACGCCGCGATCACCCTCGGTCGCCCGGTGAAGTGGACAGAAGACCGCCGCGAGCATCTCATCGCGGCCAACCAGGAACGCGGCCAGCTGCACGACGTCGAGGTGGGGTTCGACGAGACCGGACGAATCCTGGCTCTGAGCGATCACTTCGTCCATGACGCCGGGGCCTACACGCCGTATGGCATCGTCGTCCCGATCATCACATCGACCCAGCTGCCCGGGCCGTATCGCCTGCTGAACTACACCGTCGAGTTCGAGGTGGCGTACACGAACAAGGCGGCGGTCTCTCCCTACCGGGGCGCCGGCCGGCCCCACGGCGCCTTCGTGATGGAGCGCACGATCGGGCTGATCGCGCGCGAGCTCGGGCTCGAGCCGGCGGAGGTGCGGCGCCGCAACTTCGTCCAGCCCGACGAGTTTCCGTGGGACGTGGGGCTCACGTTCCAGGACGGCGCGCCGACTCGCTACGACAGCGGCGACTATCCGGCCGGCCTCGCGATGGCCGTCGAGATGATCGGCGCCGTGGATTTTCGCCGGCGCCAGGCCGAGGCACGCCGGGCCGGGCGATATCTCGGGCTCGGGCTCGGCTGCTACGTCGAAGGCACCGGGATCGGCCCGTACGAGGGCGCGCACGTCCGTGTCGAGCCGAGCGGCAAGGTCCTCGTCGCGACGGGCCTGACCACTCAGGGCCAAGGCCACGGCACGACGTTCGCCCAGATCGCCGCAGACGCGATCGGTTGCAGCCCCGCCGACGTCTCGGTCGTCACCGGCGACACCACGAAGTTCAACTGGGGCGCCGGAACCTACGCGAGCCGCGGCCTGGTGACGAGCGGCAACGCGATCCACCGAGCCGCGATGGGGGTTCGCGAGAAGGTGCTGCGGCTGGCGGCGAGCCTGCTCGAGGTCTCGCCGCACGATCTCGAGCTGGCCGACGGACGCGTCCGCGTCAAGGGTGTGCCGGGCAAGGAGCTGACGCTCGGCGCGTTGGCCACGGTCGCAAACCCGATCCGCTACGCGTACGGGAAGGGCGCGGCCGAGGCGGCGCTGCGGCTCGTGAAGCCGCGGGAGGGCGCCGTTCTCCGCGAGGACGAAGAGCCGGGGCTGGAGGCGCGCGGCTACTACGCGCCCCCGCACGCCACCTTCGCCAGCGGCTGCCATGCCGCGATCGTCGAGGTCGACATCGACACCGGGAACCTCACGATCTTGAAGTACGTCGTCCAGCACGACTGCGGCACCCTGGTGAATCCGATGATCGTCGAGGGCCAGATCCGCGGAGGCGTCGCCCAGGGCGTCGGCGGCGCGTTCTACGAGCGCATCGTCTACGACGACACCGGCCAGCCGCTCACTACGACGTTCATGGACTTCCTGATGCCGACCGCGCTCGAGGTCCCCGAGATCGAGATCGGCCACATCGAGACGCCGTCGCCGCTCAACGCGCTCGGGATCAAGGGGGTAGGGGAAGCCGGCGCCATCCCCGTGCCGGCGCTCGTCGCCGAGGCGATCGACGATGCGCTCGCGCCGCTCGGGGTGCGGGTGCGTGAGATGCCGCTCGACCCCGACCGGCTCCGGCGGCTGATCGAGAACGCTCGGCGTGGCCGTTCCACGTAGCCTCGCAGCGCCGCCGACGTCGGTTCTTGCCGAGCTGGTGATGCTCGGCGCCAATGTCATCTACGGCACCTCGTACGTCGTGGCGCGGGTGACTCTCGAGAGTGTTCCGCCGGCGATGCTCGCCTTCGTGCGCCTCCTCATCGCGTGGCTGGTTCTGGTGCTGTTTTCGCGGGCACAACCCGCACCGCCGCTTTCCCGTGCCGACCGGCGTGCGATCGCGTTCATGGGGATTCTCGGCTTTGCCGCCGCATACGCCTGTTCGAACTGGGGAATCGCGCACTCCACTGCGACGAACGCGGCGCTCTTGATCACCGTCGAGCCGGTCGCGATGATTCTCCTGAGCCCGTGGTACCTCGGCGAGCGGCTGTCCCGGCGTGGAGCGGTCGGCGCGGCGCTCACGATCGCCGGGACCGTGGTCCTCGTCGTGAACGGGATCCCGGGCGTGACCGAGCGGCTCGTGCCGCACTGGGCAGGTGACCTGGTGCTCGTCCTGGCGGGGGTCGCGTACGCGTCGTACTCGCTCCTCGGGCGCCGCGTTCTCGAGCGCCACGCGCCGCTTGCGGTCACGACCCGATCGCTCATATGGGGCGCCGCGGCCCTCATGCCGTTCGCCGGGCTTGAGTGGGCTTCGGGCGAGCGGCCGGCCTGGACGGCCACGGCCGTCCTCGGCACGGTCTATCTGGCCGTCGTCATTACGGCGCTGGGCTACGTCGTCTGGAACTGGGCGCTCGCGCGGGTCCCGGCCCCGCGGGCGGCGATCTTCCTCAACGTCCAGCCGATCGTGGGGGCGCTCCTGGGCAGCGTGCTGCTCGGTGAGCCGGTCACCTTCTTCACGGTCCTCGGGGGCGTCCTAGTCGTGACCGGTCTGGCGGTGGCGTTCGGGCCTGGCGGCCGGTAACGGTATACTCGGAATCGATGGCCGAGCCTCGACGTTATCAACTCCAGAAGGACGCCGCCAACCAGCTGATTGCCGACCTGCTCGAGGTCGAAGAAGTGCCCGCCGATCGCCGAGGGTACCTTCAGCAGCTGCTGACGACCGCGCTGAAGCTCCACGAGGACGGAGCCGGGACGGGCGATCTCAAGATCACCAACACGGCACTCAAAGAGCTCCGCTATGCCTACAAGGTCTTCGCGCCGTACGTCGGGGTCCGTAAGGTGACGGTCTTCGGCTCGGCCCGTCCGGCCTCGAGCGAGGCGGCCATGGCCAGCGCCCTTCTCTTCGGCAAGCGGATGACCGATGAGGGCTGGATGGTCGTCACCGGCGCCGGCGCCGGCATCATGGGCGCGGCGCAGGAAGGGGCGGGCGGTGAGAAGAGCTTCGGGCTGAACATTCGCCTGCCGTTCGAGCAGGAGGCCAATCCCTGGATCGCCTCCGATCCCAAGCTCATCACGTTCAAGTACTTCTTCACGCGCAAGCTCTTCCTCGTCAAAGAGGCGAGCGGCGTGGCGCTCTTCCCGGGCGGGTTTGGCACGATGGACGAGACCTTCGAGCTCCTCACCTTGATGCAGACGGGCAAGTCGGCGCTCGTTCCGGTGGTGCTGATCGAGGCCGGCCCCAAGCCGTACTGGCGCATCTGGCACCGGTGGATCGCCGGCACCCTGGTGGAGCGCGGGCTCATCGATCCCGAGGACACCTCGCTGTTCCGGATCGTCGACACGCCCGACGAGGCCGTGGCCGAGATGACGAGCTTCTATCGGGTCTACCATTCGTCGCGGATCGTTGGCGACGACCTGGTCTTCCGACTCACCCGGCCGATCCACCCGGGACACCTCACCGAGCTTCAGGATAAGTTCGGGGACATCCTCAAGGGCCAGGCGAGGCTCGCGCCGGGACCAGTGCCTCAGGAGCTCAACGAGTTCCCGGAGCTGGCGCGGCTGATCCTGCCCTTCGACCACCGCTCCTTCGGGCGGCTCCGGCAGCTGATCGACTTCGTCAATCAGCTGTAGCCTGCCGCCGGGCTCCGCGGCACCCCTATTTTCGCCGACCTTTCACGATCCGTCGGCCGCGGTGTCTCAGTAGTGGGGGAGGAGACATATGCCACGCAGTGACCGGTCCGAGTCGGGATTCCTCGTTCTGGCAGATATTTCAGGGTTTACGGCCTTCGTGACTGCGACCGAGCTCGAGCATGGTGCCGAGGTGACTGGCGCTCTCCTGGACGGGGTCATGGCGGCGCTGGCGCCCCCGTTCGAGATCCAGGAGCTGGAGGGCGACGCGGTCTTCGCGCTGGCCTCGGACGACACGGAAGCGGCTGACCGGGCGCTACTGGACTCGTTCAATCGGGCGTTCGAGGCCTTCAGCGAGCGACAGCGCGAGATCTCGCTCGACATGAGCTGCCTCTGCCGGGCCTGCCGCAGCGTGCTCGGCCTGAGCCTCAAGCTGATCGTCCACCACGGGAGCTTCATGCGGCAGGTCGTGCGCGGGAAATCGCGCGTCGCGGGTCCAGACATCATCCTGGCCCACCGGTTCCTCAAGAACGACGTCGAGCCCAGGACCTACGTGCTCTTCACGGGCGCGGCGGTGGAGCGCCTCCACATCGACCCGGACGCGATCGGCATGACGCGCTACACGGGCAAGTACGCTCACTTCGACGAGGTGGAATACTTCGTTGTCTCGCTGGACCGGTTCGCGGGGCGGCGCGAGGGCGTTGGCCCGGAGATGCTAGTCGGGCTCCGGTCGCTCCTGGGTGATCTGGCACTCGGTGCAGACCCACGTGCGGAGCACGACCTTCGTCCTGTCGTCGCGGCGTAGGGTCCAGGCGATCAGCGCGAGACGCCCGCAGCTCGGACAGCGTTCAGGCCGGGCGTTGGGTGGCAAGGTCGACGGCAACCAGGGGATTTTGGCGGGCATCGCACCCGATCATAACAGGTGACCCGCCGCCCCAGTACAATAGGGGCCATGAGGCGGGTGCGTGTCGCCCTGGGTCAGATCAATCCCACGGTCGGCGACTTCGAGCGCAACGTCCGCATGATCGTGGACGCGATCGAGCGGGCGCGCGCGCTCGGCTGCTCGCTGGTGGCGTTCCCCGAGCTCGCGATCACCGGGTACCCGCCCGAAGACCTCCTGTTCAAGCCCGCCTTCATCGAGGCAAACCTGAGGGCGCTCGACGAGGTCACGCGCGCCTCGAGGGGGCTCTCGGTTGTGGTGGGCTTCGTGGACAAGCGCGACGACATCTTCAACGCCGCCGCGGTGCTCCACGACGGAGTCCGTGCCGGGGTCTACCACAAGCAATACCTGCCGAACTATGGCGTCTTCGACGAGAACCGCTACTTTCAGGCGGGCACCGAGACACAGGTGTTCGTGACGGGAGACACGACCTTCGCCGTGAACGTGTGCGAGGACATCTGGTATCCGGCCGGACCGACGGCGGTGCAGGCGCTCGCCGGCGCCGAGCTCGTGGTCAACATCAACGGCTCGCCCTACCACGCCGGCAAGGCTCGCTTCCGCGAGCAGCTGGTGTCGACGCGCGCGGTGGACGACCTGGTGTGCGTGGCCTACGTCAACATGGTCGGCGGCCAGGACGAGCTCGTATTCGACGGTGCGAGCCTGGTCGTGAACGAGCACGGCGACTGCGTCGCGCGCGGCCGGATGTTCGAGGAGGATCTGGTCGTCGCCGATCTCGACCTCGACGCCGTCTTCCGGGCGCGACTCCACGACTCGCGGCGGCGCAAGGAGAAGCTCGTGGTCCGCGAGACCGCGACCCGCGTGAGCCTGCCGCCGCTTCCGACACCGGAGGCGCCCCCGCTTCCGCCGCGCGAGGTGGCGGCCCTGGCGCCGGTCGAGGAGGTGTTCGAGGCGCTGGTGCTCGGCACGCGCGACTACGTGCGCAAGAACGGGTTCAAGCGCGTCGTCGTCGGCCTCTCGGGCGGGATCGACTCGTCGCTGGTCGCCGCGGTGGCGGTCGAGGCGCTCGGCCGGGAGAACGTGGCGGGCGTCGGGATGCCCTCGGCGTACTCGTCGGCCGGGACGCGCCGCGACGCGCAGCGGCTGGCCAAGCATCTCGGCATCGAGTTCCTGACGATCCCGATCACGCCGCTCCTCAACGCGTACAAGCGGACCCTGGCGAAGGCGTTCAAGGGCATGAAAGAGGACGTCACCGAGGAGAACGTCCAGGCCCGCATCCGGGGCAACCTCCTGATGGCCCTCTCGAACAAGTTCGGCTGGCTCGTGCTCACCACCGGCAACAAGAGCGAGTACGGCGTGGGCTACACGACGCTCTACGGCGACATGGCCGGGGGCTTCGCCGTGATCAAGGACGTCCCGAAGATGCTGGTCTACGACGTCGCGCGCCACGTCAATGCGCGCGCCGGCCGGCCCGTCATCCCGGAGACCGTGTTCACCCGCGCGCCGTCGGCCGAGCTGCGCCCCAACCAGACCGACCAGGACACGCTTCCGCCCTACCCCGAGCTCGACCGCATTCTCGAAGGCTACGTCGAGGAAGACCAGGGCGTGAACGATCTCATCGCCCGTGGATTCCCGGCGGACACGGTGCGCCGCGTCGTCGCCATGGTGGACGCCAACGAGTACAAGCGCCGCCAGGCCCCGATCGGCGTCAAGATCACGCCCCGCGCCTTTGGCCGCGACTGGCGCCCGCCGATCGTCAACCGCTTCCGCGAGCGCTAGGCCACCGGCAACCGACCGCGCCCGGGCGGGTCGCGCTGATACGGCTGGCAAGCCGCACGAGACCATCGAACGACCATGACGAGCGCGCGCCCGTTTCGGTTCGGAGTGTTCGGTGAAACCGCTCGGTCGCGCGAAGCGTTGCTGGAGACCGCTCGAAAAGCCGAGGATGCCGGCTACTCCACGTTCCTGATCCGGGAT
>Ga0209160_1001918_pt1 | contig 17492 bp, 18 predicted proteins | sample GraSoiAngelo_153_FD_186167 | JGI IMG/M metagenome (GOLD analysis project Ga0209160, IMG submission 186167) | Grasslands soil microbial communities from the Angelo Coastal Reserve, California, USA - 14_1009_12_40cm (SPAdes) (version 2) | ecosystem: Environmental > Terrestrial > Soil > Grasslands ... | reverse complement strand
AAGATGGCGGCGCACACTGACCCCTGCGACGGCGTGGCACCCCGAGCCAGGAGTGTCGTCACCGAGACACGCGTGACCAGCGTGCTAAACTTCGCCGGGATGCCCATTTACGAGTACGACTGCCGCGATTGTCGCCGCGTCGTCAGCATGCTGATCCTTCGCCCATCGGTGGCCGCGGCACCGACGTGTCCTCGCTGCGGCGGCTCGGCGCTGAGTCGCGTCATGTCCCGCTTCGCGACGGTGAAGTCCGAGGAAGCGCGCCTGGAGTCGCTCGCCGATCCCTCGTCGCTCGGCGATCTCGATGAGAACGATCCCGCCAGCGTCGGTCGCTTCATGAAGCGCATGGGTCAGGAGATGGGCGACGACCTTGGCGACGACTTCAACGAAGCCGTCGACGAAGCGATGGCCGAGGAGAGCGGTGGTGACGGCGACGAGGCGACGTCCGGCTCCGCCACCGATTCCTCGCTTGGGGATCTGTGAAGGTCGACGTCCTCGACCGCCTCGACGCGGTCGGCGAAGCCGCGTGGAGCGCGCTTCACGCCCGAACGAAGCTGCGCTCGCCATTCCTCACCTGGATCTGGCAACGCCAGTGGGCGGAGGTCTTCGCCTCCGATCACCGTGTCGAGATCTGGCGCGTGAGCGATGCCGACGGGCTCGTCGCTCTCCTGCCGCTCTACGAGGCCGACTCCGGCGTCTTTCGGATCCTCGGCGGCGTCGAGATCTCCGACTATCTCGACCTGATCGCCGTTGCCGGCCGTGAGGAGAAGGCATGGGCGGCGCTGCTGGAGGCGCGCGCGGCCGCGGGGACGGTCTGGAGCCTCCATGCCGTGCCCGGCGCGTCGCCGACCGTGACCTCGCTTCCCGCGCTCGCCGCCGCGGTGGGACTGGAGACGAAGGTCGCCGTCGAGGAGCGATGTCCGGTGCTCGTGCTGCCGCCGTCGTGGGAGGCCTACCTCGCGAGCCTCCCCAGCAAGCACCGGCACGAGCTGACCCGCAAGGTGCGGCGGCTCGAGCGCGAGGCGCCGGACGCGACACCGGCGTGTGCGGCCACCCCCGACGCGATCACCGCTCGCCTCGATGAGTTCCTCGTGTTGCATCGAAGCTCTCGTGCCGGCAAGGCGCGCTTCATGGACGCGCGCATGGAGACGTTCTTCCGCCGCGTGGTCACGCCGCTCGCCGAGCGCGGCATGGCGCGGCTGTGGTTCCTCGATGCGACCGGCGGGCCGATGGCCGCCTTCATCACGCTCGAGTGGGACGGCATCGTCGGCCTCTACAACTCCGGCTTTCATCCCGATCGCGCTCAGCTCGCGCCTGGGCTGGTGCTCCTCGTCCACCTGGTGCGGGACGCCATCCAGCGCGGCATGCAGCGCTTCGACTTCCTGCGCGGCGAGGAACGGTACAAGTACGAATTCGGTCCCTCGCCCGAGGAGGTCTTCACGGTGAGGATCGCGTGAGCTTGCGGGTCGCGATGGTGAGCGTTCACACCTGTCCGCTCGCCGCCCTGGGCGGCAAGGAGACGGGCGGGATGAACGTGTACGTCCGCGAGGTCGCTCGTGAGCTCGGTCGCATGGGCGCCGAGGTGGACATCTTCACGCGCTCGCAGAACCCGTCCATCCCGCGCGTCGTCGAGTTCGCCGACGGGGTGCGTGTCGTTCACCTGACGGCGGGCCCGCAGGCGCCGATGGCCCGCGAGCGCCTCTACGATCACCTCGACGAGTTCATCGAGGGCGTGGAAGGGTGGCGCATCGCGCGCGCCGCCGAGTACGACCTGATCCACGCGCACTACTGGCTCTCGGGCGTGGTCGGGCTCGCGTTGCGCGCGCGATGGTCGCTCCCCGTGTTCCAGATGTTCCACACGCTCGGCCGGCTCAAGAACGGCGTCGCGCGCGAGCGGGCGGAGTGGGAGCCGCAGGTGCGCATCGCGGAGGAGGCTCGGATCGTCGCCGAGGCCGACGGGCTCGTCGCCGCCAACACCGTCGAGCGCGCCGACCTCGTCCGGCACTACGGCGCGTCCGCCGATCGGATCACGGTCGTGCCCTGTGGCGTGGACACCACGCTCTTCACGCCGATGCTCCAGGCCGAGGCGCGCGCCTTGCTCGACCTCGACATCGGGCCGCTGCTCCTCTACGTGGGCCGCATCGCCCCCATCAAGGGCCTGGCCACGCTCCTCGACGCCGTCGCGCGCTTGCGCTCGGCGGGACGGCCGGTGCGTCTGCTCGTCGTCGGCGGCGAGACCGACGAGCCTCGCGACGGCCACGAAGCCGAGGTGCGCGCCGACGCGCGACGACTGGGCCTGGAGGACGCCGTCACGTTCATCGGCGCCCAGCCCCAGGAAGATCTCAGGGCGTACTACGGGGCAGCCGACGTGACGGTCCTGCCCTCGCACTACGAATCGTTCGGCATGGTCGCGCTGGAGGCCATGGCGTGCGCCAGTCCCGTGATCGCCTCGCGCGTCGGCGGCCTCACGACGACCGTCCGCGATGGGTTGACCGGCTACCTCGTGCCGGAGGGCGATCCCGTTGCGCTGGCCGAGCGGATCGACCGCGTGCTCTCCGATCGAGACCTGCGCGCGGGGATGGGGCGAGAGGGTGTGCGGTGGGCTGCCGAGCACCGCTGGCCGTGCGTGGCCGAAGCGATCTGCCGGGCCTACGCCAGCCTGGCTCCCGGTGCCCGGCCCCACCTCGCCGCTGCCAGGTGCCACTAACCCCAAGCGGCCTTTAAGGCCGGCCCCTTAGGTCTGGTCTGACCAGTGTGGTAGACTCCCGCGCACCGTGGGCACGCTCCTCGATGTTCGCTCCCTGACCACCCACTTCGTCACGAGCGCCGGCGTCGTCCGGGCCGTCGACGGCGTGACATGGGACGTGAACGCCGGTGAGACCGTGGCGCTCGTCGGCGAGTCAGGGTGCGGCAAGAGCGTGTCGGCGCTCTCGATCATGCGGCTCGTGCAGGGGCCGGCCGGCCGGATCGTGGACGGGACGATGGTCTTCAAGGGGCGCGATCTCCTGAAGCTGAGCGAGGAGGAGATGCGCCGCGTGCGCGGTCGCGAGATCGCCATGATCTTCCAGGAGCCGATGACCTCGCTCAACCCCGTGCTCACCATCGGCCGCCAGCTGACCGAAGGCCTCGAGATCCACCTGGGCATGACGGCGGCGGCGGCGCGCACCCGGGCCGCCGAACTGCTGGCGATGGTCGGGATTCCCGACCCGGCGCGCCGGCTGGCCCAGTACCCCCACCAGTTCTCGGGTGGGATGCGGCAGCGCATGATGATCGCGATGGCGCTCGCCTGCGATCCGGGCTTGATCCTGGCCGACGAGCCGACGACCGCGCTCGACGTCACGATCCAGGCGCAGATCCTCGAGCTGATGAAGGACCTGTCGCGCCGGCTCGGCGTGGCGATGCTCATCATCACGCACAACCTCGGAGTCGTCGCCCGCTACGCCGACCGGGTGAACGTGATGTACGCCGGGCGGATCATCGAGCGTGGGACCGCGCGCGACATCTACACGAACCCGCGCCATCCCTACACGCTCGGGCTCCTGGCCTCCGTCCCGCGCCTCGACGAGCCGCGGCGCGAGCGCCTGGCGCCCATCGAGGGACAACCGCCCGATCTCATGCGACTGCCGCCCGGTTGTGCGTTCGCGCCGCGCTGCGGGTATCGAGTGGAGCGCTGCCTGGTCGAGGTTCCCCCACTGAGCTCGATCGGTGACGGAGGTCACGTCGCCGCGTGCTGGGAGGCCGACCGCGTCGGCGGGCGGGGACGGCGAGCATCGGCGGAGTCACCGGCGACGCCCGGCGCGGGCGGTAGTCGAATTATCCGCACATGAACGCCGAGACGGCTCCGCTTCTCGAGGTCAGGAACGTCGTCAAGCACTTCACCGTTGGCGGCGGGATGTTCGGCGGTCCTCGTGGCATCGTGCGCGCGGTCGACGGCGTCTCGTTCGCGCTCCATCGCGGCGAGACGCTCGGGCTGGTGGGCGAGTCGGGCTGCGGCAAGACGACGACGGGCCGTTGCATCCTGCAGCTCGAGCGGGCGACGAGCGGGAGCGTGATGTTCGAGGGCCGCGATCTGACGACGCTGGACGAGACCGAGCTGAGGCCCGTCCGTCGCAAGATCCAGGTGATCTTCCAGGATCCTTACAGCTCCTTGAACCCGCGCATGACGGTGGGACAGATCATCGGCGAGCCGCTGGGCGTCCACGGTCTCGTCCCCGACGCCGGCCGTCGGCGGGCGCGGGTGCGCGACCTCTTGAGCCGCGTCGGGCTCCTTCCGCAGCACGCCCACCGCTATCCGCACGAGATGAGCGGGGGCCAGCGCCAGCGCGTGGGCATCGCCCGCGCGCTCGCCATGGAACCGTCGCTGATCATCTGCGATGAGCCGGTGTCGGCACTCGACGTCTCGATCCAGGCCCAGATCATCAACCTGCTCGAGGATCTCCAGGCCGAGTATCGGCTGACCTATCTCTTCATCGCCCACGATCTTGCTGTCGTTCGTCACATCTCGGACCGCGTGGCCGTGATGTACCTCGGCAAGATCGTCGAGCTGGCCGACCGCAAGGCGCTCTACGACGATCCGCTGCATCCGTACACCAAGGCCCTGCTGGCGGCGGTGCCGATCCCGGACCCCGAGCTGGAGGCTCGCCGCGAGCGCGTGGTCCTGGGCGGCGAGGTGCCGAGCCCTCTCAATCCCCCGTCGGGGTGCGTGTTCCACCCGCGCTGCCCCATCGCGATCGACCGCTGCCGCTCGGTGATTCCCGACCTGCGCGAGATCAGGCCCGGTCACTGGGCGGCGTGCCTGTTGGCGTAGAATGAGGCAACCTCACGGCCGCGTCGGCGATTTCTTCGGAAACAGCAGAACAGGAGAGCCTCAATGCTGAGACGGTTCCTGCTCCTCGCAACGGCGGTCCTGATCGGGGCGGCGGTGCCCGTGGCGGCCCAGGAGAAGCCCCGGTACGGTGGCGAGCTCGTGTTCGTCGTGCCGTCGAGCCCACCGTCCTACGATGCCCATCGAGAGGAGACGTTCGGCACGATCCACCCGATCGCGCCGCACTACAACACGCTGCTGCGGACGGATCCGACCGACAAGACCGGCGCCAAGGTCGTGCCCGATCTGGCCGAGTCGTGGACGATCTCGAAGGACGGCCGCACGTACACCCTGAAGCTCCGGCACGGCGTGAAGTTCCACGACGGCAGCGAGTTCACGTCGAAGGACGCCAAGGCCAGCTACGACAAGATCGTCAATCCACCGGCGGGCGTGGCCAGCAACCGGAAGGGCGAGTACGTCGACGTCGAGGCCATCCAGGCGCCCGATCCCTACACGGTCGTCTTCCGGCTGAAGTATCCGTCGGCCTCGTTCCTGAACTCGCTCGCCTCGCCGTGGAACTGGATCTACAAGGCCGACATCCTGGCCAAGGACATGCGCTGGTACGAGCAGAACGTAATGGGCACGGGGCCCTTCCTCTTCGTCGAGCACGTGAAGGGCTCCCACTGGGTGGGGAAGAAGAACCCGAACTACTGGGACAAGGGCAAGCCCTACCTCGACGGCTATCGTGCCATCTTCATGACCGATTCGGCCGCCCAGGTGGCGGCGATCCGTGGCGAGCGCGCCATGATCCAGTTCCGGGGGTTCTCACCGGTCGAGCGCGATACGCTGGTCAACGCGCTCGGCCCGAAGATCACGGTGCAGGAGAGCGCGTGGAACTGCGTGATCCTCGTCGCTCTGAACCACGAGAAGAAGCCGTTCGACGACCGGCGCGTGCGCAAAGCGCTCACGCTGGCCCTGGATCGCTATCAGGGCTCGACGGCGCTCTCGAAGATCGCCATCGTCAAGGAAGTCGGCGGCGTCCAGGTGCCGGGAACGAAGTTCGCGACGCCGGCTGCGGATCTGGAGAAACTGTCGGGCTACGGTCACGACATCAACAAGGCAAGGGCCGAGGCGCGCCGCCTCCTCAAGGAGGCCGGGGTCCCCGACGGCTTCTCGTTCGTCTACAAGAACCGCGGCATCCCCATGCCCTACGAGCCGCTGGGGGTCTGGCTCATCGATCAGTGGCGACAGATCGGCCTCAATGTGCGGCAGGAAGTGATCGAGGCGGCGAAGTACTACTCCGAGCTGCGGGGAGGGAACTTCGAGGCGGCCGCCGACTTCCAGTGCGGCTACACGGTGGATCCCGACCTCGACCTCTACAAGTTCGAGTCCAAAGACGTCAGCCCGTCGAACTACAGCCGCTACGTCGATCGCACGCTCGACGAGCTCTACGAGAAGCAGGGACGGGCCACCGACGCCGAAGAGCGCAAGAAGTACATCCGCGAGTTCGAGCGGCGGCTCCTCGACGAGGAGGTCCACTACATCTACACGCTGCAGTGGCACCGGATCGTGCCGCACTCGAGCCGGGTGCATGGGTGGACGATCACGCCGAGCCACTACCTGAACCAGCAGCTCGACACCGTCTGGCTGAGCGAGTGATGACGCCGGCGCTGTTCACAATCACATGATCCGTTACATCGTCAAGCGCGTGCTGCTGATGATCCCCACGCTCCTCAGCGTGGCCGTGCTGGTGTTCTTCCTCATGCGGGTGGTGCCCGGCGACATCGTCGAGCTGCGCTTCGCCGGGGAGAGCTCCTTCGCTCAGAAGGAGAGCCTCGACAAGGAACGGGCCCGACTCGGCCTCGACCAGCCGATGTGGAAGCAGTTCGCATCGTGGATGGGGGGCATCCTCCGCTTCGACTTCGGCACCTCGATGTGGACGGGGGCGTCGATCCTCGAAGAGGTCCGCCTGCGCTTCGCGCTGAGCCTCCAGCTCGCGATCATGGCCACGTTCATCGCCGTGCTGCTCGCCATTCCCCTCGGCGTGCTGGCGGCCCTCAAGCAGGACACGTGGGTCGACTACGTCGTGCGCATCTTCTCCATTGCCGGGCTGGCCACCCCCTCGTTCTGGCTCGGTATCATGTTCATCCTGGGACTGCTGATCGTGTTTCACTGGCTGCCGCCGATGGTCTACACGCCGTTCTGGCAGAACCCGATTCAGAACCTGGCCCAGCTGATCTGGCCGGCCCTCGCCGTCGGCTATCGCTACTCGGCGGTCGCCACGCGGATGACGCGGTCGGCGATGCTGGAAGTCCTGCGCGAGGACTACATCCGTACCGCGCGGGCCAAGGGCCTCTGGCAGCAACTCATCCTGTCCCGCCACGCCCTGAAGAATGCGATGCTGCCCGTGCTCACCGTCATCGCGCTCGAGTTCGCCTTCCTGATGGGCGGGCTCGTCGTCACCGAGCAGGTCTTCAACCTCAACGGGCTCGGGCTGTTGTTCGTGGAAGCGGTGGCCCATCGCGACTACACGCTGACGCAGGCGCTGGTGCTGCTCGTTGCCTTCGTCTTCATCTTCGTCAACTTCATGGTCGACCTGGCCTATGCCTGGATCGATCCGCGGATTCGACTCCGGTGAGGACTGCGTTCCGTGACGTCGCGGCTCACATCACGCGAACGAAGGGTCGCAAACCGGGATCGCGACGGGGCGCGGGCGTGGCGCGAGCCCGGGTGCCCGCGCCCAGTTCAATGACGGTGGTGTGACATGGCGATCCGTCCGGCCGATACGTTCGCCGATATTCCCGAAGTCGCTGGACGCAGGGCGCGCTGGTGGGCCGCGACGAAGGACTTCGTCCGCAAGCGGCCGCTGGGCGCGATCGGTGCCGCGATCGTTCTCCTCAACATCATCGTGGCTCTCGGCGCCAACGTCTTCGCCGCCTACGACCCGCTCGCCACCGACTACGGCGCGATGCTGGCGCGGCCCTCGATGGCGCACTGGCTGGGCACGGATGCCTTCGGCCGTGACGTCCTCTCACGCATCATCTTCGGATCGCGCACGGCGATGATCGTGGGCTTCGCCTGCGCGTCCTTCGGCGCCACGGTCGGTGCAGTGATCGGCGTGGCGAGCGCCTACTTCGGCGGCAAGGTCGATCTCCTGATCCAGCGCGTGATGGACATCTTCCTGTCGTTCCCGCTGATCATCCTCGCGCTGGCCGTCGTCTCGATCCTCGGCACCGGCGTCACCAACGTGATCCTCGCCATCACGGTGCCGATGATCCCCCGCGCCTCGCTGGTGGCGCGCTCGAGCGCGCTCGCCATCAGGGAGATGCCCTATGTCGACGCGGCTCGTGCCGCCGGCTTTCGCCACCGCCGCATCATCCTCCGGCACATGCTGCCCAACGTGATGGCGCCCTACCTGATCATGCTCACGGCCTTCCTGGGCCAAGCCATCCTGCTGGAGGCGTCGCTGTCCTTCCTCGGCCTTGGCGTCGCGGAGCCGACGCCGGCGTGGGGACTGATGCTCCGCGGCGCCGCCGTGCAGTTCGCCGAGCAGGCGCCCTGGATGGCGATCTTCCCCGGCCTCGCCATCAGCCTGGCCGTGTTCGCCTTCAACCTGTTCGGCGATTCGCTGCGCGATGCGCTCGATCCACGCCTGCGCACGCAGTAGCCGCCTCGGTGCACGGGTCTGTCGCCGTTTGCTTGACAGGTGCCCGGGAACTCAGGTAAAAGTTTCTCTGGTCTGACCACTACGTCGCCAACCGACATGGGGGGATTTCGATGCCGTATGTGATCGCTGAGCCCTGCATCAACGTCAAGGACAAGGCCTGCGTTGAAGTGTGCCCCGTGGACTGCATCTACGAGGGGCCGGACATGCTGTTCATCCACCCCGACGAGTGCATCGACTGTGGCGCATGCGAGCCCGTCTGCCCGGTGAAGGCGATCTTCGCGGAAGACGAAGTCCCCGACCAGTGGAAGAAGTTCACGGACATGAACAAGCAATTCTTCAAGGACAATCCGGGAGTCCAGCCGGCAAAGAAGTGACCGCGGCCGGCAGCCACGTTGCGCACGAAGGGCCCGTTCGCGGGCCCTTTTGCTTTGCCCATGCGACAGGGCAGGGTGCTCGTCCGGCAGGGCACTCTCGCGCGCAGCGGCTCGGAGAACGTGCGCAAATCGCGGTGACGGAGTGTGGCACGCGCGTTGTACCTGCCGGCTGCCATGCGATTGCCACTGTCGTCCGCCATCGCTTCTACGGCTCCGCCGCCGTTGTCGCCGGGGTATCACGGCGCCGTGTCCGACTTCAAACGGCGGCTCATCGAGGCGACGCTGCATCAGATGCGTGGCAACCGCACGCACACCGCGCGCGTCCTCGGGCTACAACGGACCTATCTGCTCCGCCTCATCCGCGAGCTCGGTGTCGCGGCGCCGCCGCCACCACCGCGACGCCGGAGCGGTGTCGAACCTGCGCTGATGCCCACTCGTCCTCGCTGATCGCGGGCGGCGCCCGTGCGCCGTCGCGCCGCCCGCTACAATAAGCGTCGATGCAGGACGTCTGGGTCAGTGGCGCCGGTATGACGCGTATCGGCCGACGCGGCGAGCCGTTGGCCGAGCTGATGGCCGAGGCCGCCCTGGCGGCGCTCGCCATGGCCGGCCTCGAGCGCCCGCAGGCCATCGTGGTCGCGGCGATGAATCCCGAGGAATTCGTGGGCGACGGCAACTTCGCCTCCAACGTCGCCAGCCACATGGGATTCGCCGACGTTCCCACGCTTCGCGTCGAGACGGCCACATCGTCGGGGGCGGCCGCGTTCTACGCCGGCTTCGCCCAGGTGGCGAGCGGGCTGTGCTCGACCGTGCTCGTGGTCGGCGGCGAGAAGATGACCCACGTCGCCACGCCGCGGGTCTCCGAGCTGATCGGGCGCTCCATCGATCCCTACGAGCGGTCGTACGGCGCCACGATGCCAGCGCTGGCCGCGCTCATCACGCGCGCGCTCATGGCGCGTCACGGGGTCGGCGAGCGTGAGATCGCCGCCGTCGCCGTGAAGAACCACGCCCACGCCGCCCGCAATCCTCTCGCGCACTTCCCGTCGCTGGTGACCATGGACGAGGTGATGGCGAGCCGCATGGTCTCCGACCCGCTCCGGTTGCTGCACTGCTGTCCGATCTCCGATGGTGCAGCCGCGGTCGTGCTCACCAGCACGCGCGGCCCCGTCCGTGTCGCCGGTGTCGGGCAGGGCACCGACACGCTGGCGCTACGTCACCGTCACGAGCTGACGTCGTTTCGAGCTACCCAGACGGCCGCGCGGGCCGCCTTCACGATGGCGGGATTCGGCCCGGCCCGCGTGGACTTCGCCGAGCTACACGACGCGTTCGCGCCGTTCGAGCTGATCGCGCTGGAGGACATCGGCCTGGTGCCGCCGGGCAAGTCCGGCGCGATCACGCTGAACGGCGAGACGGCCCTCGACGGCCGGTTGCCGATCAATCCCTCGGGCGGCCTCAAAGCGCGGGGCCATCCGCTCGCCGCCACCGGACTCGCGCAGATCGTGGAGTGCGTGTGGCAGCTTTCTGGTCGCGCCGAAGGCCGTCAGCTCAGTGCACGGATCGGCCTCGCCCACTCCATCGGAGGCCTGGCCACCAACAACTGGGTCACCCTGCTCGAAGCTTCGCGATGACACGCCGCCACTGCGCACACTCAATCATTCAGGAACCTGCGCGAAGCGACACGGGAAATTCAATCAATCGGAAAGTCGTACGCAGCCACTCCGCACCGCGACCGCGCCACCCACGGTTCGAGCCGCTCTCCAACGCTTCGATACAATGATCGAGCGCATCCCGGCCTCGCGTTGCTCGCGCTGCGGACTGATCGTCGCGCCGCCGGCGACTTACTGTCCGCACCATCCGGCGCGGATGACTCCGACAACGGTGCCCGGGGTCGGCGAGATCGTGTCGTACACGACGCTGCACTCGGCTCCCGAGGGATTCCGCTCGCCGCTCCACATCGCCCTCGTCCAGCTCCAGGGGGGCGCCCGCTTCGTCTGCCACGGCGCGCAGACGCCGCGGGTGCGCATCGGCTCACTCGTCGCCATCGAGGCGGTGGACAACGTCTATTACTTCTCCAGCCTGAACACGCTCGACCGCGCGCGTCTGTTCTGGGGCCGCGCCGGCCGCGCCGGCGATCGCGTCAACGCGATGACCCGCAGCGTGGTGCGCCGGCTCTTCAAGGGAGGCGAAGGTGGCTCGAACTAAGCCGCTCGACGGCGTCCGGGTGCTCGATCTCACACGCATCCTCGCTGGACCGTTCTGCACGATGATGCTGGCCGACATGGGCGCCGAGGTCGTCAAGATCGAGGAGCCGGGCAAGGGCGACGACACGCGGAAATGGCCGCCGTTCGTGGCGGGCGAGGCCACGTACTTCATGTCGGTCAACCGCGGCAAGAAGAGCGTCACGCTCAACCTCAAGGCCCGCGAGGGCCTGGACATTCTGCGGAGCCTCGCGCGCAAGAGCGACGTCGTCGTCGAGAACTTCCGCCCCGGCACGATGGAACGGCTCGGCGTGGGCTTCAAGGCGCTGAGCCGCCTCAATCCGCGCCTCGTGTACTGCTCGATCTCGGGCTTCGGCGAGTCGGGGCCCGAAGCGCATCGAGCCGGCTACGACCTCATCGTGCAGGGCGAGGGCGGCATCATGGACATCACCGGCTTTCCCGATGGCCCGCCGGTGAAAGTCGGGAACTCGATCGGCGATCTCGTCGCCGGCATGTCCGCCGCTCACGGCATCGTGCTGGCGTTGCTCGCGCGCGTGCGGACCAGGCGCGGCCAGAAGGTCGAGATCGGCATGCTCGACGTCATGGCCTCGCTCCTGACGTACCAGGCGGGGACGTACTTCAACACCGGCGGCAAGCCGAGCCGCCGGGGCAATCAGCATCCGTCGATCGTGCCCTACGAGGTCTTCAAGGCGGCCGACGCCTACCTCACACTCGGCGTCGCCAACAACTCGCTGTGGAAGCAGTGCTGCGCGGCCCTGGAGCGCCCCGACCTGGCGGCCGACCCGCGGTTCGACACCGAGGCCAAACGCGTGGAGCACCGCGCCACGCTGGTCCCGTTACTGAACGAGATCTTCGGCGCGCGCGGGGCCGACGAGTGGCTCAAGCGCTTGGAAGCGGCCGGTGTTCCGGCCGGGCGCATCAAGACGGTCGCCGAGGTGTGCGAGAGCGATCACCTGAAATCGCGCGGAATGGTGGTGCGCCTGCGTCATCCGAAAGCCGGCCACGTCACGGTCATGGGCGTGCCCATCCGGCTTCACACGACGCCGGGAAAGGCCGCGACGGCGCCACCGCTGCTCGGTCAGCACACGGCGGCCGTCCTCCGTGGCGTGCTCGGTCTCAAGGCGGCCGCCGTCGCCCGCTTGCGCCGCGACGGCGTCATCTGACGATCAGGGAAGCCTCGACGCCCCGCGAGCCCTCAGCGACTTCGACGGCGGGGTGGTCAGGAGCGCCGGGCGCCCACGACGACCAGCACGAGACCCGCGGCGACGGCGACGCCCCCGACGACGGGCGAGACCGGGATCGTCTTCTGTCGTTCCGCTTCCACCTTGAGCGGCCCGACGTCGACGACCTTCTCCTTGGACGTGTAGGTGATGCCCTGCCAGGCCAGGGCCACGACACCGAGGACGATCAACGCGATACCGACGAGCACGATTCCCCGCATAGGGCCTCCCATGCGGCGCTCTACCTCCAGGCTACTACACCAGGCCCCGCGCGCGCGCCTTGACGTGTTCGGCCCCCTACCGCATGATGTCGGAATGCGGCGAGCCATCAAGATTTACGACACGACACTGCGCGACGGCACCCAGGGCGAAGGCGTGTCGTTTTCGATGGAAGACAAGGTCCGTCTGGCCGCGCGCTTCGATGCCATCGGCATCCACTACATCGAGGGCGGCTGGCCGGGTTCGAATCCGAAGGACCTCCGCTTCTTCCGCCGCATGCACGACGTCTCGCTGAAGCACGCCAAGCTCTGCGCGTTTTCCATGACCCGTCGCGCCGGTGTCAGCGCCGCCGGCGACGCCAACATGCAGGCCCTGATCGAGGCCGGCGCACCGGTGGCGACGATCGTCGGCAAGTCGTGGGACTTCCACGTGACGCATGCGCTCGAGACGACGCTGCCCGAGAACCTGGCCATGATCGGCGACACCATCGCCTATCTCCGCCCGAAGATGGACGAGGTGATGTACGACGCCGAGCACTTCTTCGACGGCTTCCGGGCCAATCGCGAGTACGCGCTGGCTACGCTGAAGGCCGCGGCCGGCGCGGGGGCGCATTGGGTCGTGCTCTGCGACACCAACGGCGGCACGCTGCCCCACGACCTGGTCGCGATTCTCCAGGTGGTGAAGCGCGAGGTTCCGGCCCGTCTCGGCATCCACGTCCACAACGACGCCGAGTGCGCGGTGGCCAACTCGCTGGCCGCCGTCAGCGAGGGTGTGGAGCAGGTGCAAGGCACGATCAACGGGTTCGGCGAGCGCTGCGGCAACGCCAACCTGGTCTCGATCATTCCGAGCCTCGTGCTGAAGATGGGCGTCGACTGCATCCCGGAGGCGCACCTCCGCGAGCTGCGCGACGTCTCACGCTTCGTCTCGGAGCTGGCCAACCGCAAGCCGTGGACGTCCCAGCCCTACGTGGGCGATTCGGCCTTTGCCCACAAGGGGGGCATGCACGTGTCGGCGGTGCTGAAGCATCCGGAGACCTACGAGCACATCGATCCTCAAGCCGTCGGCAACCACCGGCGTGTGCTCGTGTCCGAGCTCTCGGGCAAGTCCAACATCGTCTGGAAGGCGCGCGAGTATGGGATCGACCTCGACCAGGCCACGCCCGACTCGCGGCGCATCCTGGACGAGCTGAAGTCGCTCGAGGATCAGGGCTTCCAGTTCGAGGGCGCCGAGGCGTCGTTCTCATGGAGCGCGCGCTCGGCCGCCACCGGCCGTACTTCGAGCTCGACGCCTACCGCGTCATCGTCGAGGAGCAGCACGCCGACGCTCCGGTGGCGGAGGCGACCGTGCGCGTCCGGGTCAAGGGGATCCTCGAGCACACCGCGGCGTCCGGCAACGGCCCCGTCAACGCGCTCGACCACGCGCTTCGCAAGGCGCTCGAGGAGTTCTACCCAAGCCTCAAGACGATGCAGCTGCTGGACTACAAGGTTCGCATCCTCGATGAATCCAAGGGTACCGGCGCCAAGACGCGGGTCCTCGTCACCTCGGGTGACGGTGAGGAGACGTGGGGCACCGTAGGCGTCGCCGACAACATCATCGAGGCCTCGTGGCAGGCGCTGGTGGATTCCGTCGAGTACAAGCTGCGGCGTGACGAGCGCCGCGGCGCCAGCCGCTGACCTTCCGCGTGAACGTCGTGATCGTGGACGACGAAAAACCGATCATGCAGCTTTGCATGAAGGTGCTGGAGCTGCAGGGCCACACGGTGGAGGGTTTCACGCGCGGCGAGGACGCGGTGGCGCGACTGCTCGCCTCGCCGGCCGATCTCCTCGTGGTGGACTACAAGATGCCCGGCCTCAACGGCGTCGAGGTGGTCCGACGGGTTCGTGCCGCTCGGCCCGAGCAGCGCGTGGTGATGATCACTGGCCACGGCACCGCCGAGGTCATTGCCGAGGCGACCGAAGTCCGCGTCAATGGCCTGCTCTTCAAGCCCTTCACGCCGAACGAGCTGGTCGAAGCCACCGTCGCCGCGCTGAAGCCCTGATCCGCGCTGGCCTCAGATCCCGCGCTCGGTGCGCCAGGCCAGGATCTGCTCGGCGTGCTCGCGGTAGTGGTGGGCCGAATTGTTGTCCACGATCTTCCACGTCGTCTTGCCGGGTTGCCAGCGCTCGGGCGCCACGCGGTCGGCGGCCAGCATGAACTCCTCGTGCGATTTGTCGAACTCGAGCAGCACGTCCGCCACGCTGGTGTCCTTGGCCGCCGCCGTGAACCGCGCGTTCCACTCATCGACGTCGTCGTAACCGACACCCTCGGGGATCGGCTTCTCGCCCCGGGCCAGGCGCTCCAGCGCCGGCGCCATCTCACGGTGCCATCCCGCCATGTGGGCGACGATGTCCTTGACGCTCCACGTGCCCAGCCAGACCTCCGTCATGTGCTCTTCGTTGAGCCCGCGGAGCGTGTCATGGAAGGCCTTGTAGTCTCGGGCGGCTTGAGTCAGCAGGTCGTCTTTCGGTGTCACGGGATCCTCCGGTCGCTCGTCGGGAAGCTCGGGGCGTCGTCACCCGGCGAGCAGGTGCTCCGGTCATTCGAAGCAATTCTCTCACGACTGGTTGCGACGGTCCGCGGCGGGCGGCCGGGGGGCGCTGCTCGTGGTGAGGCGGACGGGTTGTGTTACTGGGCTTTCACCGTGTCGGGGAGACAGACGTAGTCGAAAACCAGCCGTTTCCCTGCCTTCAGCTTCATCTCGACATAGCCGTCGCGCACCGTGATCCGTGCGTCGGTGTCCCGACGCGCTTCGTCACGGGCTTGTTCGGCGGTCAGCGAGGGGCGCTTGGGATCCCACGGCGCACCGTTGCTGACGACGTCGTAGGCCGCGTTCCCCCGGACGCTGAGGTAGCTCTCGCGCTTGGCTTGCGCGTTGGCCGAGACGCTCTCGCGGCAATCGGTCAGCCGCTCGTGTTCTTCGACGACCTGCCATTGTCCGGTTGGGAAAGTGAGCGGATCGAAGGTGTGCACCCACAGCACCCACGGTCCAGCGTGGACAGCGTGCGGTGCCGTCACCGTGACAGCGAACATGACGGCCACGATCAGCCGTCGAATCTCATGTGTTGTCTTGAATCGCCCCATTGCCGTGCCCCCGAGGCGATGTATTGCAAAAGGCTTACCGCATGCGCAGAGCCGCGGTTTGACGGGCGTTCGCGCACCGGAAGGCGTCGCGACCGTCAGAGACGTAAGTTCTTCCGACCACTCGAGGCGTAAACTTCCAGAGGCGTAAACTTCTCCGACCACGGGACGTCGCGCGAAACCCGGATTACGGGTGCAGGCGCTTGTAGAACAGCAGCTCGCGATAGCCCTGGGGCAGGTTGTCGATGTGGCCCGACGGGGCAAAGCCGAGGGCGGAGAGCATGCGGATGGCCACGGCGTTCGTTTCCTCGACCGAGGCGTAGAGGCGCGGGCTGGGCGACATCTGCTCCACCGCCTTGACGAGCGCCCGCGCGACGCCGCGCCGGCGGTAGCGCTCGGTCACGCAGACCAGTGACACCATCGTGCACTGGAACCAGTCGGTGCGGTACGCCACGACGCCGACCACCTCGTCGCCCTCGTTGGCGACCAGCAGGTGGTGGCGCTCGACGTGCGAGCGGATCATCGGGCCCGCCCGTTGAGGGCCCAGGACCGTCGTCGCCACGTCCATCACGGCATTGAGATCCGATGACAGTGCGTGGCGAATTTCCATGCGCTCAGTGTATCAACACCGGATACGGCCGACCGTGACGGCCGCGGTTCAGTAGGTGCCGGGACGGATCTGCTTGTAGAGCTCCTTCAGCTTGTCGGCCGAGAATTCGCGTGACTGGCACACCTCGATGATCTTCCGCTCGTCGGCCTCGACGCGCCGCACGGCGTCGGCGACCTTCGGCACGAGATCGGGCGGGATGGTCACGGCGCCGTGCTGATCACAGTGGATCAGGTCGCCCGGCTTCACCCAGAGGCCACCGAGCTTCACGGGCAGCCCGAAATCAACCATGTGGACGTAGGCGTGCGAGACCGAGACGTGGGCCGCGGCGAACTGGAATCCGAGGGCCCGCACTTCGTCGAGGTCACGGACCGAGCCGTCGGTGATGGTGCCGACGGCGCCGAGCGCCTTGTGGATGTTGGCCTGGACCTCGCCCCACTGGGCGCCCTGGCCGCGCGGCTCGTCGAGGTCGTGGACGACGATCGCCCGCGGGGCCGGGATCGAGAGCACGTAGTCCCACCACCCGAACGTGCTCGAGCGATGGCCCTCGAGCGGCTGCGGCTCGGCCCGGATGACCGCGGTGACGGCGTGGCCGACCAGAGGCCCCAATTCCGGGAAGAGACAGCGGATCTCGGACGATATGAAGCCCTGGTTGCGAGGCCGCACGTTGAACGTCTCGATGGCGTTGGCGATGCTCGGACTCGAGATCTTCCGGAGCGCGTCGATCACGTCGACCTCCTGGTGATGGCGTCCGGAGACGCCCGTTGGGTTCGAGGAGTCAGGACGAGGACGAGCCGGGGTCGCGGACGACCCGGCTCATCTCAGACGGCGTCACGGCGCTGCTGGATGAGCAGCCGGCGCAGCATCTGGACGGCCTCCGCCACCGACTCGAGGTTGGGGTTGACGGCCAGCGCGCGCTCGAAATAGGTCAGGGCGCGCGCCGGCTCGTTCAGCTCCATGTAGATCATGCCGTAGCCGCTCAGCGCGCCGAAGTGGTAGGGATTGCGCTTCATGACCTCGTCGCAGTCGGCCAGCGACTTGGCGTACTCGCCGAGCACGTAATAGACGGTGGCGCGCTTGTTCCAGCCCTCGGCGAACTCGGGCTTGCGGCGAATGATCTCGCTGAAGGTCTGGACGGCGGCGGCGCCTTGCTGGTCGTTCATCTGCTCGACGCCGACCGCGAAGAGTCGATCGATGTCACGCTCGCCGGAGCGGCTCCACACCACCCACAGCGCGCGCTCGGTGAGTCGCCGCACGAGAGGGTCGGAGTC
>Ga0209160_1001916_pt1 | contig 17493 bp, 13 predicted proteins | sample GraSoiAngelo_153_FD_186167 | JGI IMG/M metagenome (GOLD analysis project Ga0209160, IMG submission 186167) | Grasslands soil microbial communities from the Angelo Coastal Reserve, California, USA - 14_1009_12_40cm (SPAdes) (version 2) | ecosystem: Environmental > Terrestrial > Soil > Grasslands ... | reverse complement strand
CGTTGCTCTGCGTCAGCCGCACCGCCGCCGGGCTGATATCCGAGGCGTGGATGGCAGTGCCCGGCGCGAGGTACTTCGCCAGGACCACCGCGACAATGCCGCAGCCGCACCCGAGGTCCAGCACCGAGCGCGGAGGAGCGGGGGACGGAACGAGGTCGCGCCGCGCCGCCCGAAGCAGCAGGACAGTCGTGGAGGTCGGCATGAAGACGTCGGGTGCGGTGGCGACGACGATCGCCTCCGCGTCTCCGAGCTTCTTGTCCCGGTAGAGGTACTCCCCCGGACCGGCTACCGTCATGACACCACCCTCTCCCGCTCGCTCAGCGACGCTCGGCCGCCCGAAACCCCAGCACGCCGTTGATCCATCGCACCAGGGGCAGCATCAACCGAAAATCGGCTTCGAGCAATGCCGGCAGCCGCGCGCTCACTGCCTGCCCGTCGCTCAAGGGCCGACCCATCACGAACGACTGGAACTTGAGCCACCGGGCCGCGGCGTGGTCCGGCGCATAGCCGCGCGGCACCCGGCGCAGCACGGCCTCCTCGGACAAGCCGCCGAACCGTCGCCCCAGGCGCCGGTCGGACGCGATCTTCGCGAATCGCGCCGGATGCTCGGCGATCGCCTCGCGGAGCGGCAGCAGCGCCTCTCGCGGCGGCATCCACATGCCGCCGCCCAAGAATGAGTCGCCCGGGGCGATCTGGAAGTAGAACCCGGCGCCGCCGCCCGCGGCCTCGCGGCCCACCGCGCGCGAGCCGTCGCGGTGATAGAACCAGCACGAGGCATGGGTCTTGTAGGGGGACTTGTCGGCCGAGAAGCGGATGTCGCGGTAGATGCGGAACATCGACCGTTTGGCGTCGCCGACGATCTCGGGCGCGAGCCGCGCCAGCCGCACGTCCATCTCCTCGATGAGCGCGTGCATCGGCTGTTTCACCGCCGCTTCGTACTCGGCGCGGTGGGCCTCGAACCACGGCCGGTTGTTGTGACGTTTCAGGCTGCGCAGGAACGTCAGGGTGGCCGCCGAGAAGGGCATGCGAGATCGCACCTCGGAAAGCGAGTCATGTTGCGTTCCGCCCGAGCCTCAATCATAATCCACCGGTCATCCGCTCGCGTCCGCCGTCGCTACCTCCTCAACGGAGCCCCAAGTGAGATTCACGTCCCTCGTGCTTGCGGCGGGCCTGCTCGCCGTCGCCATCTCCACCGCCAGCAGCCAGGCCGCCTCCACCGCGGCGCCCAAACCCGATCCGCGCGTCGGCCTGCGCGCCGGGCTGATGAATGCCGCCCAGGCGGCCTGGAACCTGCGGCTCGTGGCTGCGGCGCCGAAGCCGGCGCAGTTCATGAACGACAGCGACCCGGGCGACTTCGGGTTCCTCAATTCGGATCTGACGTTCACCGGACACTACGTCATCCAGGGCAACTTCCACGGGTTACAGGTGTGGGACATCGCGAAGCCCGCCAAGCCGGTGCTGGTGACGTCCTACATCTGTCCCGACGCGCAGAATGACGTGTCGGTGTATCGCAACCTCCTGTTCGTCTCCGGTGAGGACTTCAACGGCCGGCTCGACTGCGGCACGCAGGGGGTGCAGGACACCGTCAGCAAGGACCGGATGCGCGGCATCCGCATCTTCGACATCTCCGACATCACGCATCCCAAGCCCATCACCGCGGTGCAGACCTGCCGCGGCTCGCACACGCATACGCTCGTGACGGCCCCGAATGACACGGCCAACGTCTACATCTACGTCTCGGGCGGGGCGCCGGTGCGCCCGGCCAGCGAGCTGGCGGGGTGCTCGGCGCTGGCGCCGGACAAGGATCCCAACAGCGAGCTGTTCCGCATCGAGGTGATCCAGGTGCCGCTGGCGCATCCCGACCAGGCGCGCGTCGTGAGCAAGCCGGCAATTCTCGCCGACCTGGTCGAACCCCACAGCCATCCGGAGGCGGCGCAGGACATTGCGCGCAACGACTCGATCGTGGCGGCCGCGCGGGCGCAGGGCGCGTTCATCGCGAGGATCCGCGGTACGGATCGCGTGCTCCGGCCGCGCGTGATCGATCCGCTGCTCGAGGGCATTGTCAAGGCACGCGGGAACAGCGGTCCCCCCACGGCGACGGATAGCGCCGCGCTGCGCGGGGCGATTCAAAGCATCGTGGATACGCTGACCAAGCCCACCACGCCGCTGGGCCCCGGTGGCACGCGCCCCGGCCCGGAGCAATGCCACGACATCACCGTCTACCCGGCCATCGGCCTGGCCGGCGGCGCGTGCGCGGGGTACGGCGTGCTCCTCGACATCCGCGACCCGGGCAATCCCAGGCGCCTCGCCGCGGCGGCCGACTCGAACTTCGCGTTCTGGCACTCGGCGACGTTCAACAACGACGGCACCAAGCTGCTGTTCACCGACGAGTGGGGCGGGGGGCTGGCGCCCAAGTGCCGCGCGACCGACAAGCCGGAATGGGGCGCGGACGCGATCTTCACGGTGTCGCACGATACGCTGACGTTCCGGAGCTACTACAAGCTGCCGGCCCCGCAGACGCCGCAGGAGAACTGCGTGGCGCACAACGGCTCGCTCATTCCCGTGCCCGGCCGCGACCTCATGGTGCAGGGCTGGTATCAGGGCGGCGTGTCGGTCTTCGACTTCACTGACGCCGCGCATCCCAGGGAGATCGCGTTCTTCGACCGCGGCCCGATGGACTCGACCAAGCTCGTGGGCGCGGGCTCGTGGGCCGGGTACTGGTACAACGGGTACATCGTCAGCTCCGAGATCGGGCGTGGGCTCGACGTGTTCGAGCTGGTGCCGAGCGGGTTGCTGTCGCAGAACGAGATCGACGCCGCGAAGCTGGTGCATTTCGATCAGCTCAACGTCCAGGACCAGCCGCGGCTCGTCTGGCCGCCGAGCTTCGTGGTCGCGCGCGCCTATCTCGATCAGCTGGCCCGGTCGAACGGCCTGGCGGCGGGCAGGATCGCCGCCGCGCGCGGCGCGCTCACGAGCGCCGAGCGCCAGTCGGGGCGGGGGCGCAAGGACGCGCTCACGCAACTCGCGACACAGCTGCGCGGTGACGCCGCGTCTGCGGCGGAGCGGGCGAAGGTGCTCGCTGTCGTTGGGGCGGTCACCGACCTGGCGAACGCGACGCGCTGAGTCCGGGGCCGACTATGCATCACAGAGCCGGATGGCGGCACCCCCGCCGTCCGGCTCTGTCGCGTTTGCGGAGAGGTTGTCCCGATACGCAACGGGTGCTACGGCTCTTCGTACCCTCTTGCGACGTCGGGCCACGCGGGTCATATGTAGCTCCCCCGCCTCGCTCTGACGCCGCTCCCCGACGCCACCCCGAGACCCGCCGTTCCCCTGGCAGGAGCGCACCGTGCGGTCAACTCTCTCCATTACTCTGGCGGCGGCCGCCGTGGTCGCCGCGTGCAGCAGCGACGCGCTGCTGACCGCGCCATCGACGCTGTCCCCCGCCACCCCACAGTCCGAGCTCCGGCTCGTCGTGATCGACTCGACCCAGCTTCCGTTCGCCGGGACAGCCGCCGACCGCGCGGCCGGCCATTACGACTTCCAGATCGTCGGCACCGTGCCGGCGATCGGCCCCGGCGACTACGTGGCGGGGCGGCAGGACAGCCTGTTTCTCGGGCGGGTCGTCTCCGCCTCCCGCAGCGCCGGCCGTCTGTCACTCGAGCTCGCGCCCGCGGCGTGGAGCGAGGTGTACAAGCCGTTCAAGATCCACATCCCCTTCACGCCTGGTGCGGGCAGTGCCCCCTCGCCTTACGGCGAGGTGCGTTGGGGACCGTGGGAGCGGGTGAGCCAGTCGGGACAAAGTCTCCAGGTTGCTCCGATGGCGTCGGACGCGTTCGATTCGACCCTGAGCTTCTTGCTCAGCAATTTCGACCTGTGCGCGGCCAGCGGACTGGTGTCGGGGTGCGCCAACATCGCGGCCAGAGTGATCGATGCCGAGTTCGCGTTCACGGGCGGTGTGGACCTGAACGCCTCCATCGATGTCCCGAACCTGAGCCTCACGGTAGGCGCGGACCTGAACGCGAAGCTCAATACCACGCTCGATTTCCAGCTCACCGGCAACGGATCCGTCCAAGTGGACGTGCCGATCCCGGACGCCGGCTTCGTGCGGAAGTTCACGGTAGGTCCGGACGAGGGTGAGATCGAGGTGGGGTTCATCATCGGCGTCGAGGGCGACATCACCGGCACGACGGTCGAGCCGCACGTCCAGGTCTCGGACACCGTCACCACGGGGGCCAGCGTCTCGACGAGCAGCGGCTTCAGTTTCAACTATACGGGCGCCGGCCACTTCGACGCCGGCGTCAAGGTGATCGACCTGGGCGATCTCGGGGTCAAACTCTCGGTCGGACCCAAGATCGAAGTGAAGCTCAAGATCGGCGACGGTGGGTTCGCTCTGGGGGCTGGGGCGGACGGGTTCCTGCAGGAGACGGTGAACCTGTCGGGATTGCTCGGCACCGAGAACTGGCACTTTCACGCCGCTGCCGGCACCGAAGCCGAGCTCGAGGGGAGCGTCAAGGTACCGCTGCTCCACGTGGACCTGGGCGGGAAAGAGACCTTCCCCGGCCCGGGGATCAACCTGCTCGACCTGTGGGGCACCGGCGACCTGAGCCTCGCGAGCAGCACGACGGGGAAGGACATCTTTCCCGATCAGCTTTATCCCACGACCGTGGCCCGCACCACGCCCGTCGACCCGCCGCCCTGGTATGCCGTCCTCACGGCTACGCTCGGCGTGAACGACAGCCATTTGTTCTTTGGGGGCTTCTTGTGTCGCCAGTTCTTTGCCGGCGCGCCGCTGATTCCACCGTTCGTCGAGGCACCGCAAGACTGTGACCTCGTGGCCACGAGCCACACCGTCGGGCTGACGGGGATCGCGTGGAACTGCAGCGCGGCGCAGGCGCTGCCCGCCCAGGTGCAAGTGCGGCCGCGCAATCCGTTCGACATTTCCGACCGGTTGACGAGTCTCACGCTGGGGGTCGTGTGCCGCTCGGCGTACGCCGTGGTGCGCGACCGGGTGACGGCGCTGCTCGCGTCGGGGGCGATCAACGTAGACGGCATCGCCACCGCCCTGGCAGCCAAGCTCACGGCGGCGGAGCAGGCGCGCGACGCCGGCGACGTGGCCGGAGCGGACAGCGCGCTGGTCGACCTGGCGAATCAGCTGCACGCGCAGAATGGGAAGCACATCACCACCGCTGCGGACGCCGAGCTGCAGGCGCTGGACACGCTGCTCCGGGATTGCTACGAGACGCTCGTGCCGACCTGCTCAGTGGTTCCGGCCGGGGCACCGGTGGCGTTGCGATCGACTCAATAGCGCTCCTCAGGATCGCCTGACCCCCTGGTGCGGAAGGCCCCCTTAGCGGGGCTTGACGGCCGCGGTGGTGTCGCTTATATAACCCGTCAGTTATGCAATCCACCGCCCGGCTCGACGCTATCTTCGCCGCCCTCGCGGACCCCACCCGCCGCGCCATCGTCGCTCGACTCGCGTCCGGCCAGGCGTCGGTCAACGAGTTGGCCCAGCCGTTCGACATGAGCCAGCCGGCCGTCTCCAAACACCTCAAAGTGCTGGAGCGCGCGGGGCTGATCTCAGGCGGCCGCGACCGCCAGCGCCGGCCCCGCACCCTCGAGCCCAGGCCGCTGGCCGAAGCGACGAAATGGCTGGAGCGCTACCGCCGCCTGTGGGAAGGGAACTACCGACGCCTCGACGCCCTGCTCGAGGCACTGCAATCCAAGGAGAGGCGATGAGCACCCTCACAGTCACCACCCCCTCGGACCGCGAGATCGCGATGTCGCGGACGTTCGATGCGCCGCGCCAACTGGTCTGGGATGCGCACACCCAACCCGAGCTGGTCAAGCGCTGGCTCCTGGGTCCTCCCGGCTGGTCGATGCCGGTGTGCAAGATCGACCTGCGCGTGGGCGGCAGCTATCGCTACGAATGGCGGAAGGACGAAGACGGCTCCATCATGGCCATGGGCGGCGTCTACCGCGAGATCCAGGCGCCGGAGCGGATCGTCAGTACCGAGAAGTTCGACGAGCCGTGGTATGGAGGCGAAGCCGTGGACACGCTCGTCCTCACCGAGCGGGGCGGCAAGACTACCCTCACCACGACGGTCTTGTACGCGTCGCAGGCGACGCGCGATGCCGTCCTCAAGTCCGGGATGACGAGCGGCGTGGAGCGGAGCTACGACCGGCTCGCCGACCTGTTGACGTCCCAGCGGAGGTAACTATGCAGAAGATCGTCCCGTTCCTGTGGTTCAACGACAACGCCGAAGAGGCGATGAATTTCTACGTGTCGATCTTCAAGAACTCGAAGGTCGGGCGCGTCACGCGCTACGGCGACGCGGGGCCCGGGCCCAAGGGCTCGGTCATGTGGTGCACGTTCACGCTCGAGGGACAGGAGTTCCACGCCCTGAACGGCGGCCCCCAGTTCAAGTTCACACCGGCGATCTCGTTGTTCGTGAACTGCGAGACGCAGCAAGAAGTGGACGAGCTGTGGCGAAAGCTTTCCGCGGGCGGTCGCGAGGACCAATGCGGCTGGCTGCAAGACAAGTACGGCCTGTCGTGGCAGATTATTCCCACGGTCTTGGGCAAGCTGCTGGGGGACAAGGATCCGGTGAAGGCGAACAGAGCGATGAAGGCGATGCTGCAGATGAAGAAGCTCGACATCAAAGGTTTGCAGCGGGCCTACGACGGATGAGCCGAGGCTGGGGGCCGGCGGTTGCGGTCGCCGCTCTTTCCCTGGCGGCCTGTGGTGGCGAGGGTCGGCAGCCTTCGCACGCCGCCGCCTCCCCGCCCGAGCCGCCGTCGCCGTCATTCCGCAACGTCGCGACACCGACTGCGTACGTCGGCGATGCCGCCTGCGCCGCCTGCCACGCCAACGCGGCGGCGGTCTATCGGCAGCATCCCATGGCGCAGTCGTTTCATCAACTGACGTCCCCGGTCGCTCCACTCGACAGCCCCCTCTACAACGCGGCGACCGGGTTCTCCTATTCAGTCCTCCGGGCCGGCCGCCAATGGTACCAGGAGGAGTACTTGGAAGGCCCCGCGGGGAAGCGGCTCCACGACCTGCGGCGGCGCATGGACTTCGTGATGGGCAGCGGCCACGTGGGACGGACCTATTTCACGACGCAGAACGGCCGTCTCTTCCAGCTGCCCCTCACCTGGTATCGGCAGCACGGCTGGGACTTCAGCCCCGGCTATGAGATCAACAACGCCCGCTTCGACCGCGTGCTGCCGGACCGCTGTCTCGCCTGCCACGGCAGCTATCCTCGGCCCATCCCGTTCCTCGAAGGCAAATACGCCGCGCTGCCTCCCGGCATTGGGTGCGAGCGTTGCCACGGTCCCGGGGCGCTCCATGTCGCCGAGCGCCAAGCGGGTGGAGGGCGTCGCCCCGCAGCCGGCCGCGAGTACGACAACACCATCGTAAACCCCGCGCGCCTGCCGCTGGAACGGCGACTCGACGTCTGCGAGCAGTGCCACGTGCACACGACGGTCACCGTCCTGCGCGAGGGCCGGGACGCCTTCAGCTACCTTCCATCGCAGCCGCTCAGCGATCAGGTGGCGTTCTTCAAGGTCGCGGGCAGCATCGATATCGTGTCGCACGCGGACCGCCTGCGGCAGAGCGCCTGCTTCATCGCGACCAGGGGAACATCACGGCCGCTCGAGTGCGCGACGTGTCACGACCCCCACCAGCCGCCGCCGGCGCTCCCGGAGCGCAGCCGGCCGTGCGTCACCTGCCACGCCGCGGCCGCGCTCGCGCAGCGGCTCGCGCCCGCGGCTCGCCGCGATCACATCGCTTCGGCCGATTGCGTCGGCTGCCACATGCCCCGGGTCCGGGAGCGGGTGCCGCACAGTGTGTTCACGGATCACTGGATCCGCGTTGTCACCGCCCCGTCGCCTCCCCAGCCTCCACGCCGCGGGGCGGCCCCCATCGAGGCCTACTTCGAGCGGGACCGGGCCGGGCCGGAGGCCGCGATCTATCAGGGCATGGGCGCGGTGGTGTATGCATCGCTCGCCAATGACGGGCGCGTGTTGGCCAAGGCTGCGGCGGCGTTGCAAGGAGCCTTGGGAGACGACACGACCCGCGGCGAGGCGTTCTTCCTGCTGGGGCTGGCGTACCGGCAGACGGGGAAGACCGATGCGGCGCTGCGCGCCTTGGAGCAGGCTGTGCGCATCGACTCCAACCGTCCCGATCGGCTGCAGGCCCTGGCGCGGGTGTACGAGCGCGCCGGTCGCCCTCCGGCCGCCATCGCCGCGCTGTATCGGCGCGCGCTGCAGCTGCAGCCGGCCCTCGCCTGGATCCGGGCCGATTATGCGGACTTCCTGCACGCACAGGGGTGGGAGCTCCGGGCCGACGCAGAGTCCGCCTACCGCACGGCGCTGGTGGAGCAGCCGAGCCTCGACGTGGCGTGGTTCAATCTGGGGGTGCTGCTCACCGAGGAGGGCCGGCTCCCCGCAGCCAGCGACGCGTTCCGGAACGCCGTCCAGCTGAACCCGTTCCTCGCGGAGGCGCTGTCCGATCTGGTGGAAATCGGAACGACGCCGCATGCGGTCCTGACGGTGCGGACCCTGGGAAGTCCGCTCGAGACCATGCCGGTCCGCGCCCGGCCTCCCGGTGCCGTGCAGCTGGTCGTGACGATCGTGCAGGGGAGGCCGGCGGCGGTCTTCTTCAACCTCCCGCGCCGCTCGAGCGTCGAGATTCTCGAGCCCGACGGCACGGTCGTGCGGGCGTTGCCGGCGGGTGATCAATCAACCCTGACGTGGGACCTCTATACCGAACGAGGCGATCCCGTCGCTGGGGGACTATACCGCGTCCGGGTGACGCGGCGCGGCGCGGCGGGTCAGCCGGAGACCCTCCAGATGTTCTCGATCGGGATTGTCCGCCGGCCCGTGGGCTAGAGCCGCCGGGCCGGAGTTTACAGCTTGTAGCCGACCAGCGTCCCCGCGGCGGTCTTGAGGAACAGCATCCCCGCGACGTCGTCCACGGCGTACACCGGCTCGCGCTCCTTGCCGAGATCCACGCGCGAGCGCGGCTGCCCGCTGTCCTTGTCGATCTGCAGCAGCACGTTGCCGTTCCCCTCGGGCGCGCGCGTCAGCATGAACACCGATCCCGGGACGGTGAGCGACGCCCGGAACCGCGTGCTGGCGAGCGTTGCCGCCTGGTGCGAGTAGCCCGCGAGCTGCGCGCCGCCCTGGGAGTAGGCCGTCGCCAGCTGGCCCGTCAAGCGTCGGGCGGTGGAATCCGTGGCGTTGCGCGACATCTGCGCGAAGGCGTCGCCGTACGCCGACGCGACGGCGCCGTATAAGCCGGCGCGCACGGCGTTGATGCGGTACAGCGCGCGCAGCAGCCCCGGCAGCTGCGGCGCGGGGTTGTACACCTGCTGCTTCACTTGGCCGTCCCGCGTCACCACCACGAGGTTCTGCGGCGAAATCAGCACGATGCCGGCGCTCCGGATCTCCATGGCCGTCGGATCCTCGCCACCCTGCAGCTTGATCTCGCCGCCGAGCGGGCGGAACGTGCCGGCATCGCGATCGACGGCGTAGAGCTTGTGGTCGCGGTTCGCGAACACGTACAGCGTCCGCCCCTCCACCACGTGGTGCAGGTAGTAGCGCGCGGCATCGTAGTCCTGATCGTTCCCGCCCCACGGCCGGCCGCTCTCGATCGCGTCCTTGAACTTCGGCTGTCCGCTGGTGAGATCGATGATGTTCACTTCCGCATTCGTCGCCGGGTCGGGGCGCGAGATATAGAGCAGCCCGGCCGGCGTCAGCTCGGCGTAGGCGAGCTGGCCCTTGATCTTCACGTCCTTGTTCAGGCGCACAGTGGCCGTGGCCACATCCAGCACGTTCACGAACGTGCGCGACTCGGCGTCCACCGCGAGCACGGCCGAGCCCCCGGCGATCAGCGCCTGCGTGACCGTGCCGCGCATCCGTAAGGGCTTCGCGGCGATGGTCGTTCCGTCGTCATAGCGCGCGACGTTCAGCCCCGTCTGCACCACGCCGTTGACGATGCGCACATTGCCGGTCGCCTCGTTCGCGGGCGGCGATTCCGGGAGGATGATGATGCCGCCGGGGTGTTGCACGATATCGTGCACCCAGCCGTCGATCGTGGCGGGCTGCGCCCACAGCGGATGACCGTCGGCGAGACGAAAGGCCATGAGCCGGTCGTCGAAACTCACGTAAATGCGATCGGGTTTGTCGATTGACGGGTACAGCCGCACGTGGCGCGCGGGGTTGCCGGCGCGCGCGGTGGGCAACGTGGCGGACCAGCGCACCGCGCCCGTCTTGGCGTCCAAGGCCCGGAGGCCCATCAGCGTGTGGACGACGATCACGTCGGGCCCCGCCTGCAACACCTCGAGCGCGGTGGCTCCGGACGCCGCGCGCACCAGGCCCTGCATCAAACCCCCGAGTCCCCCCCGGCGGGGCTCGGTCTGCTGAAACAGCGATTCGCTCGCCCAGCGCTGATCGCCCGTCACGAGGTCGAAGAGCGCGACGACCGGCGGGCCGGAGGCGCGCCGCCCGTGCACGAGCAGGGTGCCGCTCTGCGTCAGCACGCGGCGGGTGACGACCTGCGTCAGGGAGAGCTTGCGGGAATCGAAGACGGTCGCGCCGGTCACCGGGTCGAACACCACCAGCAGGCCCGGGCGCGCCGCTTCCATGAGCAGTGATCCCTCGACCATGCGGACGCTGTCGGCCGGCAGCCCGCCGAGCTCGGGCTTCTGCCACGCGACCACGCCGTGCTCGATCTCGACTCCCGTGAGCGCCGCGTCGGTCGAGACGAGCAAGACACCAGCGGGCGTAACCTGCTGCCAGCGGATCTCGCCGCCTCCCGGCACCTTGAGCGTCCACGCTGCGGTCGCGCCGGCGAGAGCGGGCGCGGGAGCCACGGCTTGAGCGCGGACCGCCGAGGAGACTGCGACGAAAAGCGAAAGCGGTAGCAGGGTGCAGCGGGCGAACCAGGCGGCCATGGGATCCTCCGGTGGCCCCCCATATCCCCCCAGCGCCCTCGGGAGCGCAAGAGCGGGGAGACTCAATTGCGGTAACTTTCAAGCCGTGCGCCCCACAACGGAGACGGCATGCCTGAGCTCGCCGGCTGGGACACGTTCTACGTCATCATCGGATCGTCGGCCGCGGCGCTGACCGGCCTGATGTTCGTCGTGATCGCGCTGAGCGGCGAGACCGGCCTCGCCACGCTCGACGCGATCGCCACCATTCGCGCCTTCAGTACGCCCACGCTCGTGCATTTCGGAGCTGTGCTGCTGCTCGCCGCGTTGCTCACCACGCCGGGACATACCGTGCTGACGCTCAGCGGCAGCCTCGGCGCCTGCGGCTTCATCGGCCTGTGCTTCACGCGCTGGGTGGTGCTGCAGATGCGCCGCCAGACCGTGTACAAACCCGTCGGCGACGATTGGCTGTGGCACGTCGGCATGCCGTTGCTGGCGTATCTCTTCCTTTTCATCGGCGCCGCCGGTCTGTGGTGGCGGCGCGCGCCGGCGCTCGTGGTGATCGCCGCGACCGCGCTCTTCCTTCTGTATATCGGCATCCATAACGCCTGGGACGCGGCGATCTACGTGTCCGTCGCCCGGCGCAACAGGAGCCAACAGGACCCCCATGCTTAGACCCGCAGTGTGCCTGGCCGCGGTCGCCCTCGCGACGCCTGCCGGCGCCCGCGCACAGGACGTCGCTCGTTGGGAGCGACAGGCGCAGAACGTCACCATCCTCCGGGATGATTGGGGCATCCCCCACGTCTACGGCAAGACCGACGCTGACGCGGTGTTCGGCCTGATCTACGCGCAGGCTGAGGACGACTTCAATCGCATCGAGACCAACTACCTGAACGCGATGGGGCGGCTGGCGGAAGCCGAGGGCGAGTCGCGGATCTACCAGGACCTGCGCATGAAGCTGTTCATCGACCCCGACTCGATGCGGGCACGGTACGCGGCGAGCCCGGAATGGCTCAAGCGGCTGATGAACGCGTGGGCCGACGGCTTGAATTTCTACCTGTACAAGCATCCGGAGGTGAAGCCCCGGGTCATCACGCAGTTCGAGCCGTGGATGGCGCTCACGTTCAGCGAAGGCAGCATCGGCGGGGACATCGAACGCATCAATCTCAACGAGCTCGCGGCCTTCTACGGGAACGCGGCGGCGAACGCCACGCCGCAAGGGGGAGACGGCGAACCCGACGAGCCCACGGGCTCGAACGGCATCGCTATCGCACCGGCGAACACTCTCAACCACCGCGCCCTGCTGCTCATCAACCCGCACACGTCGTTCTTTTTCCGGGCCGAGGCGCAGGTGGTGAGCGACGAAGGCCTCGATGCGTATGGGGCGGTGACGTGGGGACAGTTCTTCGTCTACCAGGGGTTCAACGACCGCGCGGGGTGGATGCACACCTCGAGCGCGGTGGACGCGATCGACGAGTATCTGGAGACGGTCGTGCAACGTGGCGGCCGCTCCTTCTACCGGTACGGCAACGAAGAGCGACCGATGACCGTGTCCACCGTCACGGTGCCCTACAGGACGGCCCCCGGAATGGCCCGCAGGACATTCACGGTCTACCGCACCCATCACGGGCCCGTCGTCCGCAGGGCGGGGGACCGGTGGGTGAGCGTCCGGCTGATGCAGGAGCCGTTGAAGGCCTTGATCCAGTCGTACACGCGCACCAAGGCCAGGGACTATCAGGCGTTCCGCCAGACCATGGAGCTGCACACCAACTCGTCGAACAACACCATCTTCGCCGACGCCGCCGGCGACATCGCCTACTTCCACGGCAATTTCATTCCGCGGCGCGACACGACGTTCGACTGGACCAAGCCCGTGGACGGCAGCACGCCGGCGACGGAGTGGCACGGCCTCCTCTCCGTGGACGAGACGCCCCACCTCGTGAACCCCGCGAGCGGCTGGCTCTACAACTCCAACAACTGGCCGTGGTCGGCGGCGGGGCCGAGCAGCCCGAAGCGGGCGGATTATCCCGCCTACGTGGACAACGGTGCAGAGTCCGCGCGCGGCCTCCACGCCATCCGCGTGCTGGCGGACAAAAAGGACTTCACGCCCGCCTCGCTCCGGGACGCCGCGTTCGACGGCTATCTCACCTGGTTCGAGAAGCCGATCCCCGCGCTGCTCAAGGCGTGGGACGACGCGCCACCCGGAGATTCGCTGAAGTCGAAACTCGCCGAGCCGATCGCCCTGCTGCGCGCGTGGGACCTGCGCTGGTCGGCGACGTCGATTCCCACGACGCTCGCCGTCTTCTGGGGAGAAACCCTCGACCGCCAGGGTGGCGCGCAACGCGCCACCTCCGGGCAGATGCTGCAGGCGCTGTCCCAGGCCGTCGATAAGCTCGCGGCCGATTTCGGAACCTGGAAGACGCCGTGGGGGGAGATCAACCGCTTCCAGCGCTTGACCGGGGACATCGTCCAGCCGTTCAACGATTCGGGCCCGAGCATTCCGGTGCCGTTTCCGTCCGCCCGCTGGGGCTCGCTCGCCTCTTTCGGCGCGCGCGCCTACCCCGGGACCAAGCGCTGGTACGGAACCAGTGGCAACAGCTTCGTCGCGGTCGTCGAGTTCGGTGACAGCGTGCGGGCCATCGCGGTCACGGCGGGCGGCGAGAGCGGTCATCCCGGGTCGCCACATTTCAACGACGAGGCCGCGCGCTACGCCGCGGGTCATCTGCGCGAGGTGTACTTCTATCGCTCCCAGCTGATCGGCCACACCGAGCGCGAGTACCATCCTGGCAGCTGAGGCATCCTTTCATCCTGAGGTCCCATGCGCCACACCGTTCTTCTCGCCGCGCTCACGGCGATCGCGTTTCCTGCGGCCGCGCAAGCCCGCGCCCCGCGCACCCGTGAACAGATGAAGGCCTCGTACGAGGCGCATAAAGGGGATTTCGACTACCTCCTGGGCGACTGGGAGTTCACCTCGGTCAGTCATGAGTTCGGGCCCGGCCACGGCGTCTGGAGCGCGGTGCGCCTCGCCGAAGGCTCCCCGATCCTAGACGAGTACCGCGTCGTAGGGGACAGCGGCCAGACCTGGTACGTGACCAACACGCTCCGCGTCTACAACGCCATGCAGGATCGCTGGGACCTGGTCTCGACGGAGACGGGCACCGGACTGCAGAATATCGGCACTGCGCAACGGGTCGGAACGGAAATGCACATCGAGCAGCGGTTCGGCGTCGGCACTCCTACGCCGTCGCTCTGGCGGATCCGCTATTACGACATCCGGCCCGATCGTTTCTCGTGGACCGGGGACCGCTCCACGGACGACGGGCGCACCTGGGTCGCGGGATACCTGACGATCGAGGCGCATCGCATCGGGCCGCCGCGCTCGCTGGGTCCCCTGACCGCCGCGAGGAAGTGACCGGTGGGGCCAGCGCGCTCGTCGCGTCAGCGCTACCGGGAGTTCGTCGCCGCCTACAAAGCGGGGCGACTCGACGCCGCAACGGAGGGCGGCGACGACGGCGCGGCGCCGCCGTCCGGCCCGGAGCACCGCACCAAGCGGCGCGCGTACCTGCGCGAGTACGTGCGCTGGCTGCGGCCGTACCGCTACGCCCTCGCTGGCGTGTTCGCGCTCGCGTTGCTGGTCGCGGGACTGGAGATGATCGAGCCGCTGTTCATGCGGCATATCATCGACCGCGTCCTGCTCAACGCCGGGTTGGATCCGACGTCCCGTCTGCTCCGCCTCAACGTGACCGGCGCCGCGTTCGTCCTCGTGATCTTGCTCTCCAACCTGCTCGGCGCGCTCAAGGACTATCGGCAACGCCTGCTGAACGTGCGGGCCATCCTGGCGCTGCGCCGGTCGTTGTACCAGCGGTTGCTGCATCTGGCCCTGCCCAGGCTGTGGGACATGAAGACCGGCGGCATCCTGTCCCGCCTGACGGGGGACGTGGAGACGACGACCGGCCTGCTGCAAATGGCGATCGTGTCACCGGCCATTTCGGTCCTGCGGCTGGTCATCGCGGTGGGCGTGCTGCTCGCGCTGAACTGGCGGCTGGCCCTGACGGCCATGGCCGTCATCCCCGGCATCATGCTGCTGAGCCTGACGTTCGCGCGGCGCATCCGGCCCATCTACCGGTCGCTGCGCGCCGACGTGGAGCAGATCGACGGCCGGGTGGGCGAGACATTCTCGGGGATTCGGGTCGTCCGCGCGTTCCGGCGGGAGATGCAGGAGCTGCTCAATTACATGCTGGGGCGGCACACCGTGCTGCGCAAGGAGATGTTCGCGCAGCGCCGCGAGCTGCTCCTGTGGACGTCGTGGGGGCTGCTGCAGGCGGGCGTCAACGTCGTGATCGTGTGGTACGGCGGGTACCTGAACCTCCGCGGCGGCGCCACCATCGGCGATATCATGGCCTTCCAGTGGTACACGTTCCTGCTGCTCGGCCCCGTCTGGAGCATCGTCAATTCCTTCTCCGAGCTACAGCGCTCGCTGGCGGCGATGGAGCGGGTGTTCGAAGTCCTGGCGATGGACGCCGACAAGCCCGACCGGCCGGGCGCGCGGGACGCGCCCCCCGTGGTGCAGGAAATCCAGTTCGAGAACGTCGAGTTCGAGTACCGGGAGGGGAAACCGGTGGTGCAGGATTTCACCGTCACGGTGCCGGGGGGCACTGTCGTCGCGCTGGTGGGCCGCAGCGGCGCGGGGAAGACGACGGTGACGGACCTGGTGGCGCGCTTCCACGACCCCACGCGGGGACGCATTCTGCTCAACGGCGTCGACCTGCGCGACCTGCGCCTGCGCAGCTATCGCCACCTGCTCGCCATCGTTCAGCAGGAGGTCTTCCTCTTCGACGGCTCGGTGCGCGACAACATCGCCTACGGCCGCCGCGAGGCCACGGAGGCGGAGATCGAGGACGCCGCCCGGCGCGCCAATGCGCACGAATTCATCGTGCAGCTGCCGGAGCGGTACGCGACGTTCATCGGCGAGCGCGGGGTGAAGCTCTCCGGCGGCCAGCAACAGCGGCTCGCCATCGCCCGGGCGATCCTCGCGTCGCCCCAGATCCTGATCCTCGACGAGGCCACCAGTAACCTCGACACCGAGAGCGAGCAGCTCATTCAGGCCTCGATGGCCGCCCTGCTCGCCGGACGCACGACCTTCGTGATCGCGCACCGCCTCTCCACGGTGCGCCGCGCCAACCTGATTCTGCTGATGGCGGAAGGCCGCATCATCGAGCGGGGCACGCACGAGGAGCTGATGAGCGCCCGCGGTCTTTACTACGACATGGTGCTGCGGCAAATGGAATCGCACGGCGAAGACGCCGAAACCCTGTGGGGCCGATGATGGCCGGGAGGTTTCCGATGCGTGCGCTGCTCTGGATCCTGCCCATGGCGCTGTTGGGCCTCACCCGCTTCCCGCCCCCGGTGCTCGATAACGGCGTGGCCCGCACGCCGCCCATGGGCTGGAACAGCTGGAACCACTTCGGCTGCGACGTGAGCGCACAGCTCATCAAGGAAACCGCCGACGCCATGGCGACGAACGGGCTGCGCGACGCCGGCTATCAGTACGTCGTCATCGACGACTGCTGGCAGGTAGCGCGCGACAGCCGCGGCCGGCTCGTAGCCGACACCGCGCGCTTCCCCGGCGGGATGAAGCCCCTCGCCGATTACATCCACGCCCGGGGTCTCAAGTTCGGGCTCTACACCGACGCGGGGCGCAAAACGTGTCAGGGCCGGCCCGGCACCTACGGGTCCGAAGAGCTCGACGCCCGCACGTTCGCCGAGTGGGGTGTCGACTACGTGAAAGAGGATTGGTGTTACGCCGAGGGGCTCGACGCGCCCACGCAGTACGGCCGGTTCCGTGACGCGCTCGCCAAGGCCGGGCGCCCCATGGTCTTCAGTATCTGCGAGTGGGGCTCCGCGGCGCCGTGGGACTGGGGCCCCGCGACCGGCAACCTGTGGCGCACGACGACCGACGTCGAGGACACCTGGACCAGCATGCTGTCGAACCTCGATATCTCCGCGCAACACCCGTCGGCGACGCGCCCGGGGGCGTGGAACGACCCCGATATGCTCGAGGTCGGCAACGGCGGGATGACCGACGACGAATACCGCGCCCACTTCAGCCTCTGGGCCGTCCTGGCGGCGCCCCTGATCGCCGGGAACGACGTGCGGACGATGACGCCCGCGACGCGGGACATCCTGACGAACCGCGACGTGATCGCCGTGGACCAGGACTCCCTCGGCGTCCAGGGCGCGCTCGTCGGCGAGCGGCTTCCGGAGCTGCAGGTGTGGATGAAGCCGCTCAAGGACGGCGCGCGGGCGGTCGTGCTGCTCAATCGCTCGGGGCTGCAGACGGTCGTCTCGGCGTCGTGGTGGCGACTGCGGATCTCGGGTCCCGCCCGCGTCCGCGACCTGTGGGCCCACGCGGAGCTCGGCACGTTCACCGACCGATTCAGCGCGACGGTGCCGGCGCACGGCGTGGTGATGGTGCGCGTGACGCCGGTGCCCCGGCCGTGACGCCAGCATCTCACACGTGCCAAGATGAACAGTCGTAGCCCTCCGGCTTGGCGCGAGTGTT
>Ga0209160_1001915_pt1 | contig 17496 bp, 17 predicted proteins | sample GraSoiAngelo_153_FD_186167 | JGI IMG/M metagenome (GOLD analysis project Ga0209160, IMG submission 186167) | Grasslands soil microbial communities from the Angelo Coastal Reserve, California, USA - 14_1009_12_40cm (SPAdes) (version 2) | ecosystem: Environmental > Terrestrial > Soil > Grasslands ... | reverse complement strand
TTTCGAAGATGCGAACACGCCGGCGTGGAGGAACGTCGTCGAAGGCCAGGTGAACCTCCGCGACGCCGTCCGGCGTACCATCGAGTACGCGAGCTCGGACGGCAAAGAGTACCGATTAGACCGCGAGGTCGCGACGCTCCTGGTCCGGCCACGCGGGTGGCATCTCCCGGAACGGCATGTCCGGGTCGACCACGAAGACGCCTGTGCGAGCCTCGTCGACTTCGGCCTGTTCTTCTTTCACAACGCAAAGGATCTCGTCGCGCGGGGGACCGCCCCGTATTTCTATCTTCCCAAGATGGAGAGCCACCTCGAGGCCCGTCTCTGGAACGACGTCTTCGCCTTCGCGGAGGAGGCGCTGGGCGTCCGGCGCGGGACCACCAAGGCGACCGCGCTGATCGAGACCTTCCCCGCTGCGTTCGAGATGGAGGAGATCCTCTTCGAGCTACGGGACCACGCCGCGGGCCTCAATGCGGGGAGATGGGACTATCTCTTCAGTATCATCAAGACGCTGCGAGCACGGACGGACTTTGTGTTGCCGGATCGAGCGCAGCTCACGATGACCGTCCCGTTCATGCGGGCTTACACGGAGCTCCTCGTCAAGACGTGCCACCGCCGCGGGGCCCATGCGATCGGCGGCATGGCCGCGTTTGTCCCGAGCCGCAGAGATCCGACGGCGAACGAGATCGCGTTCACGAAAGTCCGAGAAGACAAGGCGCGCGAAGCGAACGATGGCTTCGACGGCACGTGGGTCGCTCATCCGGATCTCGTCCAGGTGGCCGGGCAGGTCTTCGACCACGCGCTCCAGGGAAGGCCAAACCAACTCGGCCAGGTGAGGGACGATGTGGACGTGACAGCGCACGACCTCCTGGATGTGCGCGTTCCGGGCGGCAAGACCACGGAGGCGGGCTTGCGAAGCAATGTGCGGGTCGCGCTCCAATACCTGGAGGCATGGCTTCGGGGGACCGGGGCGGTGACGATTTCGAACCTCATGGAGGACACGGCGACCGCGGAGATCGCGCGCTCGCTGGTTTGGCAATGGGTGCATCACGGGGCTCGCCTCGATGACCGTTTTACGGTGAACGAGGGACTCGTTCGGCAGGTTACGGACGAGGAGGTCGACCGATTACGCATGGAGGCGGATCCCTCGGCCCAGACGAGCGGGCGATTCCGAGAGGCGCGGGCGCTGTTCGACGACATTGCGTTGAAGGAGCCGTTAGTGGACTTCCTGACCATCCCCGGATATGCGCTCATCGAATGATTGAATCGGTTCGCGCCGGTGCAACCCGAGGAAGTCTCGCGTCCATGACGCAACTAGGTTGCGGCTTTGGCGCCCCGCTTCGCGGACGGCTTTTTCGACGTCGGTTCGGAGTAGAGTTCGAGGGGTTTCTCCTTCCTCACCTTCTCGCCGGGGATCGGAACGGGATACTCCCCGGTCAGGCAACCGAGACAGATGTCGTCCCGGGAATGCTTCAGCGCGGTGATGAGCCCCTTCATGGAGAGATATCCGAGAGAATCCGCATTGATGAAGTCCGCGATCTCGGGCACCGTCTTCTCGTTCGCGATGAACTGGTCCCGCGTCTTCATGTCGATCCCGAGATAGCACGGGAACCGGATGGGCAGGCAGCCGATGCGAACGTGGACTTCCTTCGCGCCGGCCTGTCGGAGGATCTGCACGATCTTCCGGATCGTCGTCCCGCGGACGATGGAATCGTCGATCAGAACGATCCGCTTGTTCTTGACCGCAGACCGAATCGGATTCAACTTGAGCATGACGCCGATCTCGCGCTCCTGCTGATCGGGCATGATGAAGGTCCTCTCGATGTAGCGGTTCTTGATGAGCCCCTCGACGACCGGGAGGCCCGCGAGCTGCGCGTACCCTTGCGCCTGCGCCCGTCCCGATTCGGGGACCGGCACGATGATGTCCGCTTCGACCGGATACTCCTTCGCGAGTTGCTCACCGATCTTCACGCGGGCGTCATAGACGAGACGCTCGTCCAAGATGCTGTCCGGGCGCGCGAAGTACACCCACTCGAACATGCAGTGCGCCGTGTGGTTCGGATGCGGGAGCCGCATCGAATCAAAGCCGTCCGGCCGGAGCTCGACGATTTCCCCGGGCTTGAGGTCGCGGATGAACTTGAATCCGAGCGCGTCGAACACGACGCTCTCCGACGCGATCATGAACCGGCCGTTCCCCTCGCCGATGCACAGGGGCCGGACCGCCAAGGGGTCGCGCACCGCGTAGACCGTGTCGTTGATCATCAGTGCGAGGCTGTACGCCCCGACGAGCCGAGAGGTGAATTCTTTCAGAGCTCGCTTGACGTCCCCGCCAAAGTTCACGATTTCGTTCGCGAGCAGTCGAACGATGACCTCGCTGTCCGAGGTCGTCATGAAGGCCCAGCCCTTCTTGCTGAGTTCCTCCCGGATCTCGTCCGCGTTCGCAATGTCGCCGTTGTGCGCGAGGGCGATGTCTCCGTACGAGGTCTTGACGACGATCGGTTGGGCGTTCTCGAGGACGCTCGATCCCGTCGTGGAATACCGAACGTGGCCGATCCCGTTGTTGCCGCGAAGGTCCATGAGGTCCTCCTTGGAGAAGACCTCGTGGACCAGGCCCATGCCGCGCTTGGACTTCATCTCGCCGTTGTACACCGCGAGGCCCGCGGACTCTTGGCCGCGGTGCTGGAGGATCCGCAGGCCGTAATAGAGGTCCGAGGTCACGGGCGACGTCCCTGAGCAGCCGATGATCCCACACTTCTCGCGTGGGCGATGGTCGGAGCGCTCCGACGTTGCCTGGTCGACGGCCATCGTCAATGCCTCTTCGCCCAGGAGTAGTTCCGAAGTTTCTTCAAGCGTCCAAAGCCGCAGGCGGCGCAATACTTCTTCTGTTTGTGATAGGCGCGCTGACCGCACCGCCGGCACCGGATGTGGACGCTCCTCCGTCCCATCTTGCCGAGCGACGCGGTCCCCTTGGTCATGCAGGCCACCTACGTCATGGGGAGATGTAGATGACGTTGTCTCCACGGACAATCGCAAGGTCCATCTTTCGCTGGGACTGATTGTCCTGCATCTCCTCCGCGTTGCGGAGGACGAGGTTCATGTGCGGGTCGAATCCGTCCAGGATCCCGCGGTACCCCCGCCCGCCTTTCAGCTCAACCATCACGTTCGAACTGATTCGTTGGTTGAGGAGAGAAAGCGGCTTAATCATCGGACCACGGCGCAGCCATGGAGGCGGCGTACTTAAAGGTTTACGGGAGGCGCGAGGCCGACGCGACTCTCATCGACCGTCACGGATTCCGATGAGCCCGCTTCCCTTCATTCTCGCGGCGGTTTCCCTTCGACGGATCGACCAGAAAACCGGAATCGCGGAGGATGTCCATGCCGACGATCATGTGGTATCGCATGTCCTTCCGATCGGCGATGGCGACCGCGACCTCGAATTCCCGGCCAGCGATCACGACGCGGGCATCGACGACGTCTCGTTCTTCCGGCTCGTGCGCCGCGGCCGCCCGAACGCGGACGCGGTCGAACACGGGCCCGAGACCCGCACGCGCCGCGAGGTCCGTGTCGAGGCTCGTCCGGGCCGCGCCGGTGTCGATTCTCGCCAGCACGTGGATGTCGCCCTTACTGCCACGGAGGGTGACCTCTTCGACGACGCCGATGGTCGTCCTTTCCTGTCGTTGCCGCCGCTCGGAGACCACGGGGTGCACCGCCAACTCCCTTCGTGTCGGTCGATAACCATCCCGCAATATAGCCTTAACCGCGCGATTCTCCGACTCGACACGTTTTTCTCCCGCGAACCGCATCGCTTCTCTCCGCGGGTGCAGGGGCCTCCGTTGAAGATCGGCGTGATTTCGAAGAAACCATCGTATTGGTCCACGAAGGCCATCCTGAAGTCGATCCGCGAACATGGCCACGAGCCTGAATTCGTGAAGACAGACGAGGTGCGCCTCGTCGTCGCCGGCACGGATGACGCGGTCTTCAACAGCAAGTCATTGCGATCATACGACGTCCTGATTCCGCGGATCGGCCGATCGATGACGGATTTCGGGAAGATGCTGTTGCGTCAGCTCGAGCTAATGGGAATCCGGACGACGCTGACGAGCGACGGCCTCATCACCGCCCGGAACAAGTTCCTCGCCCTGCAATCGCTCCGCCAGGCGCACATTCCGATCCCTCGGAGCATCCTTCTGGCCTCGCGGCCGAACTTCATGGAGGCCGCGCATCTCGTCCGCTACCCCGCGGTCCTGAAGATCCTGTCCGGCACCCAGGGGATCGGCGTGATGCGGGTGAAGAGCCTCGAGGAGACCGCGTCGATCGTCGACACGCTGAAATTCTTCGGCGAGGTCGTGTGCCTGCAGGAATACATCCCGAATCCCGGCGTGGACATCCGCGCCCTGGTCGTCGGCGATCGGGTCGTCGGTTCGATGAAGCGTGTCGCGGCGCACAACGAGTGGCGGGCGAACATTCACCTCGGCGCGAAGGGGGTCGCGATCGAACTGTCGGACCACGCGAAGGACGTGGCGGTGCGGGCATCAAAGGCCGTCGGATTGGAGATCAGCGGCGTCGACATGATATTCCGCGGTGACACCCCGTACGTCCTCGAAGTCAACGCCTCTCCCGGGTTCCGCGGACTCCTGGACGCGACCGGCGTCAACGCCGCGGACGCGATCGTCGAATATGCTGTCGAGAAAGTGAAGGCCGGCGAGCCGAAACGTCCTTGATGGACGCGTCCGTTGCGGGCGTCGATGGACGAGCCCCCGATCCCCGGAGCGCGCGTGCGGGCGACGACGAAGCACGGTGTCCTGACCGTCGACCAGATTGCGGCGATGCAGCCCGGCATAGCGAGACTCATGGACGAGTTGAGCCGGAGGTACTGGACGCTTTTCTACGCGGCGAAGGCCAAGAACTGGGAACTCGCCAACTACATGGTGAAGGAAGCGGAGAAGGTCCTGAGGACCGCCGCGGTGGCCCGGCCGAAGTACGCAGACGACATCGCCGCCTTCGTCCGCGAGACGTTCGGATCGATCACCGCGGCCATTGAATCGAAAGACTGGTCCGCGTTCGAGAAGGCCTTCCGGAAGGGAATCTCGGAATCCGATCGATTGCACGACAAGTACAACAAATCGTTCCTCCGTTTTCGCCTGCCGGACCATCCGCCCGAATGGTTTGATCTCACGCCGCGATAGGTTTTTGGCTCCGCGATGCGTCGGCCGCGCGGCGGTCGGATGGAGTACGTGTCGTTGGGCCGCGGTGGACCCGACGTTTCCGCGGTCGGACTGGGGATGTGGCAGGCTGGAGGGAAGGCCTGGGGCTCCGACGTCCGAGATGCCGAGTGCCGCGAGGCGATGGAGCGCGCCGTGGAGCTTGGGATCAACCTGGTCGACACTGCGGAGGCTTACGGCGACGGCCATTCGGAGCGCGTCATGTGCCAAGCAATCCGGAACGTAGGGCGGGACCGCGTCTTCGTCGCGACGAAAGTCGGTGGTTGGCATCTGCGCGCGGATGACGTGAAGAAAGCGTGTGCCGCTAGTCTGAAGCGCCTCGGAGTCCGGGAGATCGACCTTTATCAGGTGCATTGGCCGGATCCTTGGAGCCAAGTCCCCCTGCGGGAGACGATGAAGGCTCTCGAGGCCCTCCACCGGGCGGGCCAGATCCGGAACATCGGGGTGAGCAACTTCGCGGTCCGCGATCTCACGGAAGCGCGATCCCATCTCTCACGGTCGGACATCGCCTCGAACCAAGTGCGTTACAACATGCTCCAGCGGGACGTCGAGGCGGAGGTCGTCCCGTACTGCAAGCGGGAGGGGATTGCGGTCCTCGCGTGGAGCCCGATTGGCAAAGGGGTGCTCACCGGAAAATACCACGATGGCAAAAGGCCAAAGGATCGCGTCCGCGCCGAAGAGGACTTATTCAAGCCTGCGAATCTGCGGGCCACCGCCCCGCTGATCCGGGAGCTCCGAAAGATTGGCCGCGGCCACGGCAAGAAGCCCGGGCAAGTGGCGCTCGCCTGGCTGCGCCGTCACCGACATGTCATCCCCATCCCTGGGGCGAAACGCCCGTCGCAGGCCGAGGAGAACGCGGCAGCCGCTGGTTGGTCACTCACGTCTCGCGAACTTCGGACGCTCAGCGGCATCCTGCGTCGGACCAAGCTCGATACGTTCTGAGGCTCACGGCTTCTTCCGGCGCATCACAATCGCGGCAACCACTGCGACGATCGCGACGACGATGACTACACCACCGATGAGCAAGGTCGTGTCGATTCCCCCGGAAGTCCCACCCCCGCCGCCACCGGTCCCCTGAACGACCAGCGATCCATGCTGCGCTGCATAGCCATGGACGCCGCAGAAGTAGTTGAACGTCCCCGCCGTCGAAGCGGTGAATGTGAAATTCGTGGCGGCGGTCGCACTCGAGAACTGGGCGGAGGCCTGATCCGGAGCGTCTTGGACCTGATTGTTGTTCAGGTCGATGACCAGCATGTGAGGGGTCGCGTCGTGGGCGAAGAGGTGGAACGTGATCACGTCTCCCTGCTGGACGGTCAGGGTCGGCCCCGGTTCCGTGATATTGGTCGCAGTCCATCCCCACCCGGCGGGCGCGGAGAAGCTTGCATATAGTGGGATGCTCACCGCCTTTGCCGGAGTCTCCCCGATCGGGGCTCCGCGAACGGCCATCGGGGACGAGACCGCGAACGCAGCGATCGCGAGTCCGATGGCAACGAACACGAGCGTCTTTGAGAACTGATACATGGTCCCTTCCTCGGCCGCGCGAGCCTGTCCCCACTCATAAAGGTTTTCCGAAAACGCGTGCGCAATCGTGGTTTCTCGGTGCGGGGGATGGGACTTCCCGACCCGCGCGGGGTGCGCGGGGCTTTTGAACCCACGGACTCCTGCGAGACCGGATCTTAAGTCCGGCGCCGTTGTCCTAGCTTGGCTACCCCCGCGCGCGGCCCATCGGGCCGTCGGTATAATGCCTTTTTGCGTGGCGCTTCGCTCCGATCACCCCGACCGTGGAAAACCCGAGTCCCTGGAACATCAGGAAGAGCCAGAGGTAGAAATCGCTTACGCCGTGGCCCGAGCCTTGATCGCCGGCGATCGTCCCGAGCAAGTTGAGCGCCCACGCGACGAGCATGATGAAGACGCCGGAGAGGAGGAACGCGAACTCGGTCGAGATGTGAACGCTGCGACCCATGCTCGGAGACCCCGACGCGTTGGCGGGTATTTCTTTCTGCGTCCTCTCAGATCCCGGTCTCCTCGGTTGCGCGGTCCGAGGATTTATTATGCGCCGAGCGGGTCGGGTCGCCGTGGGTCGTCTCGATGGCCGCGTCGCCCTCGTGACGGGTGGCAGCGGCGGCATCGGCCGCGCAGCGGTCCTCGAGCTCGCGCGGGAGGGTGCCGATGTTGGCGTCCAGTACAACCGCGGGAAAGAGGCCGCGGATTCCGCGGTTAGCGCGGTGCGGAAACTCGGTCCGCGAGCGGTCGCCTTACAAGCGGACGTTGCGGACGCGCGGGCCGCAGAGCGTGTCGTCGCCGAGGTCGTCCGGACGTTCGGCCGTCTCGATGTGGTGGCGTGTTTCGCGGGCTATCCCATTCGGACCGAGGAGTGGTACAAAGACTATGCCGCACTCACGCCCGACGAGGTGCGAGCGCCGATTGACATCGACCTGCTCGGATCGATCTTCGTCACCCAGGCTGCGCTCCCGGCGATGGTCCGGGCCCGTCGAGGCAGCATCATCTTGGTCGGTTCGACACCTGCATTGACGGGCGACACGGTCGGGATTCCGTATCTCGTGGCCAAAGGAGGCGTCTTGGCTTTGGCGCGGGCCCTCGCTCAAGTCTACGGACCCCACGGCGTTCGTATCAACGCCCTCGCTCTCGGGAGCATTGCCAGTGAAGCGACCAAGCGCGCGACGAAACCCGCGGACCGAAAAGCGTTGGCTCAAGAACCGGCCTTGCGGCGCTGGGGCACGCCTGAAGAAGTCGCTCGCGTCGTCGTGTTCCTCGCGTCGGACGACGCTTCGTACATCACCGGGCAGACGATCGTCGTCGACGGCGGATACGCGTTGCGCTAGCCACTCCTTACGGCGCGGGAAGGGTCACGCCTTCCATCAAAAAGGACCCCCGCGTTCCGCAGGTGTGACACGTGAGGATGAAGGAGGCGCTTCCGACCGTAAATTGCTCGCGGACGATCCAGTGACTTCGTCCGCAAACGCACACGAGTCGGACCTCTTCCGGTTGCCCGCGGGCGCGGAGGAACAGGCCGTCCTCGGTGCTTCGCCAACCTTGGACGACAATCCCTTGTGCCGCGTTGATGCGGACCTCGCGGATCGTCGCCATCGTCGGCGTCAACGGTCTCGCGCCTTAAGCCCCTTTGCGCGTCGCAGGGTACGTGATCCCGCCTCCATGGACTCGCGCGAACGGAGCAAGTCGGTGATCTTGCGTCTTGCCGGACGAGAGGACATGAATCACGCGCAGCCCACGCACGACGAGAGCGTCCGCAAGCAGCGAGCGATGGCACTTCCACGGGACCGCCTCCGCGCACATGATGGCGGTCCGCCGTTTCTCGGCGACGGCAATCAACCGGTTCAGAGCGATGGAGAATTCGGCCGAGGCCATGTAGTCCGCGTAGCCTCGGAATCCGACGTTCCGCCAGGCGGTGTTCACACTATCGGGGAGCGCCTTCCGGAAGCCGCCGAGATCCTCGAGGTGCTCGTAGGCGACACCCCGGTCCGAGAGCGCCTTCGCAAGGGATCCTTTCGCGGTCCACGGCACACGCTGGGACGTCGGAAAATGCCGGACGTCGGCCAAGAACTGAATGCGATGCTCCCCGAGGAGGGCGACGAATTCCTCGAGGGAGCGCGTGGAGTGACCGATCGTCCAGATCGTCCGGCTCGACCGACCGAATGCTTCTCGCCGATCTTCCGATTCCTCCGACGAAGGGTCGCCCACTTGAGCCTCACGGGCGATAATCTCTCCGCTGACCTTAAGAGACGCGGACCCGACCCCGTGCTGCCGCGGGCCCTGGCCCGGGCGCGTGTTCGCCATGTCCGCCCCGCCCGCCCATCACCGTCGGGCCGCGAGCTGGTTTGCCGTGGGTGCCTTCGCGATCGCCGCGCTCATCCTCGCGTCGGCCTTCGCCGGTGCATCCGGCCGCGACGGACGGGTCCACGGCTTCGTCACGGATTCCGGGTCGCGCGGGCCGCTCGCCGGGGCAACCGTGCGAATTGAGGCTTCGGACCTCCCCTGGGTGTTCGAGGCGACCACGGATTCGACCGGTTACTACGAAGTCGCGGTCCCGGCGCATCGATATTCCGTCACGGCATGGAGCGTCGACCACGACCAGGCCGCCTCTACGGTCGCCGTCGGCTCGGGGCAGACCATCTGGCTGAATGAGACCCTCTCGGCCGCAGGCACCCGGTCCGCACGTCTCCAAGGGTTCGTCACCGACGCCGTCACGAGCGCGCCGGTGACGGTCGGCGGCATCTTCGCGGGTCACCCGTGGTGGGACAGCGGCCGCGGATACGTGAACGAGAGCTCCCTTAACAGCTCGGGCTATTACGAGATGAACCTCGTCCCGGATTATTATGAGATCATGAGCCACAACGTGTTCGGCTACGCCTCGTACGATTACTATTCGGTGTACGTCGGCTCCGGCCAGGTCCTCTGGTACAACATTTCTCTTACACCGAATCCGATGAACGCGTGGATCAACGGCACCGTCCTCGACGGGAGCAATTCCGCCTCAATTGCCGGGGCCACGATCGTCGCGCGGGTGGATGGGAATGTTCTGCCATCCGTCGTCTCCAACGCAACCGGATTCTATTCCATCCAGGTCCCGTCGGGCAACGTGGAGCTCGCCGCGAACGCGCTCGGATACGCCCCGACCTCGACGTCGGTGTACGTATCGTCGGCAGGGACGGTCCTCCTGAACATCGGGCTCACGCCGCTCTCGTTCGGGGTTCGCGGGTACGTCCGCGACGGGGTCACGGGAGCCGGCCTGCCGGGCGTCCTCTTGACCGTCGATCCGATCTTCGGGAGCGGATACTTCGACCAATCGTCGACGGACGCATCCGGATTCTTCAACATCCCTCTTCCGCCGGACGATTTCGTGGTCCGCGCGAGCGCCCCTGGATACACGACGTGGACGACGTACCTCTTCTCGTTCTCGACCGGATTCGTCTGGGCGAATGCGACGCTCTGGCCAATCATCTCGAGAGTCTTCGGGTACCTCGTCGATTCGTTGGACGGCAGCCACGTGCCCGGACTCAGAGTCACCGCGATCGACTCGCGGGCCGGATACTCGACGTCCGGCGTCGCCGACGCGAACGGCTTCTTCTCCTTCGCCGTCCCGCCGAGCCCGGCGATCTCCGTTGCGGTGTACGGCCAGGCGCCGTATGCGGGCAACATCGCATACGTCGCGACGCACCCGTACGAGACGACGTGGGTGAACATCACATTGGACCGTCTCACCGCGCAGGTCGACGCGACCGTGACGAACGCCTTGACGGGCTTACCGATCTCCGGTGCGAGCGTCTATGCCGCATGGTACTACGGCTCCGATTGGGGAACCTCGAACGCGACGGGCGCGACCGTGATCGAGGCCCCCGCGGGAGCGCCGACCTACGTGTCGGCTTGGGCGAGCGGCTACCTCATCTGGAGCACGACGTTGTCCCCGGTCGCGGGCACCAACTCGATTGCGATTCGGCTCTACCCGGACCTGCCTCTGGACGTTCGGATTCGGGGCTACGTGAACGACTCGACCACGGGCACGGGCCTTTGGCCCGCAACGGTTCACGTCAACGGGTACGACGACCAGACAGCATACGGCTACACGGATGGAACGGGCTACTACGAAGTCTGGACGGTCGCCGCTCCGCAGACGGTCCGCGCGACCGCGACGGGATACGCCGCTGGAGAGGCGGCCATCAACCCGGTATCGGGGGCCACCCTCTGGGTCAACCTGAGCCTCTCCCCGGACACGAATGCACCACTCGTCCGGAGCTTCACCGCGACCCCGTCGATCGGCGTGTCGGAATCGAATCCGACGAGCCTCGTCGCGGACGTGAACGAGACGAGCCTCGAGCAGTCGTACATGTCGATCCTCAAACTGCATTCCGCCTCCGCCAACATCGGGACGTTCCTGAACCTCGGTCGACTCGACCCGGCCGGCGTGTCGGTCACTTCGCCGAGTGCGGGTAACTACACGATTTCGACCTCGTGGGACATGCGGACGCCGATCGGCCACATGTCGGACGGCTTGCGTTCCGTGTGGTGGCCCAGCCTCTATTCGTACGCTCCGTTCCAGTCCGCCGTCGCGGGATATTGGGACAACGCGACCCTCTCGAGCCCCACCCCCGGGGCCGCCGTCTTCGACACGAGGAGCGGCCAACTGCTGTACGTGTACACCTCCTACGGGTTCTTCGGTCCACAAGACCAACCGGCGTCGACGTTCTCGCCGTACGCCACGGGCCTTCGCATCGACCTGACCAGCGCCGCGATCGTCGGGTATGCGCTCGTCAACGGTCCGACGTTCACCGTCGGGAACCTCCGGATGGACCTTTCCCAGGCCGTGCCCGCGGGCCAGTACGGCGCCCTCCTCGAACTGTACGACTCCGCCGGCCACTACGCCTCGGCCGCAACTCTCATGCGGACGATTCCCGACAGCGTGCCTCCGGTGGCGAACGCCGGGCCGGACCTCGTGGTGAACGAAGACACGACCGCTTCGTTCGACGGATCGCGCTCCACGGACAACGTTGGGATCGCCAGCTACACATGGACGTTCATGGACGGAACGATGCAGACGCTCTCCGGGATTACCGCGTCGTACGTGTTCGCCACGCCCGGGACCTATGTCGTGACCCTCACGCTGCGTGATGCGGACGGCAACGTCGGGACGGACTCGCTCGCGGTCACCGTGCGCGACGTGACCCCCCCTTCGATCACCGTGGCCTCCCCGTCCGAAGGGGCCAGCGTGCCCGGGTCGGTCGTCATCGTGGCGTCCGCGACGGACAACACCGCGGTCGTCCGTGTGGAGTTCTTCGTCGACGGGGTCTCGGTCGGAAATGACACGACCGCGCCTTTCCAGTGGCCTCTCGCCGCAGGCAGTCTGAAAGACGGGAACCATACGCTCATGGTGGTCGCCTACGATGCGGCGGGAAACTCCGCGTCCTCGGTGCGTCGCGTGACCGCGGTGAACGTCCCGGGTGGCCTCGGACCCTTCGCGGTCGGCGGGCTGATCGTGATCCTGGCCGTGATTGCCGCGATTGGCGTCCTGTTGATCGTCATCTTGCGCCGGAAGCCTCGCCGACCCTCGGATGCACCCCCGGTCGCCGCACCCACAATCGCGCCGCCGTCCGAGCCGGCCCCCGCGTCGACTCCACCCGCGCCGATCTCGCCCGAGCCGGAGCCGCCGTTGGAAGTGTTCCCGGACATCGACAACCTCTGAAGCGGGCGCGCTCCCCGAGCCGATCAAAAGCGAATCAGCGATAGTGACGCTCGGCGCCGCCGGGGCCGGATGAGCTTGTCGTGTTCACGTGTGTTGAACCTGACGCCCGGACGGCGTCTTGTGGACCGACGGCCTAAGTATCGTCCAGGAGCTTCTTCGGTCGAAAGGTGTGAACATGCGCCGCGGTGTCAGGCGATTCTTCCAGCTGACCGGGCCAGTGTTCCTGGTCGTCCTTCTGGTTGCCTCATCGCTGACGCACGCGTCCGCAACAGTCGTCACGGTCGCGTCGGACGCGGCGGTCGGGAAGAACAGCCTCGCGATGCCCGGAAGTCAGGACATCCTCAAAGACGCGCTGGGAAAATACCTGGCTGTCTACGTGGACGCCGGCGGAAGTGTGTCGGTCGTGTACGCGAACGGCGATCCGACGCAGCCGGGCGCCTGGAGCTCCCCTTCCAAGTCGCCCACCCCAGTCGCAGCATACCGAAGGCCCGCGGCGGTCTTCACGTCCCCACTTACCATGCGGATCATCGTGGAGGGCGGACCTGCCGCCGGGGATCTCGTCGACATTCCTGTGAGCCTAAGTCGGGATCTCACGGGAAACATCGCTTCGATTTCCTTTGGCTCGCCGACCATCCTTTCGATATCCGCCCAGTATCCATCGGCCATCCCGACCCATGACGGAGGAATCATTGTCACATGGAACTCCGTCGTTGTCGGCGTCTCCTCGACCGTGTTCAGCTTGCGGTGGACCCCCGTGACCGGTTGGACGAGCGTGTCGAATCTCTTCTCCGGGGTGCCGGATCCCGTGATTCGGGACACGACGAACGCGAACAACATCCAGGCGAACGTGATCGAGCGTCCGGATAATTTCGCCGTGCTCGTCGTCGGAAATCGGGGCGAGCGATCCAACGACACCACCCTCGTGTTCAACGCCGCCTCATACAATGGAATCGGATGGGCGTGGGGAACTCAGAACCTGGCCTACGAGACGGACGCCTCGCGCGGTCTCTCCGACGCGACCGACCTCGCTTGGGACCCGGTCCGGTCCGTGGTCGTCGTTACCTACGACATCTCTCGGACGAGCCGATACGGGATCATCCAGATCGATGGCACCGGGTCGAAAGTCCACGTGGACACTCCGGACCTCAAGCTCACGAACAACGAATGGGGAGTCTTGGAGGTGGATCCCAGCACCGGAGACTACTATCTCTTCACGATGGACACGCCTCTGAGCCCACCTTGGGGCCAGGAGTACGGCAACGTGACGTACACCCGCCGATCGAACGGGGTGTGGTCCGCGACGCTGACCCTGATCGACGCGGGAATCGACAACATGGGGATCTCGCCGCTTCGCCCGGCTTTCGGGACCGGAGGGGACAGCTCCCGCGAGATCCTCTACTCGAAGGGCAAGACCGCGCCCGCACTCATCAATTTCGTGCGGTTGAACCTCTAAGAGACGGCGAGCGCCAACTCGGATGGGTATGGGTCCGTCCGGATTTGAACCGGAGTCGCCAGCACCCCAAGCTGGTAGGATTTCTTGTGAGCGGGAAGACCAGCCGGTCCCCGCGCTCAAACCAAGCTACCCCACGGACCCGCCGGAAACTCTCGAATGACTGAAGGCCTAAAAACCCTTCCCCGCGGGTTCGTCGTCTCGGGGCGAGATCCTTCATCCGAACGGCAGGACTTCGTCGATGAGCTCCGCATGGGAGAGGATCATCCGACGGCAGCAGTACCGTTTCAGCCCGAGCTCGTCGAGGACCTTCCGGGGCGCCTCTCCACCGCGCGTTCGCTCGATGAAAGCCGGGAACGAACTCCCGACGACCTTGCCGCACGTGAAACATCGGACGGGGATGATCATGGGCTCACCGGTACGACTTCTGCCGCTTCTTCCGCGCCCCGCGACCCAGCGGTTTCTTCGGCAGCTTGCGCCGGGTGTCCGGGACGATCAACGTGCGATCGTATTCGCGGAAGACGGTCTCCAGATCGTTGTCATTCAGATATTGAACGAGGCCGCGGGCGATCGCCGTGCGGACCGCGTCCGCCTGCCCCATCACGCCGCCGCCCTGCACGTTCACGTCGATATCGATTGTGTCGACTTTCTTCCCCGCGAGCTTCAGCGGCTCCAGGATCTTCAGTCGCCCCAGTTCGAACGGATAGATCTCGACCGGCACGCTGTTGATTCGCACGACCCCCCGCCCTTTCGTCAGCGTCGCGCGGGCGACCGCGGTCTTGCGCTTTCCGCTCGCGACGATCGCCTTCATCGGGATACCTCGAACTTGGAACCGAGGAGCTTGGCGATCTCCCCCAGGCTCATGAACGGACCTTGGGGCGGCCGCTTGGCGTCCTCGACGATCTCGAGGGGCTTGTCCTTGAACGCGTCCGGGACGGAGAGGTATACGCGCAGGCGCTTCAAGGCGTCTCTCCCGCGCGGCTGCTGATACGGCATCATGCGGGAAATCGTCCTTCGCAGGATCAAGTCCGGTCGTCGGGGGTACGCAGGCCCGATCCCACGCATTCGGCTCGCGGTGCTGCCCCGCTGGTGGCGGGCTCGGTATTCTTGGAAGACGACGCTCCGTTTGCCCGTGACGATCGCCTTCTCCGCATTGACGACGACAATCTCCTCGCCGTTGAGGAGTCGTTTCGCCAGGACGGAGGCCAATCGGCCGACGACGTGACCGGTCGCATCGATTGTCGCCATCGTCACCCCATGATCCGGACGCCGGATCCTTTCGGGTTCTGGACCGCGAGTTCGAGGAGGGTGATCGCCCGACCCCCGGCGGCTTCGATCTTCTTCTGGGCGGCGGCGGACGTCCGGAATGCCGCGACGGTCACCGGAGTCTTGATCTCCCCGGTGGCCAGCACGACGCCCGGGACGACGATCTGCTCGCCCTTCGCCGCGTACCGGCTGAGGCGGGAGAGGTTGACCTCCGACCAGTTCTTGCGCGTTCGCTCGAGGCGCTCCGCGACATCCCGCCAGATCGGCGCGTGCATCTCGCGGGAGACCGCCCGGAGCTCCCGGACGACTTGCTGGAGGTGAGGGTTCGTTTTGGGGATCTTGGCCATGAAAACGGGGTCTCGGACGGACGCCAAAAGACCTGAGCGATTTAAACGTTTGGGGCCTCGAGCTTGGACGCCCTCGACGATGAGGCGGGATGAATCTCTCCGGCGAATGGGAGGCCGCCGGGCGATCCTACGGGGATGTCACCTCGATGATGATGGACAGGGCGCCGGTGTAGTCGCTGTTCGGGGCCACGATTCGAAGCGTGAGCGTCTGCGTCCCCCCATCAAGCACAGTGAGAGGGACGTTCGCGGAAGAGAGGGCGAATCCCGGCGTTCCGAGCGAGACGCCTTGGACCGTGCACGAAGGCGGGTCGAACGAGGCGGCGTAGTAGCTGAGGGTCCACGTCGTGGTGAAGGCGGCGCCTCCCGGGACCGTCTCCCCCTTCCCGGTCGTCGACGTCCAGCAGTTCGTGGCCCCTGTGATGCTGATGTTCTCGGCCGTGACGTGAACCGTGTGCGAAGTCAGGACGTAGACGGCCCCACTGAGTCCCACGACGAGGATTATCACAACGACGATGACGACGATGAGGGCCGTCCGCGACTTCCGGGGTGGCATCGGGGGCGGCAGGTAGTACGGCGGCGGACCCGCGCCGGGCGGCGGGATGGGGTACTGAGGCGTCTGCGGCGGCGGACTCGGCTGCATCCTCCACCCGGTGCCTGAGAAAGGCCGTTCCGGATGGAGGCTGGGCCGCTTAAACATGCCTCAGCCGGCTGGATGGAATGGCGTTCCGAGGGCCCAGTCGAGCGCCCCGGAGCCGGCCGGACCGACGCCCAGCACCGCCCGAAAAGGCCGCCGCGGGGCAAAGATACTAATATCAGGCAGGCCAGAATAATAGTCGAGTGTCGTCTTCTTCGTCGGCGGTGAGTTCGTGATTCGTTTTGGGCCTTCGGGAATCCCGCTGTCCTGCAAAGGGCGGACGCTGCGGGACGGGATCGAGGACATCCACAACCTCGGCCTCACGGCCATGGAAGTCCAGCTCGTCCGAGTGAACCTGAACGAACGGTATGCGGGTGACGAGGACCTCGGTCGGACCCCGCGGGAGATTCCTTCGGAGCTCGTCGTCCAGATCGGCCGGAAGGAAGACCGCAAGGAGGTCCTGATCTCCTCGCTGGACGCGAAGATCGAGAAGGGGGACGTCCTCTACAGCCTCGCGTCGGGGATCGCGGGCGACTACCGCGAGCTCGAGGAGCTGGGAGACCTCGCCCGGGAGATGGACATCGAACTCTCGCTGCACACGCCGTACTACATGGACCTGGCCGACGCGGACGGATTGGCGCAGAAGAGCGTCCAGAGCGTGATCTGGGGCGGCATGCTCGCGGCCGCGATGGGCGCGCCGATTGTCGTGACACACCTCGGCATGTTCGGCGAGCTCGAGCCGAAAGAGGCGATGAACCGAATCGCGAAGAACCTGCGTCTCATCCGAGACGCGTACAAGAAAGGCAAGATCCGCTCGCGGCTGGGGATCGAGGCGAGCGGCCGCACCGAAGTCGTCGGCAGCCTCGACGAACTCCTGACCCTGGTCAAGAACGCGAAAGGAGTCCTGCCGGTCCTGAACTTCGCACACGTCCACGCGCGCGGCTTCGGCCTGTTCAAGCGCCCGGAAGATTTCGACGACGTGCTCTCGAAGGTCGAGAAGGTCTCCGACGGCGGGCACATCCACGCGCACTTCAGCGGCGTCGAGCACGCGGACGGGAACGAGTTGCGGTACACGCCGATCAAGAAAGGAGACTTGCGGTTCGAGCCGCTCGCGGAATGCCTGCTCGATGAGAATTACGACCTGACGATTGTTTCGTCGTCGCCGCTGCTCGAGCACGACGCGATGTACATGAAGGTCATCCTGGAACGGGTCCTGGCGAAGCGGCTCATGCGGCCGACGAAACCGGAGAAAGAGGAGAAGGAAGAGCGGGGGGCAAAGCGTCGGTGAAGCGCGGGCCGCCGCCCTCGGCGCCGGAGGCCACCACCGCGGTCGCGTCGACCGCGTATCTCCTCGACCATCTCGC
>Ga0209160_1001914_pt1 | contig 17501 bp, 25 predicted proteins | sample GraSoiAngelo_153_FD_186167 | JGI IMG/M metagenome (GOLD analysis project Ga0209160, IMG submission 186167) | Grasslands soil microbial communities from the Angelo Coastal Reserve, California, USA - 14_1009_12_40cm (SPAdes) (version 2) | ecosystem: Environmental > Terrestrial > Soil > Grasslands ... | reverse complement strand
CCGGTGTCGTCACGTTGACGGGCCAGGTGGCGACGATTGGCGCCAGCGCCAAGGCCTCCGAGATGGCGCGCGGCGTTTCCGGCGTGAAGTCGGTCAAGAACGAGCTCGCCTTCGCGAAGTAAAGGATCAGAGGTCTAAGGAAACGAAACGGGAGAGCAGCGGCGGCGCCCGTCGTTCGGCAGCGACGTGAAGGAGGCTGCGACGGCGGGCGCATTCGCATATGCGGGCTGCATACACCCGCGCGGCTACATGGGTAAGGGCAACCGGGCTGGCGATGGGAGCCGCCCACGCCGGCAGCCTCAACATGCTGGATTCGCTCACCTATTGACGTTGGCTGAGCCGCTGGACTAGACTTTAGCCGCAACGAGGTCGGCGTCGAAATCCCCGCTGATATTTGGGGGGCCGAACATGGCACGAAAAAAAGACGCGCCGCTCGATCTCAGGACGTACCTTGCGAAAGCCCGGGGGGGGACCACCTCGGCCTATCGAAAGAGAGCCATCGTCTTCTCGCAGGGCAGTCCCGCGGACGCGGTGTTTTACATTGAGAAGGGCAAGGTGAAGCTGACGGTCCTCTCTCAGCGGGGGAAGGAAGCGGTCGTCGCCATCTTAGGGAGCGGGGATTTCTTTGGTGAAGGAAGCCTCGCGGGACAGCCGCTTCGCATGGCCACGGCGACCGCGATGACCGAGTGCTCCATCCTTGAAGTTCAAAAAGAGACCATGATCCGGATGCTCCACAACGAACCCGCATTCTCAGAGCGGTTCATGTCGTACCTGCTGTCCCGGAACGTTCGGATCGAAGAGGACCTGGTTGATCAGCTCTTCAATTCCAGCGAGAAGCGGCTGGCGCGGATTCTGTTGTTGCTGACCCGCTTCGGCAAAGACGGGCAACATGAGCTCGTCGTACCCAGGATCAGTCAGGAAACCCTGGCCGAGATGGTCGGGACAACGCGATCCAGGGTGAGTTTCTTTATGAACAAGTTTCGGAAGCTCGGCTTTATCGAATATAACGGCGGCTTGCAAGTTCATAGTTCCCTCATGAATATCGTCCTCCACGACTAGAGGCGTCTGCACCAGCTACGCATAGATAACCAAAGGTGACCAATTTTGAACAGACATTAGAACCTGCATTGGACGATCCTGAAGTACATGGCGCGACGTGCGTCATCAGATCGCGACCGTGGCAATGGCGTGGAAGTCCGGGCCCTTCGTGCGGGAATCACGCACCGGAAGCAGGCCGAAGGGGCCATCCGGGAACTGGACATCCTCCGGTATGTCGCCAGCCTGGCCGCTGCGGCCGCGCACGAGATCAACAATCCGCTGACTGTCGTCGTGGGATATGCCCAGCTCCTGGCCGACGAGGTGGACTCGGCAGAGCGCGGCCGGATTGACGAAATGCTGAAGGCCGTTTCGCGGATCCAGGAAATCGTCACTCGGATGGCACGCGTCACCCGGGTCGAACTGACGGGGAAGGTTCCGTACCGAGATGCTTGAACGCCGTCTGCGTCGCCCTGGCCCGCTGGCATCCTTCCGATCGATCGCGTTCCCAGGAGGCCCCCATGACGAACAGGGTCCGGGTCAACTTGGCCAATGCTCGCGAGTTGCTCGAGTTGGTCGGCATCAGCGAGAGCGATGTCGAAACGATCGTCCGGTTCCGGGCCGAGCATGGTCCGATCGCGAACGCTCAGCAGCTAAGCGCCGTGCTCGGCGGGCGGCCGATGACCGCCGAAATCCTCGAGCGCGTCGACTTCGCGCCATCCGAGACCACAGCGCCGGAGGCTCCAGGCGCCTGAGAGGTCAGCCGATGCGACTGTCCGCGCTCATCGGAGGATCATGGAGGTGGGCGAGGACGGGGCTTTCTTGACGGGCGCCAGGAGAAGGCCCGGGTCCGGCCGTTGTAGAGCCCTGTGCTCGAGATCTCGCCGATGACCTGGCCCGAGGCGTTGATGCCATGAGCCCGGCTCGCCCTGTCGCCGGGCAACGTTCCAAGATCCAGCGTTTCGCCGTTCTTGCGGAGGAACGCGCGGCCGGCCCGCTCGCCAACGATCTACCCTGGTCGTTGACCCCATAGGCACTTCTGTCCAAAGGCTGGACGGGCTCCCGACGACGTCGATCATTGCGTCGTCTGCCCAACGATAGGCGTGAAGTACGCCGCGCATGCTCTTCGCCACTTCAGCGGCTATAGTGGCGCCGCCGCACCGTTGGCGGCGCCGCCCGGCAGCGTCCCGAGATCGACCATCACGCCGGCCCGGTAAACGAAGCCGTGCGTCTGCCCGGCGCCGGTCTTGGACCGGCCCACGACCTCGCCACGGTTGTTGATGGCGGACGCCGCGCCCGAGTCTCCGCCGAGCGTGCCGAGGTTGATAACAGTGTAGGTTTGCGCGAGCCGGCAGGTTCAAGGCGAGGCCATCCGAGCTCGAACTCGCGCGGTCTCTCCATGAACGCCACCGTACGCGTACGGATAGCACTTTTGGACAAAGTGCTGGACCATTCCTCGACGATGGGAGGGGGTTTGGTAGCTATGGTTCAACTAGTCGGATAGGTGCGCGATGCCGTCAAAGGTTCTGCGGCGATGACGACACAGTTGAGGAAGACCGGACTCGGTGTCCTGGGCGACATGCCGTGGGGGACCCACTGCTGTCACTTCTATCAGACGCAAAAGGAGCTGCTGGAGACGCTGGTCCCCTATTTCAAGGCTGGCTTGGAGAGCAGGGAGTTTTGCTTCTGGCTCGTCCCGGAGCCCCTGACCGAGGCGAAGGCCCAGAGGGCGCTGCGCCAGCATCTGCCCGACAGTGATCGATACCTGGCCGACGGGAGCATCGAGATTGTATCCAGCCGGAAGTGGTATCTCAACCGAGGCAAGTTTTCGCGCGCGCGAGTCGCCCGTATATGGAACGAGAAACTCGAGCAAGCCTCGGCTCGAGGCTACACCGGGGTGAGAGCCACTGGGAACGCCTTCTGGCTCCACAGAAAGCAGTGGCGGCGCTTTGACGAGTACGAAAGAACGCTCAACGACTCCCTCGCCGGGAAGTCCTTGATCGTCTTGTGCAGCTATCCGCTGGTCGTGTGCGGAGCGACCGAGGTTCTCGACGTGGCGCGGAATCATCACTTTGCCATCGCAAAGCGAGCGAGGAAATGGGAGGTTGTCCAGTGGCGCACGCCGTCCAGCTCGGGGGAGCGCTACGAGGCCCTGACGAGCCGGGAGCGAGATGTGTTCCACCTAGCGGCCGAGGGCCGCACCAACCCGGAGATTTCCCAGCGGCTGTCTATCGGCGTCCGTACCGTCGAGGGCTACCGCGCAAATCTCATGCGAAAGCTTGGGCTGCGCAATCAGACCGACTTGGTCCGGTACGCGCTCCAGGGGGGAATGCTGCCCAACGAAACATGGATCGGCCAGAGGAAACACTAAAACGATCACGGGGTTCCACAGCCACCATACGAGCTCGAACCCGCCCGGTCTCCTCTATGACGCCACCGTACGTATACGGATAGTACATTTGGACAAAGTATTAGACCATTGTGTGAAGACGGGAGGGGTTCTGATGGCAATGGGCCAATTCGGCGGATAGGTAGGAGCCGACTCGTGGCACAGAAAAAAGACGCGCCACTCGATCTCAGGATGTACCTTGCGAAAGCCCGTGGCGGAACCACGAAGGATTATCGAAAGAAGAGCACCATCTTCTCCCAGGGTAATCCCGCGGACGCGGTGTTTTACATTGAGAAGGGCAAGGTGAAGCTGACGGTCCTCTCCACGCGCGGGAAGGAAGCAGTCGTCGCCATCTTGGGAACCGGAGATTTCTTTGGTGAAGGAAGCCTCGCGGGACAGCCGCTTCGCATGGCCACGGCGACCGCGATGACCGAGTGCTCGATCCTTCGAGTGCAAAAAGAAACAATGGTCCGGATGCTGCACAATGAACCCGCATTGTCAGAGCTCTTCATGGCGTACCTGCTGTCTCGGAATGTTCGGATCGAAGAGGACCTGGTTGATCAGCTTTTCAATTCCAGCGAGAAGCGGCTGGCGCGGATTCTATTGTTGCTGACCCGCTTCGGCAAAGACGGGCAACATGAGCCCGTCGTTCCGAGGATCAGTCAGGAAACCTTGGCCGAGATGGTCGGGACGACGCGGTCCAGGGTGAGTTTCTTCATGAACAAGTTTCGGAAGCTGGGCTTCATCGACTACAACGGCGGCTTGCAAGTGCACAGCTCCCTCCTGAACATCGTCCTCCACGACTAGAGGGCGTCAGTATCAGGTATCTTGTGAGGCCGGCAGGACGCGTGGCCGCGCTGCTCCTGACGCTCGCGCTCAAGAGCGGCGGCCACGCGATCCTGATCCTAGAAAGCGAGCGCGGGGAGTAGGACGAGCTTTGCCGCCGCCATCACGAGCGCCCTGCCAGGAGGTTCGACATCCGCCGCTGATACTTCGCCTGGCGCTTGCTACTGATCCCCGCCGCGCGCAGCGTGTCCTCGGGTCTGACGGTCAGCTCTTCGCCAAACAGTCGAGAGGCGGCCAGCGCCTCCACCTCGCGATCCAACGTGAGGGCGGAAAGCTTCACCGCCGTGTTGAGCCAGAGTAGGAGCTTGGGCCTTCGGGGGCTGAAGAAGTCTTCAACCCGAAATTGCGGCTCGGGACGATCGGGTCGTCGCGGTGTGGCCACTGCCTTCCTCCTGTCGGGTGGGAAAGTCGGTCAGCCGCATAGGCTCCTCGGTTCAGGATAGCTGGCGAAAGTCTAGCCGAACGCTAGGACGCGCACCAGCGGCAGGCGCATTACCTCACAAAGGGCGGTCGCCCTCGGCCTGCGTCTCGTCCCGCCGGGTGAAACGATTCTGAACCGCCCCGCAGCAAACACGTCAAGTATCCTGTGGTCAGTGTGAGCGCGCGCGTTCACGACACGAACCCGCAACTCCCGGTCGATGGCAAGACCAGACGATCGCGGCATCGCCCGACCGTCTACACGACTCCTCCGGGGCGGCGCCTCGCGACTCTCTCGTTGACCGCCCTGGGGGTTGTCTACGGCGATATTGGCACCAGTCCCCTCTACGCGTTCCGGGCGTGCTTCAACCCCAAGTACGGGCTGTCGCCCACTGTCCTGACGGTCTATGGCGTGCTCTCGCTCATCGTCTGGTCGTTGATCCTGGTCGTCAGCGTCAAGTACCTCATCTTCGTCATGCGTTTGGACAATCGCGGCGAGGGCGGTATCGTGGCGCTGCTCGCCCTGCTGCGACAGAAGCGCCGTCGCGGCCTCGTCGTCGCGCTGGCACTCTTCGGCGCCGCCCTACTCTACGGCGACGGCGTCATCACCCCGGCCATCTCCGTGCTCAGCGCGGCTGAAGGTTTCGAGGTCGTCACGTCGGCGTTCAGACCCTACGTGCTTCCCGCCACCCTCCTCATTCTCTTCTTGTTGTTCTTCTTCCAGAAGTACGGGACGGCAAGGGTGGGCGGCGTCTTCGGCCCGATTATGCTCGTATGGTTCGCGACGATCGCGACGCTCGGCGCCCTCGAGATCGTTCGCGAGCCCTCGATTCTGCACGCGCTGAATCCATGGTACGGGGCGCGGTTCCTCCTCCTTCATGGCGCTCCCGGCTTTCTGGTGCTCGGTGCGGTTGTGCTCGCCGTGACCGGGGCGGAAGCGCTCTACGCGGACATGGGGCACTTCGGCCGCACCCCCATTCGCCTCGTCTGGTTCGTGGTCGTCCTCCCCGCGCTACTCCTCAACTATTTCGGCCAGGGTGCGCTGGTGCTGCGCATCCCCGACGCCGTCCAGAACCCGTTCTACCTCCTGGCATCGCGCTCCTTCCTGTATTCGCTCGTCGTGATCGCGACGCTCGCGACCGTCGTGGCTTCGCAGGCTCTCATCTCCGCCGCCTTCTCTCTGACACAGCAGTGCGTGCAGCTCCACTACTGGCCGCGCGTCTCGATCGTTCATACGTCGCGATCGGAGGTCGGCCAGATCTACATTCCTAGCGTGAATACAGCCCTGATGATCGGCTGCTTGGTGCTTGTCCTCGGCTTCGAGTCGTCGAACGCGCTCGGTGCCGCGTACGGCATCGCCGTGACCGGAACGATGACAATCACGACGGTGTTGTTCTACGTCATCGCGCGCCAGCGCTGGCACTGGTCGGCGCTGTGGGCCGGCGCGCTGGCAGGGGCGTTTCTCACGATCGACCTCGCGTTCTTTGGCGCCAATGTCATCAAGATCGCGGATGGCGGCTGGGTGCCGCTCGCGATCGGTGGCGCCGTCTTCCTCCTCATGAACTCCTGGCATCGGGGGACCGAGCTCCTACGCGGATTCCTGGCGCGGGCCGCGGTTCCGATGGACCGCTTCCTCGAGGAGATCGAGCGGGCGAAGCTACCGCGCGTGCACGGAACAGCGATCTTCTTGACGCCCGACGTCGAGGGCGCGCCACTGGTCCTCCAGCGTCACGTGAGCTACAACAAGGCCCTCCACGAGGAGGTGATCTTGCTCTCGATCGTCACGGAGGAGATACCCGAAGTAGAGCACGACAAGCGCGTGACGACCGAGGCGCTCCCGCAGGGATTCCATCGGGTCAGGGCGTACTACGGCTTCATGGAGCGGCCAGACGTGCAGGAGATCGTCGCCATCTGTCGTGACCTCGGTCTCAACGTAGAGGCGGAGGATGCCACGTACTATCTCGGCCGTGCGGAGCTCTTATCGACCGGTCCCGCTCCGATGATGCGGTGGCGGAAGCGGCTGTTCAGCCTCATGTCGCGAAATGCGAGTGCGGCGACCGACTTCTTCAATATCCCGCCAACCCGCGTGGTCGAGCTCGGCGCGCGCATCGAGTTCTGAGGTGCGGAGCCCTTGCGGTCATCATTGCCAAGGGACAGGAGATCCGGAATGCCCAAGACCCGTCACGGCAAAGACAGCTTCGTTCATCGGCATTCGCTGAGTATCGCCTCGGCCAGTATCCTCGTTGTGTGGATTTGTCTATACAGCGTCTCCAGTCCCGGCACCCATATCGGGTCATTCTTTGGCAATGCAATCGCCGACTGGTCCGGCGTCGTGGTCATGATATTTGCGACCAAATACTTGTACGAAAAGGGATCGGCTGAGAGCCGACGTCCACCGAGGCACCGCTCGAGTCCGGTCTGGGAACGACTGCGTGACCACTCTCTTAGCGTGTTCCTCGTCGTCACGGGAATCGGCTGGATCGCGCTATATACCTCGATGGATTCCGAGGCCAAATGGGGGCAGGTCGTCGGAAACATTGTTTCAGAATGGACGCAGATTTTCGGTCTCGTACTGTTGACGAAACGGCTGATCGAACGACACGCAAAGGAGGCCGCCCGCTGAATCAGGTTTAGCTCCTGGCCGAAATCACTATGGCGCCCCCCGGCCGCTCTCGTCGTGTGAGCAGTATTGACCAGACTTCGCGTGTCGGCGCCGGTAGAGTCCTACCCTCGAGAGTGACGTCCGGGGGGTGAGACATGACGAGTCCCGCAGGATGGCTCAATGAGGGCCCGCGCCTCGATGGCGTCCGGGTGCTGGTCGTGGACGACGCGCGCGACGTGCGGGAGGCCGTAACCGACATCCTCGCGGAGGATGGCGCCAAGGTCACCGCGGTCGGTTCTGCCGAGGAGGCGCTCACCGCGCTGCAAGGGGAGCGCCCCGACGTCCTCCTGAGCGACCTTGCGATGCCCGGGAAGGGCGGCTACTGGCTGATCGGGCAGGTTCGGGCGCTTCCACCAGAGCGCGGCGGAGTCACACCCGCCGCGGCCCTCACGGCCTTCACCGGTCCCGAACACCGCGCGAGCGTTCTGAGGGCGGGGTTCCAGCTCCATGTGGAGAAGCCCTTTGGTCTCGATGCATTGATCCAAGCCGTCGCAATGCTGGCGCTGAAGGAACGCGCGCCGTAGCGCCCAGGTCGTGACGTCCGCGGCAGAACCGTTCGGCTGGTCCCGACGCCTTGGTCGGTGTGGATCATAACGTGGGCCTGCGAAGGCTGCGTCGGGGCCCGGCGCGCCGGCGGGCGACGTACGTGCTGGAGGAGCGCTTGCGGTTCGAGACGCTCCTCTCGGAACTCTCCACCGGGTTGATCCACGTCCCGGCCAGCGCGATCGACGCGGCGCTCTCCCGGGCGCTCCAGCAGGTCGCCGCGTTCCTCGGCGTGGATCGCGGAAGCCTCGACGTATACACCGGAAGCGAGCCCGGGATCCGCATCTCGTGGTCGCTGCCCGGCCTCGAGGAGCCGCCACGGGTCATGGACGCCGATCAGTTCCCCTGGGCGGCCAAGAAGCTGCGGCGCGGGGACATCGTCCGATTCTCTCGGATCGATGAGCTTCCGGAGGAGGCGGCGCTCGATCGCGCAAACTACGAACGTGTGGGTACGCGCTCGAAGGTGTCTCTCCCCCTGAGCGCCGGTGGTCCCATGCTCGGCGTGCTCTCCTTCGGCTCGGTTCGGAGCGAACGAGCCTGGCCAGTCGAGTTGGTGGAACGGCTTCGCCTGCTCAGCGAGGCGTTCGCCAGTACCCTGGAACGGCAACGGATGGAGCTCTCGCTCGCCGAGCGCCTTCGCTTCGAGAAGCTCCTGTCGTCCCTCTCGACCGCGTTGAGTCAGCTGTCGGCCGGCGACTTCAATCGAGAGGTTCAGCGCGCGCTTCATCACGTCGTCGACTTCCTCGGGGTGGCGCGCGGCAGTCTGATCGAGTTCTCCCGGGATGGGAGCACTACCCACTCGTGGGCGATCGAGGAATGGATGGACGTCGGCGAGTTCCCGTGGATGACGGCGCGGCTGCAGCGCGGAGACGTTGTGAGCTTCTCCGAGCTCGAGAAGCTTCCTGACGAGGCCGCTGTTGACCGGCGGAGCTATCTCGCCCACCGCGTCAAGCCCCAGGTGGCCGTGCCGCTGCTAGCAGGTGGCACCGTGGTGGGTGGGTTGGTGTTCAGCAGGGGCGACGCCGAACGCTCGAGGTCGGACGAGCTGCTACTGATGCAGCAGCTGCACCTTCTCGGGGAAGTCTTCGCCAACGCGCTGTCGCGCAAGCAGGGCGAGCTCGAAACGCAGCGGCTCCGGCAGGAGCTGACGCACATCGGCCGGGTATCTGCGATGGGCGAGCTCAGCGCGTCGCTGGCCCACGAGCTGAACCAGCCTCTGACCGCGATCCTCAGCAACGCTCAGGCAGCTCAGGATCTGCTCGCGCTCGACGTCCTCGATCTCGAGGCGGTGCGCGAGATCCTGAGCGACATCGTCGCGGACGACAAGCGGGCGGCTGCCGTGATCCGCCGACTGCGCACTCTGCTCAAGAAGGGTGACCTCGAGTTCGTGCCGCTCGACATCAACGAAATCGTCGGTGAAGTGGCGTGGCTCGTGAAGAACGATGCGCTCATCCGCAACGTGTCGATGAGCCTCGACCTCGCCTCCGATCTGCCGGGAGTGCTCGGTGACCGGGTGCAGCTTCAGCAGGTGGTGCTGAACCTGGTGCTGAATGGCCTCGAAGCCCTGCGGCCACCCGGCGCGGGCGCCCGAACCCTCGTCATCCGGACAGCCAGAGATGGCGCCTCCGCCGTCACAGTAGCGGTTCAAGACTCCGGGACCGGGATCGATGAGAAGGACGCGGACCGCATCTTCCAGCCCCTCTACACGACCAAGGCCGAAGGGTTGGGCATGGGCCTGACCATTGCGCGAACCATCGTGGACGCGCACGGCGGCCGGTTGGCGGCCGCGAACAACCAACATGGTGGGGCGACCGTCTATTTCACGTTGCCGATGAGGAGGAAAGACGAATGCTGACGGCGGTCGCGCCGCTCGTCTTCATCGTCGACGATAACCTTTCGGTTCGGAAGAGCCTGAGTCGCTTGCTTGCATTGGCCGGGTACACGGTCGAGGCGTTCGAGTCGGCCCGCGAGTTCCTGGCGCGTGAGCCGTCCGAGGGCCCGTGCTGCCTGGTGCTCGACGTGCGGATGCCCGGGCTCACCGGGATCGAGATGCAGGAAGCGCTCGCGGCCGCGGGGCGCCGAATGTCCATCGTCTTCGTCACGGGTCACGTCGACGTCCCAACGAGCGTCAAGGCCATGAAAGGCGGGGCGGTCGACCTTCTCACCAAGCCAATCGATCGGGAGGAGCTCCTGGCCGCGATCGCGCGAGCCGTGGCAAAGGACACCGCAGATCTGAGCGAAGAGATCCGCGTCGCGGAGATCCGGCAGCGCGTCAAGATGCTGACCGCGCGCGAGACGCAGGTCTTCGCCCTCGTCGTGACGGGAATGTTGAACAAGCAGATCGCCTACGAGCTCGGTGTCGGCTTGAAGACGATCAAGGTGCACCGCGCCCGGGTCATGGAAAAGATGCGGGCGGCATCGGTGGCCGAGCTGGTCCGTCTGGCTGACGCGGTGGGCGTGATCGGCCCGAGCGCCAGCCAGCGATTGAGCCACGCGTCTCGATAGCATTTCCGTGTCCTTCTGATGGCGCACCGACTCTCGTCGGGCATCGACCGGTCTCCGCCGCCCCGCCTCGCCCCGCGGGTCGTCTGGTCGCTTCTCGTTGAGACAGTCTTCGAGTGGTCCGAGGACCGGGCGCCGAGGCTGGGGGCGGCACTCGCGTTCTACACGGTCTTCGCGCTGGCACCGGGGCTGATCGTCATCATCGCCCTCGCCGCGCTCCTGCTCGGGCGGGAGGCGGCGCAGGGCCAGATCATCGACCAGGTACAGGACCTCATCGGCGTCGCCGGGGCCCAAGCGATTCAGGCAGCGATCGAGAGTGCTCGCAGCGCCGGCGGCAGCCTCGTCGCCAGCGGCCTTGGCGCCCTCACGCTCCTGTTTGGGCTCTGGGGCGTTTTCGGGGAGCTGCAGGACGCGCTGAACACCATCTGGGGCGTGACGGCCAGGCCTTGGCGTGGCGTGATCGGCGCCATCAAGGAGCGTTTCTGGTCGTTCACGATGGTCGTCGGCATCGGATTCTTGTTGCTCGTGTCCCTCGCGGCCAGTGCCTGGCTGGCGGCGGTCGGAAAGTTCTTCTCCCAACTGTCGCCCCTACCGGTGGCGGTGATGGAGACGGCCAACGCGCTCCTGTCGTTCATCACCATCACCCTCATGTTCGCCGTAATCTACAAGCTCCTGCCTGACGTGAGGATCACGTGGCAAGACGTGTGGGTCGGCGCCGCCGTGACGGCGCTCCTGTTCACGATCGGCAAGTCGTTGATCGGGCTCTATCTGGGTCGCAGCACGGTGGCGTCGGTGTACGGCGCCGCCGGTTCTCTTATCGTCATTCTGCTCTGGATCTACTACTCGGCGCAGGTCGTCTTCTTCGGCGCGGAGTTCACCAAAGTCTACTCGAGACGCTTCGGCTCGGTCGTAGTCCCCGACAACCGAGCGGTGCCTTCCAGGGCCCACTAGACTCCGTCCGGTCCCGCTCCCGCCCGAACAGCGGACGCTCGCGCAGAGCCCCCGAAGCGACCCGGACCCGCCGCCCGCGTAAAGCCAAGCCTGAGCAATTCTGACCAGACATCAGAACCTGATTGGGCGAGCCTGTGGTGCATGGCCGGCCTCGCAAATCCTGGAAATGGTGCTCAAGTTGTTGAGCCCGGTGCATCTTACCTACCGCCGACACCTCGGAGGCCACCGATGGAAGCCGAAGCTCTTCGTCTCCTGATCCGAAGCAAGCTCAATGATGGCCGTCTGCCGTACAACAGCATGCCGAGATTCTGGGGTGGTCCGGGCGACGGGGAACAGTGCGATGCCTGCGACACGCGCATCACGAAGGAGCAGTTCGTGATGGAGGGCATTGCCTCGACGCACACTGACGAGAAGCCCGTTCAATTTCACGTCAAGTGCTTCTACGTCTGGGATGCTGAGAGGCTGCACGTCACCCCGCCAAGAGACGCGACATTCGCCGCTGACATCGCGCGTGCCGGGTGGTGCTGATGCCCGCCGCGCGCAGCGTGTCCTCTGGCATGACGATCATCTCTTCGCCAGCTAGTGAGCATCTGAGGAACCCGAGGGAGACAACCATGGCGGGTTTGCTATTCATCGTGTCACGTACGAAACCAGGCACCTATCACTACATGAAACTTGTTAGTGAGAACGAGCACGACGTGATCCTCGACCGCCGGGAAGGGGATCGTCGCCGAATCCGTCAGCGGGCGACGCCTGAGCGCCGCCATGGCGAGCGGCGCCGCCGCGACGTTATGACGGACCTCTGGAAATCTGGCTGGGTGCGGGTGCCCCGGTAGGCGCGCCGAGGAGTCGCTCTGCCAGCTCGCCGCCGTGCGCGCAGGGCTTCGCCGAGCTCGGACTACTGCTTCTCCACGACGACTCGGCCCTTGGCGTTCGTGAACACGCGGTAGCGCTTCCCGTCCTCGCATGAGGCGAAATAATCGCTCTCGCTTTGCCGAACGGCGCTGACGACCTGACACGACTGCCCGTTGAGTGCGATCACGGCCGTCAGATCCTTGAGGAGCATTGTGTCCTCCGCAGCGCGTGACGAGGCGGCGAAGAGCGGAGCTATCGCGACGATCAAGGCCCACGCGGTCAGGTGTGTGCTCACGGTGCTTGTCCTTCCATCAGCCAAGCTTCGCAAACTTGGCCGGATCGACGAGGATGCCCCAGATCGACTCGCGAGACGCCGAGACAGCGTTCGCCAGCGATGCGTCATTGTCCTGGAGCAAGGACAGCACCTTGAGGAGCAACAGATCATACTCTTGCCGGAGCGTGGTGAGGGGGGGTGCGCCGCCGTGATGGAACGTCTTGAACTGATCGAGCAGGTCACTGACTTGATTCTTGAGCGAGAGCTTGGTGAAGACGCCGATTGCCCTGGTCGTTCGGAGTCGCGTCTCGAGGGCCGCCAAGTCCAGGGTTGACGGTGCCGCCGCCTTCACCGGCGTCGAAGCCGATACAGGCTTTGGAAGGGCCGGAGTTTTTGAAACGGTTGTCGGCGCCGGCGACGCCGCGGGAGCGGGGGAGGGCGTGGGCGCGACGACCGGTGGTGGAGACGCCGCGACAGGAGGCGCGAGAGCGACGGGATGCGCTGCGACCTGGGGCGGTTCGAGAGCCGCTGCCGGCGGCGGCGCAGGCGCGACGGCAGCCGGCGCGGACTCGACGGCAGGCGGTGTGGCATCGACCGGAGGCAGCGTCACCGCCGCCGGAGGAGGCGCGATGCTGATCCGCACGCAGCCAGCCAACGCGAGGACGATAATGACGGACCCGATCACGGCGACAGCCCGGGGTTTCATTGCACTTTGACACTAGCCGCTGCACGCTCTCGTTTCTATTGGATCAAGGTCCAACCAGAAAGTGTTCCGGCAAGTAGGAGAGGGCCAAAGTCCAATAGAAACGCCGGATGACGTCGATTAAATTCAGGGTGTGATACCGGGAGGTCTGCCATGTATGACGTCAGAACGCGGCTCGATCAGGATCTGAAGGCTGCTGTCTCACGGCTTCGCGAGCTGGGTGGCGCAGCGGCGGTTGAGGAGCGGCTTGGGACAAGTGGGGGCATCTGTCCCTTCGCCGACGAGGTCGACTGGATCAAGGCCAGCGAGAGCCGGGAGATCGGCTTCGCCACGCGCGAGCTGGTGCTGGAGCGCGTGAACCGCCTATCGGCGGCGCTCGAGCGGATGAACGAGGGCGAGTATGGCGCCTGCGTGGACTGTGATGAGCCGATTTCGCTCGCACGACTGAGCGCCATGCCGGAGGTGCAGACCTGCGTGCGGTGCCAGGCCCGGCTCGAGCACCTCGGCCCGCCGCGCCCGATCATCTACGGCAATGGTGTTCGCCAGCGGCGAAACCGACGTGCTGAGCGAGTGGCCGAGCGCGGATGACATCGCGTCCCGATCTGTTTCTGAATTGGCCCCGCGACCTCGAACGTACTGATGTTATCGAAGCCGGCTCGTGTGATCCAGAGGGCGTCCGATACGGCCGCGGGCAGGCGCGGAGCGGCGAGAACTGACCGCCGCAGCGACGATGCCGCTGCGGCGGTGAGCCGGCCCCGGTAACTGACGGTGTCCTGTGACGAGTGCTGCTACAGGGGTGAGAGGTCGGCTCTGCGAGGCTTCCTCTTCGCTACGGGCACTTGGGCGCCTCTCTGAGCTGCGCTTCGACGCGGCCACCCACTTTGACGTTTTGAAGCGTCTCCTTCGAAGCCAGAAACTCGTGAAGCGTGCCGTCGGACTCCCGCACCGTCACTCTGCCTTGGGCCATGTCGACCTTGGTGACGTCCCCTCCGACCCGCTCAGGGGTCTTCACCTTTCCCTGTGGGTCGCACACGGGTCGCGCCTCCCCCAGCGCCGTGCCCGTCCACAGCAGACACCCCACTGCCAGTCCCGCCGACAGCCGGATCCACCTGTGCATTGGCGGCTCCGTCACTTCTTCATATTGTAGATGTCATAGATCGCACCTGCCGCCGCGCCAACCCCCGTACCGATGAGCGCGCCCTTGCCGGCGCCATATCCCGTACCGTAACCGATCGCCGCGCCTCCCCCAGCGCCCACCGCGGCGCCGGTCAACGTCCCGCAAGCCGTGAGCGTGAGCATCGACAAGCCAATGACCGACGTGATCAGCTGCTTCCTCATGACGCTGCTCCTCATTGCATCGACGTGTTCGTCACCTGGAGAAGAGATTCGCAAAGAAACCCGTGACGGTATGTCCGAACCCGACGGCGCTGTCGCGCGCGTTGCCCCACGCGGTCTTCGCCGGCGGCTCCGCGGCCTTACCCGCCTCCCTCAGCTTTTCGCCGCTGTACTTCGCGCCTTCGGAAACGGTCTTGCCGATGCCTTTAGCCGTCTCTTCGACGCCTTCCCCGACCTTGCCGTCCGGGATCTTCTTCGCGCCGCTTTCGACCTGATTCGTCGCGTTCTTTACCTTCGAGTCGTCGGCAGCGACGGCGAGTCCGGATGCGAGCAGCAGCGAAAGAGAGAATACAAATAGGATGACCAGCCCGAGTCGTTTCATCGAGGTTCCTCTTTCTGCCAGGGTTGGATTCGCCCGTTCACTTTCGTCACCTCCTGAATTCTAGTCGACGTCGACTAGCCTGCCCATTGGATCTTGGTCCACCAGAGAGCCACGCTGGTCCGCTCCAGTTCCTCGTGATGTAAATCCGTCCCCCCTGGCCAAGGTCCAATATCGCGGCGGCGTGCCGAGCCCTACGGTCATCGGAGAGACGCATTTCCTGTGACCAGAGCACACGTCATCGCCATCGTCGACGACGACCCCTCGATCCGTCGAGCGATCCATCGCCTACTCGAGGCGAACGGCTACACCGTCGAGAGCTTCGCCTCAGCCCGCGATTTTCTCGACGCGTCGACCCGCAGTCGACCGGCCTGCCTCGTGCTCGACGTCCATCTCAACGGGAGCGGGTTCGAGCTCCAGGAACGCCTGGCCGCCGGCGGGATGAAGATCCCGATCATCTTCATCACGGCCCACGACGACGACTCGACCCGGCGTCGGGTCGAACAGTTCGGCGCTGCCGCGCACCTCTGGAAGCCCGTGGACAAGCAGGCGTTACTTCACGCGATCCATCGTGCAATCAGGCCCGACGACAACCTCGAGCCCGGAGGGTCCTGCGCCACTACGCGCGCTAGAGCTGCTCGCGAACCGGAAGGGATAGAACCTCCAGCAGCTGGTTGAAGAATCCCCGGCCGCGCCACTGCTGATACTCGATCTTGCGCGAGTATTTCAGATCGTCCGCGAAGACCTGCTCGAGCTGGGCGACGACGGTCGTGTGGTAGACGACCGTTGAGCTCCTCGTTGAGCGCGAACGAGCGGCTGTCCAGATTGGTGCTTCCGATCGTCGCCCAGACCTAGCTAGTAGACCTTGGTCCAATGGGCCATCGGGATCGTGTCGTCGGCAATCGTGTCGACATGGACCAAGGTCCACTAGGCAGATTCGACGACGTGGATCATCCTGGGCCTCGTCACGATGGGATGAGGAGCTGAAGGAGACCGAATGCGGTGGCTGCTGATCGGCATCATGTTGGCGTTGATGATCGCGCTGGTCGTGGGTCACGCTGCCGCCACGGACGATTCGAAGATGAAACGGGCCACCGGCCATGTCGAGACCGGCACCGAGAAGGCTGCACGTGACGGTCCCGGGCGCAGCTAACCCGAATCCTCTGGGGAGGCTTTCCATGCCACAGCGACCCCGCGCCGGCGCCGAATCGTCCGGACGGATCACGGCCATCGAAATCGCGCGCGCACAGCTGTTCGATGTCGATGCCGACCGCAAGAAACGAATCGACAACGCCATCGACTATTTCGGCGGGGGCGCATCGACATCGCTCGGGAGGGTGTCCGCCAACTCCATCCGGCTACGACGGAACGCCTAAAGACCACCCCACACGGACGCTCAACGAAGGCTCTCAGCCAGTATCTGTCGCCCCTGTAGAACAAAACCGGCCTCCCGCTCCAATAGCCAAGCCTGAGCAATTTTGACCAGACATCAGCACCCGAGCGAACGATGCTGTGGTGCATGGCGCGACGCCTCGCAACCCCTGGAAATGGTGCACGGGCCCGGGACGATCGGCGTGGGAGACCGGGCATTGAGCCCAGTGAAGCCGGCCTTGCCTACCGACACCTGGGAGGCCGCCAATGGAAGCCGAAGCTCTTCGTCTCCTAATCCGAAGCAAGCTCAATGATGGCCGTCTGCCGTATAACAGCATGCCGAGGTTCTGGGGTGGTGCAGGCGACGGGGAACAGTGCGATGCCTGCGAGACGCGCATCACGAAGGAGCAGTTACTGATGGAGGGCATCGCCTCCGTGTTCAGCAACAAGAAGCCCATTCAATTTCACGTCCAGTGTTTCTACGTCTGGGATGCCGAGAGGCGCGTGCCGCAATCGTGCCTTCCACAATAGGTTTTTCGCCTCCGCCCTATCTCAGCCCGTCCGGCGCCGCGCATTGCGTCGCATGAGACGATCCTGCGGCGCATGACGCGACGTGCCTCGTCCGATCGCGACCCGGGGAACGGTGCGGGGATCTGGGCCCTTAGTGCGGGAGACCCTCGACGAGCCGCTCCTGCGCTGGCCTTCGCCGCTTCGATCGTGGAGCCCTCGAGCTCCCATCCGTTCCTCGACGGAAGCCCCCAGATGCGCGCCATCGGGACCGTCATCGAGAGTATCGCCGATACGGATGCGACGGTCTTGATCCGGGGTGAAAGCGGCGTCGGCAAAGACCTGGTGGCCAGAGCCATCCATGCCGCCTCGTCGCGCCGTCGCGGTCCGTTCGTCAAGGTCAACTGCGCCGCGATCCCGCAGGGTCTGCTCGAGTCCGAGCTCTTCGGGCACGAGAAGGGCGCTTTCACTGGCGCGCACCGGCGCAAGCCCGGACAGTTCGAGTGTGCGAACCGGGGCACGATCTACTTGGACGAGCTCGGGGATCTGCCGCTGGCCCTCCAGGCCAAGCTCCTCCACGTACTGCAAGACTTCCAGTTCACACGCGTGGGAGGCCACCAGCTCATCGAGGTCGACACGCGGGTGATCGCCGTGACGAATCGCGACCTCGAGGCGGCGATGGCGCGCGGCGAGTTCCGGGAGGACCTTTACTATCGCCTCAACGTGGTCGAG
>Ga0209160_1001912_pt1 | contig 17516 bp, 16 predicted proteins | sample GraSoiAngelo_153_FD_186167 | JGI IMG/M metagenome (GOLD analysis project Ga0209160, IMG submission 186167) | Grasslands soil microbial communities from the Angelo Coastal Reserve, California, USA - 14_1009_12_40cm (SPAdes) (version 2) | ecosystem: Environmental > Terrestrial > Soil > Grasslands ... | reverse complement strand
GTGCAGGTGACGGACGGGAAGAACGACATCGTGCTCGCCACCCGCCACGGCATGAGCATCCGGTTCCACGAAAAGGACGTGCGCGACATGGGCCGCACCGCCACGGGGGTGAAGGGGATCGCGCTCGAGAAGCGAGATCGCGTGATCGACATGGTGGTGGTGCGCCGCAAGTCCACGCTCCTGACGGTGACCGAGAAGGGCATGGGCAAGCGCTCGGAGCTCGACGAGTACCGGGTGCAGCACCGCGGCGGCCGCGGCATCATCACGCTCAAGCGCGCCGAGAAGACCGGAGACGTCGTCGCCCTGAAGGAGGTGCTCCCCGACGACGAGCTGATGATGATCACCAAGAAGGGGATCATGATCCGCGTCCCGGTCGAGGGCATCCGCATCTCCGGCCGCAACACGCAGGGCGTGAAGGTCATGAACCTCGTCGCGGGCGACCTGGTGGTGGACGTGGCGCGCGTCGTGAAGGAGGAGGAGGGAGAGGAAGCGGAGGAGGACGAGGAGGAGGACGGCAAGGCGGCGCCGCGCACGGGCGCCAAGGCCAAGCCCGCCCGGAAGCCGAAGCCGGCCCTGAAGAAGAAGTAGCGTGGTGACCGCCGGGGACGTGCGGGAGGCGGCTGCCGCGCTCCAGGGGGTCGCGGTGCGCACGCCGCTGCGCTATGTCGCGGCCCTCGATGCCTACCTCAAGCTCGAGAATCTTCAGGCCATCGGGGCGTTCAAGCTGCGGGGCGCCTACAACGCCATCCGGAAGCTGCCGGAGGCGGCGCGCCGGCGCGGCGTCATCACGTACTCGAGCGGCAACCACGGGCAGGCGGTGGCCTACGCGGCGCAACGTGTCGGCGTGCGGGCCGTGATCGTGATGCCGGAGACGGCGCCCGCGATCAAGGTCGCCGGCGTGAGGAAGTGGGGTGGCGAGGTCGTGCTGGCGGGGCGCACCTCCGAGGACCGGCACCGTGCCGCGGAAGCGATCGCGGCGCGCGAGGGGCTCGCCGTGGTGCCGCCCTTCGATCACCCCGACATCGTGGCGGGCCAGGCGACGGTCGGGCTCGAAATCGCGGACGAGCTGCCGGACGTGCAGACGGTGGTCGTGCCGGTCGGCGGCGGCGGGCTCATCTCCGGCGTCGTCGTGGGGCTCGCCGCGGCGGGGAGCCGCGCCGCGGTGTGGGGCGTCGAGCCCGAGGGTGCGCCCAAGCTGCAGCGCTCGCTCGCCGCGGGCCGGCCGACGCGGCTCGAGCGCACCGAGAGCATCGCGGACGGGTTGATCACGCTCACGGTGGGCGACGTCCCGTTCGCGCACCTGGTCGAGCATCGCGCGCGGGTCGCGGGCGTCGCGCTCGTGGATGACGCGAGCCTTCGCGAGGCGGTACATTTTCTGTGGCGGGAGTGCCACCTCGCGGTGGAGCCCTCCGGTGCGGCGACGACGGCGGCGCTGCGCTCCCGCGCGCTGCAGCCGCGCGCCCCCACGGTGCTCGTGGTGAGTGGCGGTAACGTCGATCCCTCGTTGCTCGAGGCGTGACTCCGGTGGCGGAAGGCGCGGGCAAGATCCTCGTCGCCGACGACGACCAGTCGCTCGTGCGCACCCTCTCCTGGATCCTCAAGGAAAACGGGTACCAGGTCGTGGTCGCCCCGGGCGGGGAGAACCTGCTCGGCAGGCTCGAGGAGGAGCGGCCGCAGCTCCTGCTCCTCGACATCATGATGCCCAAGGTCGACGGCCTGCAGCTGCTCCAGAAGATGAAGGCCGACGACCGGTTCCGGGACCTCCCGGTGCTGATGATCTCGTCCATGCCGCCCGAGGAGGCGACCGTGAAGTCGCTCGGCCTCGGCGCGGCGGACTTCATCCCCAAGCCGTTCCGCGTGCGCGAGCTGCTCGCGCGCGTCAAGGCGCACATCCGCACCGCCCAGGAGCTCGCGCGGGCGCGCGAAGAGGCGCAGTCGCGGGCGGCCATCGTGGACATCCTCCACGAGGTCACCGACTCCCTCAAGCCGGACGAGATCTACCACATCCTGGTGCGCCGCGTGGCACGCGTGCTCCACATCTCCAAGTGCTCGATGGTGCTCGCCAAGGCCGGCGACCAGATGGGCGTCGTGGTCGCGGCCTACGAGAACCCGATGCTGCGCAACCTCCAGATCGAGCTGGCTCGCTACCCGGAGATCCAGCGCGGCCTCGCGACGGGACGCCCGGTGCTCGTGGAGGACGTCACCACCGACCCCCTCTTCGCCGAGGAGCGCGTGCGGTGGCAGCGCGACGGGATCAACGTACCGACCCGCTCCGCCGTGGCGCTGCCGTTCTCCATGAAGGAGCAGCCGGTGGGCGTGTTCTTCCTGCGCACCACGGGCGAGGACCCGCCGCTGACGCGCGCCGACGCGCAGTTCGCCGAGACGGTGATCCGCACGGCGGTGGCAGCGATCGAGAAGGCGTACGTCTTCGAGACCGCGGTGTCGGACAAGAAGCGCCTGGAGAAACTCGCCGCCACGGACGCCCTCACCGGCTGCCTCAACCGGCGCGCGCTCTCCGAGGAGCTCGAGGCGGAGATCGACCGCGCGCGGCGTTACAACCTGGCGCTCACGATCCTGCTCGCGGACATCGACCGCTTCAAGCTCGTGAACGACACCCGCGGCCACATTGCGGGGGACTCGGTGCTGCGCCAGGTTGGAGAGCTGCTGCGCCGGGAGGCGCGCTCGGTGGACCTCGTGGCGCGCTACGGCGGCGAGGAGTTCGTGGTGGTCATGCCCGAGACGGCGCTGCATGGCGCGGCGATCTTCGCCGAGCGGTTGCGGCGCCGGGTCATGCACCACGACTTCGCCGAGCCGGGGGAGAACCCGCTCAACCTGACGGTCTCGATCGGACTCGCCTCCTTCCCCGAGGACCGCATCACGGGAGCCGACAGCTTCGTGGCGCTGGCCGACCAGGCCCTCTACCGCGCGAAGAACGAAGGGCGCAACTTGGTGCGTCAATGAGCGAACGCCGCTGTCCCAAGTGCGGGACGGTCTACCCCGGCAACCCGCGGTTCTGCCCTCGCGACGGCAGCATGCTCGTCGAGGTGCAGGCGAGGCCCAAGCTCAGCGGCGCCGCGAACTCGGGAACGGGCGTGCGCACGCCGGCCACTCCCCCCAAGGGGCCGGGCCTCGACCGCGCCTCTTCGCTCTCGAACCAGATCCTCGATGCCCGCTACCAGGTGCTGAGGAAGCTCGGCGAGGGCGGGATGTCCTACGTTTACCTCGCCAAGGAGGTCGCCTCCGGCGAGGAAGTCGCGGTCAAGGTGCTCTCGCCACGCCTCGCGACCGACCGCAGCTCCGTGGAGCGGCTGCGCCGCGAGGCCGGGCTCGCCATGCGGCTCGACCACCAGAACGTGTGCCGCATCATGCGGCTCGGGGAGTCGGAAGACGGACTGATCTACCTCGTGATGCCGTTCCTGAACGGGGAGCTGCTGTCGGACCGCGAGGTGCAGGGCGGGCCGATGGAGGTGACGAAGGGCGTGGATATCCTGTGCCAGGTCTGCGCGGGGCTGCACCACGCGCACGACCTGCAGATCGTGCACCGGGATCTGAAGCCGGAGAACATCATGCTCGTGCCCGGGGACGACGGCCGGGAGCGGGCCGTCGTGATGGACTTCGGCCTCGCCAAGGAGCGGCGCGCCGACCCCGCCATCGCGAAGCTCACGGCGACCGGGATCATCCTCGGCACGCCCGAGTTCATGAGCCCCGAGCAGATCCGCGGGAAGACGCTGGACGCGCGCAGCGACGTCTACGCGCTCGGGGTCGTGGCGTTCGAGCTGTTCACGGGGAAGCTCCCGTTCCAGGGCCGGAACGCCCAGGAGATGATGATCGCCCGCCTGCGAGGCTCGCCGATGCCGCTGCGTCAGCTGCGGTCCGACGTCCCGGCCAGCCTCGAGAAGGCGCTCGCCAAGGCGATGGAGACGAACCCCGACCACCGCTACCTGACGGCACTCGAGTTCGCCGAGGCGCTCGCCGCCACGGCCGAGGCGGGCCCGGGGGGCGGCGGCCTGCTCGGAAGGATCAAAGAGAAGCTGAAGTGAGATGCAGCGGTTCCCGCCGTTCGACCCACCGGAATACGTCAGCTGGAAGCCCGATCCGGCGCTCGTGCAGGCGTATCGGGCGACGATCGAGGCCGACTCCGAGCGTGCTGCCGTCGTCTCGGGTCTCTCCGCGGACGCCAAGCTCGCGCTGTACGCCGGGCTGCTGCGGGCCCGGCTGCACGACATCCAGTTGCAGCGCTGGGTTCGGACCGGCGTGATCTCCAAGGCGTGGCTCGGGACGGGCGAGGAGGCGACGACCGTCGGCCCCGTGCACGCGCTCGAGCGCGGCTCGGACGTCGTGGCTCCGATGATCCGCAACGCTGCCGCCTGCTGCGAGATGGGAATGCCCATCGCCGACATGCTGCGCGCCTACCTCGCGACCGACGACTCCCCCTCCCGCGGGCGCGACCTACACGTGGGCGCCTGGACTCACGGCGTGCTGCAGCCCATCTCGCACGTGGGGGACATGGTGCCCGTCGTCACGGGTGTGGCGCTCACGTTCAAGATGCGGGGCGAGCGCCGCATCGCCCTGACGTGGGTGGGGGACGGCTCGACCAAGACCGCCGCCGCGCACGAAGCCACGAACTTCGCCGCCGTCCAGCGGGTCCCCGCGATCTTCATCCTGCAGAACAACCAGGTGGCGCTCGGCACGCGGCTCGACCAGCATCACCTCCCCGGCGACTTCCGGGAATGGCCGGCGCAGTACGGCGTCTGGGGAGCCCGGTTCGACGGCAACAACGTGCTCGACGCCTACGCCGCCGCCCGGCTCGCGGCCGCGCGCTGCCGCGACGGCCAGGGGCCGGCCATGCTCGTCGCCGAGACGTTTCGCATGGGCGGGCACGCGACGCACGACGAGCGCGAGGCGCGCGAGACGCTCCCCGCCGAGATGTTCAAGGCCTGGGGCAAGCGCGACCCCGTCGGCCTGTACGAGGAATACCTGAAGGAAGAGGGCCGCACGGCGCAGCAGCTGCGCGAGGTGGAGCTGGCGGTGACGGGCCAGGTCGAGCGGGCGGCGGAGGAAGCGCTGGCGAGCCGTGAGCAGATGCCCCCGGGGGAGAGCGCGATCGTGGGGGTGTACGCGAAGCGTGAGCCCTAGGCGGGGCGAACGTCCGGCGCGGCGCGGGGTAGCGATTGCCGAGGAGGTGACGCGAATGGCACCCCGGCTTCTGTCGATCGTGCTCGCGCTGCTCGGCTGCCGGGCGGCCCCGGGCGCGCAGAGCTCGTCGCCCCCCGCGGGCCAGGACACGGTCCTGATCGCCGGCCACGTGCTGTACGTCCAGAGCGGCTTCCATGTCAATCTCTTCGCGGGGGGGTTGGGCGGGGTTCGCTCGCTCGCACTCGGCCCGGGCGGAGCGGTGTTCGCCACGCTCTCGGGCAGCGGCATGATCGTGCGGCTGGTGGATGTCAACGGAGACGGCGTCGCCGACGCGCAGGCGCAAACTGTGCTGAGCGGCCTGGACTACCCGTTCGGCCTGGCGTTCCGCCGCGACACGATGTACTTCTCCGAGCAGACGAGCGTGAAGCGGCTCGACCCGGGGGCGGCGGCGCCCGTCATGCTCGTCTCCAACCTCCCGAGCGGTGGCCACGTCACCCGCACTATCGCGTTCGGGCCGGATAATCTGCTCTACGTCGCCGTCGGCTCGTCCTGCAACGTCTGCAATGACGCACCGCCGCGGGCGGCCGTCACGCACTACCGGCTCGATGGCTCGAGCCCGCACACGTTCGCCACCGGGCTGCGCAACTCGGTCGGGCTCGCGTTCCATCCCACGACGGGGGAGCTCTGGGCCAACAACAACGACCGCGACTATCTGGGGGACAACCTGCCGCCCGAGCACCTGAACATCTTGAAGGACGGCAAGTGGTACGGGTGGCCACAGTGCTACCTGCCCGGGAAGCCGAACCCGGAGTACCCGGGCTTCGACTGTTCCGGGGTCGAGCCGCCGGCGATCACGGATACGGCCCACTCGGCGCCGCTCGGGCTCGCGTTTTACACGGGCACGATGTTCCCGGCGGCGTACCAGGGCGATGCGTTCATGACGTATCACGGCTCCTGGAACCGCTCCGTCCCTAGCGGCGCGAAGGTGGTGCGGGTGCGCGTGCAGAGCGGCCGGCCCACCGCGATCGAGGACTTCGTGACCGGCTGGCAGCTTGCCGACGGCTTGCGCTGGGGCCGCCCGGTGGGGCTGCTCGTGATGCCGGACGGGGCGCTGCTCGTGAGCGACGACGACGGGGGACGGATCTGGAGGATCACGTATGGGCGGTAAGGCGGATAGGCGGTTAGGCGGTTGGGCGGTTAGACGGTCCTGGATCGCGGCAGGCATTGGCGGCGTGCTCTCACTATCCGCCTATCCGGCTAACCGCCTATCCACTGACATCCACGCCGAATACGTGAAGTACCCCTCCGCAGGCGGCGCCACCATCACGGCGTATCTCGCGTATCCCGAACGCAAGGACCGCGCGCCGGGCGTCGTCGTGATCCACGAGATCTTCGGACTGTCGGACTGGATCCGCCAGACCACCGAGCAGCTCGCGAAGGACGGGTTCGTCGCGCTGGCGCCGGACCTCCTGTCGCGCCGTGGCGGCACGCCGCCGTCGAGCGACGAGGCGCGCAAGCTCATCGCGGGTCTCGATCCCGATACTGTGACGCTCGATCTCGACGCGACCGTCGCCTACCTGAAGACGCTCAGGGCCGTGCGCGGGGACCGGATCGGGACGATCGGTTTCTGCTGGGGCGGGGGCCAGAGCTTCCGCTACGCGACGAATAGCCCGACGCTCCGGGCGTTCGTGGTCTGCTACGGTCCAGCCCCGAGCCTCGCCGACGTCGCGCGCATCCGGGCGAAGGGGCTGGGGGTGTACGCGGAGAACGACGCGCGCATCGATGGCGGGCTACCGGACGTCGCGGCGGCGGTGAAGCAGGCGGGGATCGACTACCGCTACGCCGTCTATCCCGGGGTGGGGCACGGATTCCTCCGGACGCGGGAGAAGGCCGAGGTGGCGGACTCGGCTTGGGGAGCCGTGACGAAGTTCTTCAGGGAGAACCTGGAGGGGCGGTAACGTACTTCCGCGCTCTCTCCAGCGCCGCGTCCCGGCCCGCGAGCACGTCCCCGACGGTCACGGCGACCGGCACCTCGGGAGCGATTCCCTTGCCGACGAACTCCACGCCGTCTGGGAACGCGTCCCGGCGCACGGAGAACTGGACGCTCCAGTTCTTGGGCAGCGGGAACGCGGCGGCTTCGCTCGGATTGCCGGCCGTGGTCTCGCCGATAATCAGGCCGCGCCCGCTGTTGCGGAAGGCGACGAGCAGATCTTCGCCGGGGCCGGCCGTGCCCGCCGAGGTGAGCACGGCCACCTGTCCGCCGTAGGTCGGGGCGTTGGCCCGCGGCGGGATGGTGTCGGGGCCGCCTCCGTACCATGCGCTAGCGGAATCGGCCGGCACGAAGGCGCGAAACCCGGCGCGGTGCTGTGGCGTTCTCCAGCGCACCGTCACGAACGGCTGGGTGACCAGGCGGGCGAGGATGTCGTAGCCGTAGCGGCTGCGCCCCTCAGTAAGCTGGCGCAGGTCGAGGACGAGCCCGCCCACGTTTGTGAAGTCGCGGAAGGCGCGGTCAAACTGCCGCACCACGTCCTCCTCGACGAGCGAATTGAGCCGCACGATCACGACTCCGTCCGCCAGGGAGTCGATCTCGAGCGCGGGCGGGTCGAGCGGCCAGCGGTCGTTGAGCGAGACGGAGCGCGTGACGCTGATGCCGCGCATCTCGCCGCCGGGGAGCTTGAGCGAGAGATGGAGCGGCGTCCCCTTCTCTCCCTGCAGCATCGCGGCTACGGCGCGGCGCCAGCGGTCCGCGGGCGACGCGGCGGAGATCTCGGGGAGCACGGAATCGCGGATCCAGGTCTCGGCGGGGACCCCTTGCACCGCGACGACTTCGGCGAGCCGCTCCGGGCGCGCGACCCGCATCTCGTCGTTCTCGGCGTAGTCGAGGATGAGCGGCCGTCGCTCCACGCTCCGCAGCAACAGGGGTGGCCGCGCGATGCGGGACCGGAGCGAGGGCGGCGGGATCACCGCCGCGTAGGCGTCGTTCAGCTGCGCCAAACAGCGGCGCAGCCGGCGGTGGAACAGAAGGTCGGTCTGGGGCTCCGCGGCGAGCCGCAGATTGGCGGCGAGCGCCGAGTCCCAGTCGGCCCGCACGTGGTCCCACAAGGCGAAGTTGTAGCGCGCCTCGGACCACGCCGTCGCGACGGCCTGCGCGCGCTCCGTCGCGGTGAGCTGCTGGGCGGGTAGCGCGAGCGGCGCCGCCAGGCCCAGCCAGGAAAGGAACGCCCATCGGGTGGTCACGCGCCTAATCTATCTGCTCCTGTTCCTGTCGCCGCAGATCCTCCTGTATCTGTATCTGCGCGACCGGCTTCCCGACCCGGCGCGGCCGCGCCAGGCGCGCGGCGTGCGCGCCGGCCTCGCCCTCGTGTTCGCGCTCTTCAACGCGCCGTGGCTGCTCGTCGCACCGCGCCTGTTGTCCAGCAGCATGTGGGGCCTGGGGCGCATTCCCTACCTGGCACCGTGGCTCGCGTGGCAGCTGCTCACCTGGATCTTCTGCGCGCTCGTGGCGGTCTACGTCCTGGGCAAGGGAGGGTGGTGGGTGGTGGCCAAACTGCGTGGGGAGTGGGGAGTGGTACGTGGCGGCGCGCACCGCGCCTCCGGCCCGCACCGCGAGGTACCACTCCCCACTCCCCACGCCGTGATATCGCGACGCAAGTTCCTCGCGCGAGCGACCTACGCCTACGCGGGTGCCGGGGCGGCGCTCTCGGGCTACGGGATCTGGAGCGCCTTCCGGCTGCCCGAGGTCACCCGCCGCACGCTGGTGTTCCGTGACCTGCCGGCCGGCCTCGAGGGGTTGCGGCTGCTGCACCTCTCCGACGTGCACGCCGGCATCCACATGGAGCGGGACCAGATGGAGGCGCTGGTCGCCCAGGCGAACGCGCTCAAGGCCGACCTGATCGTCCAGACTGGCGACATGATCGACATCAATCCGGCCTACATCCCGGACTACGTGCGCGCGTTCCGCGATCTTGCGGCGCCGCTCGGCGTCGTGACGGTGCTGGGCAACCACGATCGCTACACCGGAGAGCACGAGGTCGTGCGCGGCGTGCGGGAAGCGGGGCAGGTGTTCGTGAAGAACGGCGCGCACGTGGTCGAGCGGAACGGCGCGGTGCTGGCGCTCTTGGGCGTCGACGACCCGCGCAATTGGAAACTGGACGACCCACAACCTGAAGACGTGCGGGCCGCGCTTTCCGCGGCGCCGCCCCAGGCGTTCAAGATCCTGCTCGCGCACCGGCCCGGCGCCTGGGACGCGGCGGCGCCGCTCGGCATTCCGCTGACCCTCGCGGGGCACATCCACGGCGGCCAGCTCTACGTGCCGCTGCTCGGCTGGTCGGCGGGCCGGCTGATCACTAAGTACGTGATGGGCCACTTTCAGCGGGAAGAGAGTCAGCTCTACGTGAGCCGGGGAATCGGCGTCGTGGGAGTGCCGATCCGGGTGTTCGTGCCGCCGGAGATAGAGCTGTTCGAGCTTAGGCGCCTAACCGCCTAGTTTCCGCAATCGCATCCCACGCGCCATCCAGGGCCAGGCCTACCCCCGCGTGCGTTTCCGGCCACTCCTTCGCGGACACGCGATCGACCGCGAGCGAGACCACGCTGAGCCACACCGCCGCCCACACCTCCGCTGCGCCGGGCTTCACCGTGCCGTCCGACTTCCCCTGAGCGATCAGGCTCTCCAGGCCCAGCCGGAAGTCTCGCGCGGCCTTGCGGCTCTCGTCGTCGAGCAACGCGTCGTGGCGCTGCAACAAGAAGAGCCGCGCCACCGCGGGCTCGCGCGCCGCTCCCTGGACGAGCGCGCGGGCGAGCTCGGCGAGCTTTTCCCGCGGTCCCACCCGCAACGCGTCCGCTTCCTTCACGAGCTTCCCCCCCCAGCGGGCCGCCCCGCGGTACAGCTCGTTGAGGAGGTGTTGCTTGCCGTTGAAGTGACGGTAGATGCTCCCTTCCGCCACGCCCGCTTTCTTCGCGATGAGCGGCGTCGTGGTCCCGTGGTATCCCTGCGTGGTGAAGAGCTCCAGCGCGGCGCGCACGAGGCGCTGGTGCGTGAGGTCGGCCTGACTCATCGGCCGCGAATCTAACGTGCCGGCTGGGGCCGCGCCGGGGTTCCTCCCGGTTCCTCCCCCCACTAGCTTTCCGGCCGCTCGCCCGTCTCCTGGTCGACGCCGCTGGAGGCTCGCTCGCAATGCGAATGCTGGTATTGGGCTCAGGGTTGCAGGGGTCCGCCTGCGCGTACGATCTGCTGCAGCAGCGCGACGTGGAAAAGGTCACCGTGGCGGATCTGCGGCCGGAGCGTCTCCCCGCCTTCCTCAGGCCGCTCGTCGGAAAGCGCCTGGCGGTCGTCAAGCTCGACGTGCAGGACGGCGCCGCGCTGCGCGCGGCGCTGCACGGCCACAACGCGGTGCTCAGCGCCCTGCCGTACTACTTCAATTTCGACATCGCCCGAGCCGCGGTCGACGTCGGCCTGCACTGCGCCGACCTCGGCGGCAACACGGAGATCGTCTTCAACCAGAAGAAGCTCGACCGGGAGGCGTGCGCCCGCAACGTGTCCGTCATCCCCGATTGCGGGCTCGCGCCGGGCATGGTGAACATCCTCGCGGCCGAAGGGATTCGCCGCGTCGGCGACGCGGAGACCGTAAAGATCTACGTGGGCGGGCTGCCGCAGCACCCCGAGCCGCCACTCAACTACCAGATCGTGTACTCCTTGGAAGGGGCGCTCGACTACTACACGACGCCGTCCTGGGTGCTGCGGGACGGCAGGCCGACGCGTGTCGACGCGCTGTCGGAAGTCGAGCGCGTGGTGTTTCCGCCTCCGGTGGGGGAGCTCGAGGCGTTCCACACGGGCGGCGGCATCTCGACGCTCCCCTGGGCGTACGAGGGGAAGGTCCGGACGATGGAATACAAGACGCTTCGCTATCCGGGCCACGTGGCCGTGATGCGGGCGGTGCGCGACCTCGGGCTCCTCGACCTGACGCCGGTGAAGGTCAAGGGCAGGGAGATCGTGCCGCGCGACGCGTTCATCGCCACCGTCTCGCCCAAGCTCACGAAGGCCGACGGCCGCGACCTGGTCGCCTTGCGGGTGGAGGTGCGTGGTGAGCGCGGGCGCAGCGCGACGTGGCAGCTGCTGGACTACTACGACCAGGCCCGCGGCATCAGCGGCATGATGCGCACTACGGGCTACTCGCTGTCCATCACGGGGCTGATGCAGGTGGACGGCCGCGTCTCCGCCCGGGGCGTGCGCACGCCCGACGAGGCAGTGCCGTATGCGGAGTATGTCAGCGAGCTGTCCAAGCGCGGTGTGGAGATCCGCGAGGTATAGCCGTTAGCCATTGGCCGTTAGCCATTGGCCGTTAGCTAAAAGGCCAATGGCCAAGGGCCCTCAGTAGCTCCAGCTCGTCCCGAATAGCAGCTGTCCGCCTTCACTGCCCCGGCCGTAGCCCACGACGAGGAGCGAGTTGCGGAGGAAGCGGAGTGCGAGCTCGCCCCCGCCGCTCCGGTGCAGCCCCGCGGTCGTCAGGCGCCAGCGCTCCCCAGCGTCGAACACCCTCCCCACGTCGTAGAACGCCACGAGCTTGAGCTCGAGGATACTCGGCGCCCACAGCACGGCGTACCGGGCCTCGATTCCGCCGAGCAGCTTGCCGCGTCCCACGAAGCGCGCGTCGTAGAAGCCGCGGAGCGAGCGGTACCCGCCCACGGCGGTGAAGGGGCGGTCGCTCGATTCCATCGTGAGCTGGGCCGCGAGCGGCGGGCTGCCGCCCGTTCCCTCGCCGGCGAGACGCGCGGCGAGGACGAGCCGCTCCAGCGGGTGCACCAGGACGCGGGCGTGTGCCGTGGTGCGCGTGTAGCCGGTCCCGCTCGCGAACAGGGCCTCGAGGAACACGCCACGGTGCGGGTCGATCTCGTGGTCGCGGGCGTCGAGCACGATCCCGACGCGTGCGACTCTGTCCGTGAACGGCACGGTCGCCGGATCGACGGCGCCGGATGCGAGGTCGCGCCGGAAGATGTTGTCGCCGGGGAGCGCCCGGAAGTCGGTCCTCACGACCGCTGCGCCCGCGAGCAGGCGCACGGGGCCCACGATGCGCCGCTGGATCGTGAGGCGCGCCGCGGCGCGGGTGCGGCTCACCTGGTAGAAATGGCTCCCCCCTGCCGCACTGTCGGCGAAGTAGCGCGTGTCGTTGCCCAGGCCGTAGAACCCCAGCCGATTGTCGCGCGCGGCTGCCAGCGTCAGGCCGGCGCGCCACCCCTCCCACCAGGCGGGGGCCTCCGCGTCGGCGACCAGGGCCCAGCTGCCGCGCGTGCTCGCCGAGGCGTGGAAGTTGAGCGCGGCGAGATTCGGCTCGGGCCGCTCGACGAATCCCACGGGGCTGTAGCGGCCGTAGTGGAACGCTCCCCAGAGGCCGTCGATCGTGCTGTAATAGGCGTAGGGATAAAGACTCTCGCGCCAGAAGCGCTGCGCGGCGAGCGGGCCCCGGGCGCCCGCCAGCAGCGCCAGGCCGACGAGCAGCGCGCGCGCGCGGCTAGCGCGACGCCGCGCGCTCGTAGAGATGGGCCGTGTCCATCAGCTTCGCCGCGGTGCCGTCGTGCACGGCGAAGCGCCCGGGAACGAACGACGCGGCGCCGAACTCGCCCCGCTTGTTCACCGCGTAAAACTTGAGGTCGAACTTGGGCCGGCCGCGCTCATCGAGCAACCGGGGCTCGGTCAGTTGCAGCACCCGCTTCAGCGTCTCGAGGCACGCGTCAGTGGGCTTCATGCCCCGGCGCATGAACTCGACCGTGAGGAACCCGCCGCACACCTTGATGTCCGACTCGCCCCGACCGGTCGAGCCCGCCGCCCCGATCTCGTTGTCCGTGTACTCGCCGGCGCCGATGATGGGGCTGTCCCCCACACGGCCCGGGATCTTGAACGCGAGCCCGCTCGTGGTCGTCACGGACGAGATGTCGCCCTGCGGCGTCACCGCGTCGCAGTTGATCGTCCCCGTCGGGCGCACGCTCATGTGCTCTCCCTCCGGGACGTCGAGGTAGTCGTCGTCCGGATTGAGGTTGGCGCGCCAGCGCAGCCACACCTCGCGGGAGTGCTCGGTGAGGAGGTCTTCGTCCTTGAAGCCGTACTGCAGGGCGAAGCGCTTCGCTCCCTCGCCCACCAGGAAGATGTGGTTCGTGTATTTGAGCACGAGCTTCGCCACCTCCGAGGGTGTCTTGATGCCCTCGAGCGCGCCCACGGCTCCGGCGCGCTTCGTGGGCCCGTGCATGCAGGAGGCGTCGAGCTGCACCACGCCGTCCGCGTTGGGGAGCCCGCCGTAGCCCACCGAATCGTCGTTGGGATCGAGCTCCTGGATCTTCACCCCCTCAATGACCGCATCGAGGCTGTCCGCGCCCTGCATCAGCAGATCAAACGCCTTCTGCACCGCGCGCAGGCCGTTCGCGCTCGAGACGACCACGGGCTTCGCCGCCCAGCGACTGGGGGGTGGGGGCGGGAGCGGCGGTCGCATCGGGTGCGGGATCTCCCGGGCGGCGGCGGCAGCGATACCGACGCCGGTCGATGCCAGGAACTCTCGGCGCGACAGGATTTGGAGCACGTGCGACCTCGACTGAGGAGGAGAGGTGGTACGTTTTAGCCGCCGCGGTGGCGGCTGTCAACTTGCTCCCGCCCCTGCGGCATTCTACGTTCCCGCCGTGGACGAGTTCGAACCGCCGGGCCCGCGAGCCGTGGTCCGAGGGATCCTCGGGGTGGCGATGGTCGTCGTCGCCTTGGGCGTCGCGGTGGCCTTCTTCGCCACCGGCGCGGTGGCCTGGAAGGGTGTGGCCCTGCTCGCCGCCCTCTGGGGCGCGTGGGGGTTTTTGGGCGGCCTCTTCGACCTGGTCGTCGCTCCGTTGGGTCGCTTTCTGGGGAACGCGGTCGGCGGCGGGGAGCCCCCGCCGCCGAGCGCCACCGGGCTCGCGCAGGAGACGGCGATGCTCGAGCACCTGCTCGCGGGCGGCAGCCTGGCGCGGCACCGCGAGATCCTCGTCGGCGTGCGCCTCGCCGAGATCTATCGCCTGCAGCAGCGGGACGCCGCGAAGGCCGAAGCGCTGATCGCGCGGCTCGAGAGCAAGTATCCCGACGCCCCGGAGCTCAAGTATGCCCGGCTCCGTTGAGCTCTCGCTCGTGATCCCCGTCTACAACGAGCGCGACAACTTGGCCCCCCTCCTCGAAGAGATCGCGGCGGCGTTGCGTGGGGCGTCCTACGAAGTGGTCGCGGTGGATGACGGCTCGACCGACGGCTCGCTCCCCGAGCTCAAACGCCTGCGCGCAGCGCATCCCGGGCTGCGGGTCGTCGCGTTCGAGCGGAACGCGGGACAGACGGCAGCCCTCGCTGCGGGCTTTCGCGCCGCGCGCGGAGCCATCCTCGTCACCCTCGACGCCGACCTCCAGAACGACCCCGCGGACATCCCGGCGCTCGTGGCCGCGCTCGGGGACCGGCGTGCGAGCGCGGTCGCCGGCTACCGCGTCGAGCGGCGCGACACGGCGTGGAAGCGGCTGCAGAGCCGGATCGCGAACGGCGTGCGCAACTGGCTGAACGGCGAGAGCATCCGTGACACGGGCTGTTCCCTCAAGGCGTTCCGCGCCGAGGCCGTGCGCGGGCTGCCTCTCTTCAACGGAATGCACCGCTTCCTGCCCACGCTCGTCAAGATGCACGGCGGGCGGGTGGCCGAGCTGCCGGTCCGCCACCGCCCCCGCCGCTCCGGGCGCACCAAGTACGGGATGTGGAACCGCGCCTGGCGCGCGCTCGTGGACGCGTTCGCGGTCCGCTGGATGCAGCGCCGCGCGCTCAAGTATCACGTGACCGAGGAATGGCCCTGATGCCCCCCCCCCGCAAGCCGCGTCTCGATCCGTCGATCTTCAACCTGCCCGTCGAGAAGATGAAGGCGGGCTATTACTCGGACAAATACTTCGTTCGGGCGCGCGACCTCCTGCTCAAGGACAGGCACCGCCCCTGCGTGACGATGCAGGTCTTCGGCAAGGCGCACGCCTACCTCGGCGGCAGCGACGAGGCGATCGCGATCCTGAAGCTGTGCAGTGAGAAGTGGGAGGAACTGCAGGTCTCCGCCCTGTACGATGGGGATGAGGTCGCGCCCTGGGAGACGGTGCTGCTCATCGAAGGGCCGTACGACGCGTTCGCGAGCCTCGAGACGCTCTACCTCGGCGTGCTGGCGCGCCGCACCAAGGTGGGGACGAACACCCACCGTGTGGTGGAGGCGGCGAAGCCGAAACAGGTGATGTTCTTTCCCGCCCGCCACGACCACTGGCTGGTGCAGACGGGAGACGGCTATGCCGCGCACATCGCCGGCGCCATCGGCGTCTCGACCGACGCCCAGGCCTCCTGGTGGGGCTCGGAGGGAATCGGCACCGTGCCCCACGCCCTCATCGCGGCCTACCGGGGCGACACGGTGCTCGCCTCGCAGAAGTTCGCCGAGCACATGCCGGACAGCATGCGCCTGATCACGCTCGTCGATTTCGAGAACGACTGCGTCGGCACCTCTCTCAAGGTGGCGCGTGCCCTCGGCCAGCGGCTGTACGGCGTGCGGATCGATACCTCCGAGACGCTGGTGGACAAGTCGGTGATCCCGCAGATGGGGACGTTCAAGCCGACCGGCGTCAACCCGCGGCTCGTCTGGAACGTGCGCGAGGCGCTCGACCGCGAAGGCTTCCAGCACGTGAAGATCGTCGTGTCGGGAGGCTTCAACGTCGAGAAGATCCGCCAGTTCGAAGAGCAGGAGGTGCCCGTGGACATGTACGGCGTGGGCTCGAGCCTGTTCCAGGGCCGCTTCGACTTCACCGCCGACGTGGTGCGCGTGGAAGGGAAGCCGTGCGGGAAGGTGGGACGGGCGTACCGCCCCAATCCGCGCCTCGAACGGGTGGAGTAAGAGCCGCAGGTTGCCGCGGCGGCCCTTGCGTTCCCTCCAGGGCTGCATATTTTTCCGGTGCGATGAATAATCATGCAAAGGTGCCCGTGGCCGTGCTCGGAGCCTCCGGGTATGTCGGCCAGGAGTTGCTGCGGCTCCTGGCGCGGCATCCGGGGGCTGCGGTCGCTTTTGCCACCGCGGACGCGGCCGCGGGCGAGTGGGTGGAGGGCCACCGGCTCCTCAAGGCCGACGACGCCCCGCTCGAGCGTGCCGACATCGTGCTCTCGGCCCTGCCGCACGGCGTCTCGGCCCGGTACGTGAACGAGGCCCGCGCGGCCGGCAAGCGCGCCGTCGACCTCTCCGCCGACTTCCGGCTGTCGGCCGAAGCGGTGTACGGGCTGACCGAGTTCTCGCGCCCGCGCGTGGCCCAGGCCGAGCTCGTCGCCAATCCTGGGTGCTACCCGACCGCGGCGCTCATCGCGCTGATCCCGCTGGCGCAGCGCGGCCTCATCGACCCGTCGCGCGAGGTCGTGATCGACGCCGCCTCGGGCGTCACCGGCGCCGGCCGCAATCCCAACCGCGAGCTGCTGTTCGGCGACGTGGCGGAGGACTACAGCGCCTACGCCGTGGGGAACACGCACCGCCACCTCCCCGAAGTGCGGGCGGCGCTGGAGCGCGAAAGCGGGTTCGCGGGCGACCTGGTGTTCACGCCCCACCTGCTGCCCGTCAAGCGGGGGATCCTCGAGACGATCCATGTGCCGCTCACCGGGGCCCTCGACCAGGGCGCGGCGGAGGGGATCTACGAGGCCGCCTATCGGGGAGAGCCCTGCGTTCAGGTGTTACGCGGCGCCTTGCCGTCTCTCAAGGACGTGGTGTACCGGAACCGCGTGGCGCTGGGCGTCGCCCCGGTCGAGCACGTGCGCCGGCCGCTCCTGACGGTGATCGCGGCGATCGACAACCTGGTGAAAGGAGCGGCGGGGCAGGCGGTGCAGAACCTCAACGTCATGCTCGGACTGCCCGAGACCCTGGGGCTCGTATGCTGAAGGTCCGGGTTGTGAAGCTCGGCGGGAACAAGCTCGACCGCCCCGAGTGGCTGGCGGCCTGTGCGGACGCCCTCAAGCTGCTCGAGCCCGTCGTCGTGGTGCACGGCGGCGGACGGGCGGTGACCGCTCTGTCGCGGCGCCTCGGCCTTCCGGTCGAGCAGCGCGATGGCCTGCGCGTGACGACTCCCGAGGTCGCGGAGGTCGTGGAGATGGTGCTCGCCGGCCCCGCGAACCGCGCCGTCGTGGCGGCGCTGCGGGCCGTGGGGCTCGACGCGATCGGGTTGTCCGGCGTGGACGGCGGGCTGCTCACGGCGCAGCCGTCGGCCGCAGCCCTCGGCCACGTGGGCGAGATCAGCGCCGTGCGGGCGTCGCTGCTCGAGAGCTTGCTGCTTGCCGGGCTCACGCCGGTCGTGGCCCCCGTGGCGCCCGCGGCCGGACGCGAGGGCGTGCCGCTCAACGTGAACG
>Ga0209160_1001911_pt1 | contig 17518 bp, 22 predicted proteins | sample GraSoiAngelo_153_FD_186167 | JGI IMG/M metagenome (GOLD analysis project Ga0209160, IMG submission 186167) | Grasslands soil microbial communities from the Angelo Coastal Reserve, California, USA - 14_1009_12_40cm (SPAdes) (version 2) | ecosystem: Environmental > Terrestrial > Soil > Grasslands ... | reverse complement strand
CTACAATGTCTCTAATTTTTGAATTCCCCTTCATCATATTTTCTGTTACAATATTAGCTACTGCAACTGCGGTAGGAATTAAATCACCTTTAGCTTTGAGTGTGACTTTACCAGAATTTCCAAGATCTGTTAACACATCAAGTGCACATTCCATTATGGGTTGTTCCCTTATTATCAATACTCTCCCGTCATCTGAAAATGAATTACTATCAAGAAGCTGAGTACCTTTTTCTATTTCACTCAACAAACTCATTCACATCACCAAAAATTATGCATTCTATTAAAGTCTTATCGATGATTCATCCATTAATTAAAAAGATCGATTGGAATATTCTGGAAATCCCCATTTGGTAACACTCTTCGTATGGTAATTGGGATAACCCGTTTTTCAAGTTCGGTATAAGCTAGATCAAGTGAAGTTGCAACTTCTTTTGGAATTGATATGAATGGGGGTGCTCCAAGTGATAGTTGTAAAGCTCTTGCACCCAAAATCCTGGCTTTTTCAAAGCGAGTTAGTGTAGGCGGACCTATCATTATCTTACCCTTGCTTGTGGTTTCATATTCTATTGGCACATGGATTGGATCAATTTCTATTATCTCTCTTGCATCAATAATTTTTTGTAGCCTTTCCTGTTCGGCGAGTTCTTCTGGAGTAAGATCACCCTTTTTTGCCTTTTTTTCTTTCTTTAATACTTTTTCTTCCCCTTCCTCAGTCACCTCAGCTTCAACGGTTTCGACAACGATTACAGGCTCTACTTCTTCTGGCTCTACAGCAACTTCCTCAGTATCTGCAATAATCTCTTCAGGTTCCTCTGACATCAACAAATGTTTAAACAAACGTTATATAATTCATAATCCTCCTCTTGAAAAATGAGCTCAGGGTCAGTTTCAAGGATCGGGGCAATTTTAAAGATAAGAGGCAAGTCAGAATTGAATTTTGAGCTAAAGCGTCATCTTGCTCCAAAAACAGTTGGTAGCCTCATCAGATCCATGCCGCTAGAGGGAAATGCGCATATGATGGGCAACAGCTTTGCATACATGGAAACTCAGGTAAATACAGGCGGAGAAAAACTACGAACTCAATTCAAAAAAGGTGATATTGCATTTATGGCGGAAAACGGTTCCATCTGTTTTTTCTTAAATGATTTAGAATCTTCCAAATCAATGACCATCATAGGGAAGATAACATCAAACATTGATGCTCTTAACGAAATAAAGCCAGGAGATATATTTTCTATAACTCAAACAGGTTGATAGATGTGATGCCCGCTGTATCCACTTATTCTTTTAATTGCGCCATTTTTTAATAACTTTAGTAAAAAGGCATTTGCTGTAGAAACCTTTACTCCTGTTTGTCGTGACATTTCTTGTACCGTGAAAACTTTGGAGTTTTTAATAAAATTCATTGCTTGGTTCTCATCAATTATTACAGAGATACTAGTTTTTGATTTTTGGTCTTTCTTGTCTCCTTTCTTTGAGCCTCCTTCTTTCTTTGCGGCTTCAGCTGCCTGTGATTTTTCAGCTTGTGCAGGAGATTTTTTTTTTGCTCCACCCATAACAATTTTTTTGTAATGACCTATTTATAAACGAAATAGTGGCACAAACTACCCTTTTATCATGTTGTACCCATAAACGAGTTTATCGACAAAGAGTAAAAAGACACTCCCCTTTTCATGCCTAAAAAGTTGTTTATGACTAGATGTATAATGTGTTGTTCTTGCTGGAGGCGTACAAGTATTTAAAAACCGTTTCTAAATGTCTAATTATATATGACAGAATATTTTGATGAAGAAGGTCTACTTAAAGTTATAAAAACTTTTGAATTATCTGAAGAAATTACAAGACTTAACTGGAGTTGGAACAATCATCCAGACCCTGTTAAAAAAGCACATGAACTTATGGATAAAGGTCAAAAACTTTTTCTAGAAATTTCAGAATATGAGCAAAGAATGGGCTCTAAACTTAGCAAGTACCAGCGGGATAAAATTGATGATGCGATAGTAGATTTAGGAAAACTAATTCCTTATATGAAAAACAAAATCAAACCTTATGAAAGTTTAGAAAATAGTCAATTAAAAAATGTTTAAATCATTAACGAAATAACAAACCCATTAAAACAAATTCTAAATATGTTCATTGTTTAGAAAGTTCAAAGGCAAAGGAACTGACATGTTAACCTCAAACTCTTCTACAGATGATTTGGTAAAGCCAAGATCGTTTTCATAAACGAACAAACGTACAGAAATCCTAAATATTTGCTAGTCTTGGTTTTTGTATGGGATTAGACGTAATTGAGGAAAAAAATCTCAATGATGCCATAGTATACGCACTTGATTATCCTAACGTGGTTTTATCTGAAGCAAAATCGTTTGCCTCAGAGATAACTGTCTTAGAAGATTTTGCCTATGGTCTATATCTTGGATATATTTCAGGAGTTTTCTTTGATAGATTTTTGGCAAGAAACAAAGGATATCTATATTCGGAAGAACTGACTGATTTCCATTCTATACTTGTTAAAAGATCACCTGAAATAAGGCTTAAGATTAAAGCAAATCTTAGTTTAAAATAACTCAACCTTTTATTCCACAATTGGTAAAAATCGACAGATGAAGTTTTCATTTGTAGCAGAGACTCTAAAATTTATGGAGAGTACCACAAAACGATTGGAGTTAACAAAATATCTAGTAGATCTGTTCAAAATTACGCCTCCGGAAATCATTTCAGAAGTAGTTTACCTTTTACAGGGAAAATTAAGACCTGATCATGAAGGAATAGAGATGGGTATTGCTGAAAAAATTGCAATAAAAGCCATATCAAAATCAGCAGGGATACCAGTAAAAAAAATACAACAAGAATATAACAAGTTAGGTGATTTTGGTCAAGCTGCTTCAAAAATTTTAGAACAAAAAACACAAACTACATTTCTTACCCAAGATATTACGGTTGAAAGAGTTTATGATACATTGTACAAGATTGCTGAGCTGAAAGGATCTCGTTCCCAAGATATGAAAATGAAATACATCTCCAGTCTTCTAAATGATGCAACCCCAATTGAAGCTGGTTTTATTATCAAGATAATCACAAGCTCTTTACGGTTGGGTATTGCTGATTTTACAATCTTAGACTCTCTTGCAATTGCGTTTACAGGATCAAAAGAAAATCGTGAAGCATTAGAACATGCATATAATGTATCAAGTGATTTGGGCAAGGTTGCTACCGCTGTTGCAAAGAATGGAATAGACGCAATAAAAAATTTCCAAGTCTCAGTGTTTAGTCCTGTGAGACCAATGCTTGCTGAAAGAGTCAAAAGCCCTCAAGAGGCACATGAGAAAATGGGTTCAGAATTTGCAGCGGAATACAAACTAGATGGAGAACGTGTACAAATTCATATTCAAGAGGAAAAAATAATTCTTTATTCCAGAAGTCTAGAAAACATTACAAACTATTATCCGGATATTGTTGAAAAAATCAGTAGAACAATTAATGCGGCAGAAGCAATTTTAGAAGCTGAAGCTGTTGCAATAAACGAAGATTCTGGAGAGTTTCTTCCTTTTCAGGAACTTATGCATCGCAGACGAAAATACGGTGTAGCTAAAGCGGTTTCACAATATCCTATTACTGTGAATTTTTTTGATGTAATGTTTATGGATGGAAAAAGCTGTCTTGACCTACCCTACAAAGAACGACGGAAATTACTTGAAAAATTAGTAAAAGAAGATTCCTTTGCAAAACTCATGCCCATGTCAATTGTAAAAACTGATGATGATGTAGAGGAAATGCTTGAAAACGCAATCAATTCAGGTTGTGAAGGATTGATGTTAAAACAACTTGAAGCTACTTACAAGGCAGGTGCTAGAGGAAGTAATTGGCTCAAACTCAAACGTGAATATAGAAATGAATTAGGAGATAGTTTGGATCTTGTTGTCATAGGAGCATTTTATGGGCGTGGTAGAAGGACAGGAAAATATGGTGCATTGCTACTTGCAACTTATAATGATAAAACCGATACCTTCCCTAGTATCTGTAAAGTTGGAACTGGTTTTACTGATGAAAGTCTGGACCAGTTTTATCAGATCCTCTCTGACAAGATAACCATAAAAAAAAATCCAAGAATTGAAAGCGGGCTTGAAGCAGATATCTGGTTTGAACCCGAAGTAGTAATTGAAATAGTAGCTTCAGAAATAACACTTAGCCCAATACATAAAACAGCTATGGATGTAATTAGAAAGGGAAGTGGACTGGCACTTCGTTTCCCAAAGTTTACCGGTAGGATACGAGTAGAAAAAACTCCTGAAAATGCCACTACTGATCAAGAGATAATTTCTTTGTATAATGGGCAAAAAAGAGTAATTCAGGAAGAGAAGCAGAACTATATTTAACATCAAATTTGTCGTAAGGATTATTAGCTGCTACCATTAAGAACAACGTCTGGATGTATAGTGGGGAATTAGAGGTACAAGCGAAGCGAAAAGCGCTTGCAGTTTTACAAGATGAAATAAACAGAATCCTTAACGCTGTAAGAGATCTTTCCACTCTGCCAGGTCTTATAATAAAGCCAGATAAGGCCGAAATTAAACAAGCACTTGAGAGAATAAAGAATACAGAAGACGAGGTTGAAGCGTTACGTCGAAAGATAACAAGAGAAATCGCTGATGTTGGCGGTCTGATGATGAATAGAGAAAACCTCTTACACACTGCCTATACCACAGATGAGATTGCAGGATTCATTACAGGAATTGCTTTCAAATTATCAAACATCAAAGCTGTCACTCTAAAAAAAGAGAAACTTGACAAAGATATTTCAGATTTAATTGCACTTGCTGTAGACCAAATATACAAGCTAAATGAAATAGTACGTGCACTAAGTGGGAATCCTACTGTAGCAATTGATCTTGCACAAGAAGCCCAAAAAATAGAACGCAGTGTTGATGAAAAATACCGTGAACTTACTATCAAAGTTCTAGATGAAATTACAAATACAAGGGAACTTTTGCTTCTCAAAGATGTTGTCGAGGCAATTGAAGAGATGTCTGACAAATGTCTTGAAGTTTCTGATTCTTGTATTGTATTGGCTTTGAGTTTATAGATTGAAAGGCGAATTAATAGAAAACAGAATAGTAATCTGGAACATACAAGATTCACGTTCTCTATTTATGAACGGATATTATGGAAAACCAATTGGTATAACAAAACCAAAACCAGATGAAATTAACGTACCATTGATTTTAGATCTTATAGAGGGATACTATCTAATCCAAAAATCTAAGATCAAGGTATTCAAAGCAAAAAAACCCCTAACCGAAAATAATCTACTTGAAATCTGCAGAAACGAATACCACAACTTTGACAAAAAATATGTTGTCTACAAGGATTTTAGAGACAAGGGCTACATTGTAAATCCGGGAATTAAATTTGGTTGTGATTTTGCAGTATATCAAAAAGGTCCAGGTATCGATCATGCCCCATATCTTGTTCAAGTATACAATACAAGTGACACTGTCTCTGCTACAAGTGTAGTATTAGCAGGCAGATTAGCAACAACGGTAAGGAAGCAATTTATCTTAGCAATTCCAAGGGGTGAAAAAAAAGTAGATTGCTTGGCTTTAGATTGGTGGCGAGCTTAGAGATTTTTTTTAATATGTAATGCAATTCTGTCATAAACTGCAAATTGTTCTTTTGAAACTCCAAGATCATGGCTGCTTTTCCACTTGCCATGTATTCTAACGCCACTTTTTGTTGGATCTACCCAAATGAAGGCGTCATGGTAAGATAGTTTTTTGATCATGTCAGCAAGTTCGTTATCAGCATTTAGAATATTAGCTATTTTTCCTCCAACCCATTCTACACTTACCACTTTTTTAGAGCCAAAATGATCTTGAGTTTTTAGTTTTGATTCAACTAGAAAACTATCATCGCTTTGGTCTATATTTCCTTTAACTATAAAATGAGCTTGAAAACGATCTTGTGCGCCCCATGGTAAAGGATTAATGTCTTGCATTAAATCCATCTAACCTTTTTGAATTACCTGCACAACGTCAATGTTGGCATTTTTTATTTTAATGCAACCATGGTTTGTAGTCATAATTGGAGAATTGGTAAAACTTCCGCTATAATAATCGCCTTTTTCAACGTCATCAGTACCAATTTCTTTTGTCTCGGCTTCTATTCCTATTGTTTCCAAAAGATCGCAGAATTGTTCATTTTTGTTTTTTTGTACAAAAGTATCTTGCTCAGAATCGTGCATGCGTCAAGGTAAATTTTACCCTCAAATAAATATTAGTTTTAAAACAGCACATTGATACAAAATAGAACAATCGGAATAAATACTCGAAAAATATAGCCAAATTCTGTCAATGCTAAAATTTCAAGGAAAAGTTGCTGTTATCACTGGTAGCGGAACTGGAATTGGAAAGGCAATAGCGGTCAAATTCGCTGAAAATGGTGCAAGTATTGTTATCCTTGGAAGAAGAAAGGAACCCCTTGAAGAAACTGCAAGGGGTTTGAGAGAAATTATTGGTAAAGTAAATAGTAATGCATTTGTTAAAATTTTTGCTGGTGTTGATGTCAGTGATGAAGAAGGCGTATCACGGATGTTTGATGAATTAAAATCATCTGGAAGTGTAGACATTCTAGTTAATAATGCAGGTGTTTCCGGGCCAGTAACTTGTTTTGCAAACTCTCCTATTACTGAATTTAAAAGTACAGTTGCAATACATCTTACTGGAACCTTTTGGACATCCGTTCAAGCACTCAAAGCAATGAAAACAGGATCCAAAATTATTACCATTTCAACATTTTTTACAGAAGAGCGTCCCCTTGAACAAAGACCATATAGATTTAGGAGTCCGTATACAGCTTCACAAGGAGCAAAAAATAGACTTGCAGAGGCAATGTCTTGGGAACTAACTGATAAAGGAATTATTTCTATAGCAACAAATCCAGGTCCCGTCCATTCTGACAGAATTTACAAAACAGTATATCCTAAAGCTGCTGCAGAATTTATGAGGGTCAGTGGCTTTGAAAACTTGACCCCACAAGAAGTAGAAGAGGTCAATAATGACATATTGCCTTTGATGGGAGAAGAGGAGCAAACAGTAAGAGAAGGAATTAAAAATGCAACTACAAAATTGGCAAAACTGAAAAATATAACATCTGAAGTCGAAATAGAAAAACTTAACAAAACAATATCTGCCTTGCTTTCGAAGATTCAGCAAATAGCAGAAAAAATTCAGAACAATACAAGCAAAATGATAGCTGACGAACAATTTTTGACACAGTCCCAAGTCGCAGAAACTGTATTGTCTCTTTGTGACGAACAGATATCAAAAATTCTCAATGGCAAAGTCATACCTGGAGATAGAGTATTTTACCCAGTCAAGCCACACATTTCGTCCTCTATTCCAGAATCACAAATTGCCTTTAATGAAAAAGTTGTCGTGTTTACTGCAGATATTACCGAAAGCTCCGACATATTGCGTGTAGAATTTCTTGCCCAAAGTATAGAAAAAAATGGTGGAAAAGTTGTTATCGTATTATCAAAAAATAGCTCAAAGCAGGCACAAGAACAACTCAGTTCTAAATTTCATTCACATATCATTGACTTGTCAAATCAAGATGAGGTAAGAAAGTTATTTAAAATTGCTTCAGAAAAGATAGGGAAAATTACAATTGTAATTCATGTAACCGGCAAAATTCCTTCTTTTGCAAAATTGACAGCGTTATCAAGATCAGAATGGGATGCACTTGTTGACAAATTCATAAATGCACCAGCCATAGTAGAACAAGAATCCCTTAACATTTTTGTACCGGGTGGTTCAAAGAATCCACCACTTTTCAAAGGAAAGTTAGGCACAATAGTCATCATAGGTCCTGACTTGCCTTCAGGATCAAAAGTGTCTGGTTCTGACAGGACAAGAGTAGAAGTGTTTCGAGGAGCTCTTCGACCATTTGTTACAACAGTAAATCAAGAACTAAGTGACGTTCTCAAATCAAATCTAAGAACATTCTTAATTTTGCCTGGAAGCATAGATGGAACAGAACCAAATAATGAAAGAATTTTTAACGCAATAAAATATTTCGCATCTGGAAATGCAATATCCAGCTCAGAAGTGATCTACTGTCCAGATGAAATAAGATCCTAATGAAGAGATTTTTAGAACTCAAAGTAGGTGACGAATTTTTTTCAGAATGCAAAATTTCGCTATCTGAACTTGAAAGTTATCTTGCCTTTTCTAAAATAAAAAATGTATTATATGAAAATAATGAAAATATGAAAAAAGAGACTAGTACAATAATTTCTGGTAGAGCAATTCTTGGAAGAATAGAAGGCGAATTTACAAGATTAAAAGAGATGTATGGGAATTTATTGATTTTTTATGGCATGGATGGGGATTCAGGATGGAAAAACAGACATGCCAGATTTCTAAAACCTCTTTATACCAATGAGAATTTGAAGATCAAATTTAAAATATCTGAAAAAACTGACATTAACGAAAATTATGGTCTTTTAGCAATAGATTTTGAAGGTTCAAAGGATAATGGCGAACTTGTTGTGGTATCAAAACGTAACTTGTACCAAATCAAAAAGGAGCCCCCATGGAATCAATAAAAAGTTTGATTGCCGTAATGACAAGGACCACAGTAACGATAATTTTTAATTTTTTCTCTTCTATCTGTAGTGAAAGTCTGCTACCAACAAGTCCTCCTACGAACGCACCTATTGAAAGAAAAAGAGCTTGATAAAAATCCGGATGGCCAAGAAGGGTGTGTGCAATCATTCCAGAGGCAGACGCAAATAACAATATAAACTGTGAAGTGGCAGCTGCCATTTTCATTGAAAGGCCAATTGCTATTACCATCAGAGGTACAAATACAACTCCACCTCCTATACCAAACAAGCTTGAAATTATTCCTGCAAAAAAGCTTGCACCAATTGCCAAGACCATGATTTGTTTTGAAAGATTGTAGGTTTTAGGCTCTATCTTGCGTTTTGAAAAAATGTACAAGCTTGATGCTAAAAGTACAACACCAAATAATATCTTAAACAACGAAGAGGTAATCTCATCTGAAATGTATGCCCCAAGGATTGTACCTGGAATTGAAAGTAATCCAAGCTTCAAGCCAAGTGAATATTCTATACGCCTTTGTTTTGCATAAGAGGCGGTAGATGCTACGGCATTACTGAAAGCAGCAAAAAGGCTATTACTTGCTGCAAGTTGAGGTGAAAATCCAAAAAATGTCAAAATTGGTACAACAACAAATCCGCCTCCAAGTCCAATCATTGAACCAATAATTCCAGCGGCAAATCCAAGTAATAACAATCCCAAATATTCAAACAATACAAACACAGAGGGCTATCATCAGGGATTAAATGAGTACGTCAACCTTAATGAACCAAGAAATATAGCAAAGCTTCTAATCATCATCTAGCTACTAACAATTTCCAGACATACCCTTGTTGATTTGTAGTGAGTTCGATTCGAAAGTGTTCAGTGCCAAGAGGAATTGTATTACTTGCACTTGTGGGTTGCTTTCCTGTAATTTGGAAATCACGTTGAGCATTAATCATGTCAGATAGAGTAGAATATCCACCTGGTTTTACTTGATCCCAACAAGTACAAATAGTTTCATTAATTACGGCTTCAAAGATGATTTTTACATCATTCAAATTACTTAACAGTGGGTCTGAATGTAGAGCAGATATAACTAAACCAGGTGCCCGTGTTGAACCTACCATGTTGATATTTCCAAGAAAATTTCCATTTTTATCCTTAATCTCACTTGAGGTACAGTATTTCACAAGCGCTTGTCTTTTTTCATTAGAGAAAAAGTTACAATATCGATTGATATCTGATTGGCTACTAAACCTTAATGGTTTTGACATATTAATGTCATGAGAGAGTAAAGTTGCTTTCAAATTCGAGTTTGCTTCTTCATATGAAAAATCAAGATCAAGTGGAGAAATTTGTGATTGATCAGTATTATTAGTTGATTGATTAGATATACTTGGAAATTGTGTGAGAATAATGATTATTCCAGCAACGACGGTAGCTACGCATATACCTGCATAAAGAAGTTTTTTTTGTCTCATGGAGTCTTGAATTTTCTATACTCTAATAAAGTAATCTCACAATTCATAAATCGAGTAATACAGAAAAATGAATCTGTACTACCATCATTGAGTTATTTTGGAAAAGATGAGATTTAGTTTAGGAATTAATGTTTATTAGCACTTGTTAACGCTGTGTCCATGGAACTCTTCTTGGATGCCTGTATAAGTGAGCACACAGTCAAAGATTTTTGTTTCATCAATACTTCCAGCGAAGAAATAGGAATGATTGGATCCTGAACTATCTGCGCCAATGGACCATTCATCTCTAGGAATAGATGTTCCTGTAAATCCACTTCCAGCCGACACTGTTGCTTGTTTTATTCCATCAACATAGACTTTGATTCCATCAGGTGTTTTGCTACCATCATACGTTACAGCAACAAAAGTCCATTTACCAGGAGTTATTACAGGATTAGTAAATTCTTCTTGAGACCACGTCTGTGTTGCGCCGATTTGGACTTCAATAGCACCAGGTCCCTTGAAGCTAGCTAGACTAATGTTCGTGAAAAACTCGCCGTTGCCAAAACCTGTTGTGTTAGCACCTTCCGCAACTATTCTGTGGGAAAGAGTATCTTTGACTGTTGTTAGATCAGGTTTTATCCAACTAGTTATTGAAAATGCATTATTTTCGTTATTTATTCCAAGAGCACCTAGACTAACATAACTATCTATTCCGTTAAGACTAAACGCTAGACCAAGCTTTCCAGAAGTGAATGTCACGCTGTCTGATATCGTACCAGGATGGATACCCGTTGAATCAGTAGCATGACCATCTCCTGACCACCAACCTACCAAGCCTAGAGATTTCGGTGGTACTGGATTGTTTACTGGTGAATTTGTTCTATTATCAATTGATCTAATTTTATCTTGTAGTTGTGTAATACTTTCATTTTGTATAGATGTGATATGGCCTAGTTGGGAAATACTTTCATTTTGTATAGATGTGATATGGCCTAGTTGGGAAATACTTTCATTTTGTATAGATATAAGATGGTCTATCTTAGTAATGTGTTCATTTTGACTTTCTATAAGTGCATGACTTGTTTGCAGTTCAGAGTTTGAGGATTTTAGTATCTCACTCTGTTCGCTTAGTTTCATGTTTAAATTTCTTAAATCCGATTGTAGGCTTAAATTATTTACCAGTAATAATCCGATGCTAAACAACGCAATTGCCATAGCAATTAGTGAAACCTTTTGGGATTTTTCCACAATTTTTGGTACTTATTGATGTAGATAAATCCATTCTTGATCTGTTTACAACAAATTATAACGTATCACATAACGTAGTATAGCGCAAAATCATGCACAATAACGCCTTTGTTTTTTTACTGTCTTGAAATAATAGTAGCATATTCTTGCCCTGCTATTTCAAACAAATATTGCTTTTTGACTTGTGTTATCTTGTCTGCAAGTTTGGATAGTACTATCGAATCACCTATTTCATCTTGGTTTTGAGATCGATTTTTCAAGTCGGCTATTATCCCATCAAGAATTCTCATCGGATCTAGTTTTTCCTTCATACCTTCCATAACAAGTTAGCATATATGGATGATTGCATAGTTTGTGTCCCAAAATAGGAAGGAAAGGCGGAAATCCATTTTTAATGATTAACAAAAAACTGTTTTCTCTTCAACCTCAATGTTGCTAATATTCGCTTTAAGTATGGGTTTAGTAATATCTACGAAGTTATATTTACTTGTTAATGAAGGAAATATACTAATTAATACCGAATTATGTTTGTTGAATGTTGCGTATAATATTATGTGGTTTTGGAGTTGTAGGTCAGAGTTTTGCAAAGCTTCTACTTTCAAGATCAGAAGATCTTTATGCACTTCATGGTCTAAAACCTCGAGTAGTAGGTATTTTTGATAGTAAAGGAACCGCTGCATCTTCAGCTGGTCTTGACCTTAACAGACTTTTAGAAATTAAAAAAAAATATGGTAGCATAAGGAAATATCACAATAAAGAGAAAGATGCAAATGGATTAGAAATGATCAAGGGGATGGATGCAGAGGTCTTAATAGAAACTACGCCAAGTAACTACAAAGATGCTGAACCCGGAATGTCACACATAGTAAACGCAATGAAAAATGGTTTACATGTTATTACGGTAAACAAGGGACCACTTGCTCTTGCTTTTCCTTCATTGATAGAACTTGCAACATATAATCAAGTTCTACTAAAATTTAGTGGAACTGTTGGTGGTGGTACACCAATTTTGGATTACGCAAAGAATAGTCTAAGAGGAGAAAGGATCGTATCCTTTCAAGGAATCTTAAACGGTACAACAAATTACATTCTAACTAACATGGCTAACGGAATGACTTTCAAGGCCGCACTAGCAGATGCAAAGAAAAGAGGATATGTTGAAGCAGATGAATCTTTAGATATAGACGGGTTTGACGCTGCAGCCAAACTTGTCATATTAGCTAATTGGATAATGGACATGAAAGTTACAATAAAAGACATCAAGCGCATAGGAATTCGTAATGTTACCACATCAGATATCAAAAAAGCTGCTTCTAATAATTCTGCAGTAAAACTAATTGCTTCATGTAACAAGGATTTGATGGTCTCACCACAACAAATACCTCTTGATGATCCATTATGTGTAAATGGCACATTAAATGCAATAACATTCAATTCTGAACACTCTGGTCAACAAACAATTATTGGTCGTGGAGCTGGAGGGATGGAAACGGCCAGTTCCATACTAAGAGATTTGTTAGACATAAGACAGGAAATGGCAAGACGTTGAAATCAAACTTATTATCTAAAAGTAAAACCGCAGAGACATTAGAAGAAATTCATTCTCAATGGAATATAGAAATGCCCAAAACTAAAACTCTTATGACTCATGAAATTGACGACGACGTCAGCCTAATAACAGGCGAGGGTTTTACTGCAATAAAGTTTATGGAGATCTATTTACCTTTTTTATCTGAGACTGCTCTACTTGAGAAATTTCCAAAAGTTGTTGTAGATAGTGGTGCAATAAAATTTGTTTGTAACGGAGCAAATGTAATGAGACCTGGCATCAAAAATTTTACCAAGTTTGATAAAGATCAAATAGTATGCGTGGTGGAAGAAACCCGCAACAAATTCCTGGCTGTAGGCAGATCGTTGGTATCAAGTGATGAATTGCCTAGTATTACAAAAGGGGAAGTAGTAAAAAATCTGCATTATATTTCAGATAGATTTTGGGAAGCAGCTAAAGAAGTAAAGAAATAACTATTTTTCAGTAAATTCTCTGCAACCGCTTTTGTCAACTACTAGTACATCAATTCCGTCACCGCTTGCAGTATCTCTCATAATAGCAGAACGGATAGATTTTACTGCTAGGGTTACAGCTTCTTTTTCTTTTATTCCTTGTTTGAATTCCTGATCAAGAACTCCTAGTGCCATTTCTGCACCAGTTCCCACTGCAGCGTAGTCATCAGGTAAAACGGAACCTAATGGATCCAAAGTATAAATCGCTGACTCTCCATCAACTCCACCTACAATAACTTGAGTAAGTAATGGATAGTATCGTCTTTCATACATTAATGATGACATCATTTTTGCAACAGAATTTGGTGGAATTTCGCGTTTTAATTCCATTTTTCTGATTTTCGTTAGTGCTCGCATCTGCATTGCTAAAACTTGCATATCAGCTACTAATCCAGCACAACAAGCACCAACATAATCTGTTATTCTGAATGTTTTTTTCGTAGACTTGCTTACAAGAAAGTTGCCATATGCTATTCTTCTTTCACTTGCCAAGACCACGCCACCATCGTAAGTTATACCGACTGCGGTAGCACCTGGCATATACACATAAGCCATAAATTCTGTGCAAAACGAGGACAATAAAGTCCTTTCTCTTGAGGGGAAATTGGAATTATGATCGATTGTTCTAAGAAATAGAAAAAAAGTTAACTGATGCAAATGGATCGTGGCAAACAACCATCAAAAACTACCAAACTCATGAAAAAGACTCTAGTGGCAATAGTGTGATTACCCAACATCAACTACCCTCTGATCAATACATTATCAAAGTGGCTCAAAAATCTATAACAAAGATGATTCAACAGGTGCGGGCTATAGGACACTGCCAATTAAAACTGCGTACTCCTATTTACAATACAATAATTTCAATTCAAAAAAGAATTTTGTATTTTATTAGAATTTGTTAAACTTGATTGAACTTATCCATTATTCTGCAAACACACTTTGTTGTCTTGTTAAGCAGGTCTATTCTTGCAAATTCATTGGGTGAATGAATCCTAGAGAATATGTAGGTGCCCCCAATTGAGATGCATGGAGCACAAAGAATCTTTGCGAAAGAGTACATTGGCCCAGTCCCTGCAGAAGAAACACTTACTATAGATTTTCCAAATGATTCATTTGCTGCTTCTCTTACTTTAGAAACAAATGGATCAAAGATCTTTGTTTTAGATGCAGCTTCTCCATGAATCATTCTTATCTTAATATCGCCAAATCCTTTTGATCTGAGATGACGTTTAAGTCTGGCAAGTTGCTTTAGCGGTTCCATCTTTGGTACAAGTCTAAAATCAATTTTTACAAGTGCCTGTGAAGGAAGTACGGTCTTTGCACCAGGACCTGTATATCCAGAAACAAAACCTGCAATATTACATGTTGGTTCACCGACCAAAGCCTTTCTAGCTGCAATCCCTGCCTTATTTGCCACAAACTTTTTGATTCCATATTCCTTTTTGAATTCTTTTTCATCAAATGGTTCAGATTGAATTAGTTTGAGCTCCTCTTTTGTAAAAGAATCTACTTCTTTATACCAGTCCTTGATGAGTATTTTTCCACTAGCATCCCGAAGTGTTTTTAATGCTTCCAAAAGTCGCCACGCCGGGTTTTCAATCAAAACAGCAAGACTAGAATGTGCATCACGTATTGATTCTATCACAGAAAGTTCAACATAAAGTAAGCCTTTCATTCCAAGACTGATTATTGGTCTATCCTTAGCATCAACATATCCAAATTCCCAAATGACACCATCGCATGAAAATTTTTTTTTATATTTTTTTAGATATCTTTCAACATGCATACTCCCGATTTCTTCTTCTCCTTCAACTAGGAATGTCACATTGCATGGTACGTCACCTTGTGTTTTGAGATAAGATTCAACCGCTTTTATTCTAGTAATTAACTCACCTTTGTCATCAGCAGACCCACGTCCGAAGATCTTGTTTCCTTTAATTTTACCACTAAACGGTTTGTCATCCCAAAGATCAAATGGTTCAGCAGGCTGTACATCATAATGATTGTAAAATAGGAGTGTTTTCTTTGGATTTTGTTTGGATCTTACCTCTCCATATACAACCGGCGGAATTCCTTTTCTAAGATAAAGTATTTCGGAATGAATTCCTGAATTTCTCATTATTTTCCCTACAAGCCTAGCACATTCTTCAAGACCTTCATTTTTCGCAGAAACGCTAGGTTGTTTAATTAAAGTTTGAAGATCTGAAATGAGTCCTTTCATGTTGTTATCTACATATTGAAGTACTTGTATCAAGGTCACTTTATCCTGTCAAATGGTTTCATTGCATCAGAAATAAATTCTAAGAGATCCGTTGCTACAATGTGTAATCCATGTTTTCTTTGGGCAAGCATTCCTGCCTTTCCGTTTATAAAAACTGCGGCTGCAGCAGACTCTAGAGGATCACGATTTTTTGACAACATTGCTGCAACCACCCCAGAGAGTACATCTCCTGTTCCACCAACAGTCATTGCTGGCGTATTTTTTACATTCAGATACGTCTTTTGCCCATCACTGACAATGTCAGTAGGTCCCTTTAGCAATATTGTAAGACCATTTTCTTTGGCGTGTTTTTCCACAGTCGAAATTCTCTCTTTTTTAGAATCTGAGGGAAGTTCCACAAACAATCTTTTGAATTCACCTGCATGTGGAGTGACTATAACTTTTTTATTTTTAATTATAGGCAAGATATCATGTACCAAGGCACTTGCATCAAGGGATAATCTTACATCTTTATTCAAAAGTGAGGTCACAAGTAACTTTAATGCCTCAATATCTTGTATTGCCAAGCCCATTCCTATTGTAGCTGAATCTAGTTCTTTTGGTATGACACCAAGAAGTTTGTGCACAACACCTCTTGTAAGCTTTGAATCAACTAAAGGAAGTACAATAAGATTTGGTGACATTGCTCTAGTTGCTTGTACATTTATTTTTGGAACACAGGTGTACACCAAATCTGTTCCGCACCGTAATGCCGCAAGTGATGAAAGTACAGGAGCCCCGTGATAGAAGTAGCTACCACCTAGAACCAGAACCTTCCCGTTGTCACCCTTTCGTGATGAAAACTTTCTTGGTGGAATAAAATTTTTTACTATAGCAGCCTGTAAAATCTTATTTGCCAACACCGGTAATCTTCTTTTTGAGTGAATAAACTTTCCTTGTTAGAAACTAGAGGATTACTCTTGTCGCCACTTGAGGTTTAATTACTCTATTGAATCTTCTAATTCAATGTCCTCTTTATGGAATCTATTCTTAAATGCTCTTGGGCTTGAAACTTTTCGTGCAAAGGCAACGTATGTGGTATGACCTATACTACGAAATGAATGTCTAGTTTTTCCCTCTCTTGCTTCAATAGTTCTGACAATTTGTTCTGTACATTCAATATCATAAAAGTCATTTTCGTTAAGAGAAGTTGCGAGTTTTTCTAGTTGATTCATAGTAGGACATATTGCAACAAACGCTCCACTTCCTTTAAGCATCTTTCTTGCTTGAGGCACTACAGACCAAGGATCACCCAAGTCTACTACAACTATATCAGCATCAGTAATTGGAACTTTCTTTACTGATTTTATGTCCAGTTTTTCCATTGTTACAAATTTTGCAACGCCTGCTTTTTCGATATTTTTTCTTGCGACTTCCATAAAATTTGGATCCACATCAAAAGTGTATACATGCCCTCGCGGTTTAACAATACTTGCAAGAAACGTAGTAAGAGAACCGCTTCCAGTTCCAATCTCTACAGCTTTCTGTCCACTTTGCAGTCCAGTTCTTGCCGAAATATACCCTAGATCTTTTGGATATACTATCTGAGTGCTACGTTGACTTTTCATAATGTAATCATGGATTGTGGGTTCAAACAAATAGATGTATTTCCCTTTGTTTGTTTTAATTGTGGAACCAAATTCCTTTCCTATGACATCTTTATGATTAATTACACCGACATGAGTATGAAACTGCTGTTTTTTTGATGCCTTCATCAACCATTTTTTTGAATCATTATAAAAAAATAGGACGTAAGAATTTTGTTTTATTTTCTTCACAGAAATAAAGCTATACCATATGGATAAGAATTTACCTGTTACATTCTAAAGGGAGAACTAATCCCAAGTAAATCAAGCGCTTTAGCAAGTGTTTCT
>Ga0209160_1001910_pt1 | contig 17521 bp, 18 predicted proteins | sample GraSoiAngelo_153_FD_186167 | JGI IMG/M metagenome (GOLD analysis project Ga0209160, IMG submission 186167) | Grasslands soil microbial communities from the Angelo Coastal Reserve, California, USA - 14_1009_12_40cm (SPAdes) (version 2) | ecosystem: Environmental > Terrestrial > Soil > Grasslands ... | reverse complement strand
CGCCGCTGTTCGGCGAAGTCCCCGCCTTCATCCCCGTGTCGTTGACGCACATCGCCTTTCCCGTCGGCCTTGGCTCGAGCATGATCGGCTGGCGGTTTCCGGGCGTCTTTCTCTTTCACGACTTGACAGCCACCAGCCCGCTCAAGCTCCAGCTCGAGGTTGCGACCTTGAAGGGGTCGGGACCGACCGCCGCCGGGAACGCTGGGGATTCACTCAACAACATTGGTACTGGCGAGGCGTCGGGTGTGCCGCAGTTCGAGACGCGGCTCAACGCGGCGAGGAAATTCGACAACGTGAGCTGGAACGGCTTCGTCGTGTATCATATCGACTGGAAGGACGTGAACGGCAGGGGCGTCCCAGGCTCCAACATCACGGACTGGGGCGTCGAGACGGGCCAGTACGTCGCCCTCAGCAGTTTCACCCTGCACGGCAGCGTCTATTACGGGAAGGGGCTGGGCTCACAGTTCGGCATGATCAACCAGTTTCAGCCGCAGATTCGGGGCTGGGGCGCGTGGGCCCAGGCGGGCTACGACTTCACCTCTCACTGGAGCGTCTGGGCCGACTACGGGATAGATCAGCCGGACTACGCGCGGTTCACCAGGGAGACGGGTGGTACCCTCGCGCGTCAGTTGACCCACACCGGCTCGGCGCTGCTGCGGTTCCGCGCCGGGCGCTATGCCGCCGGCCTGGAGTATTTCCGGAACGTGACCCGGTGGAACACGGGCGTCACGAGCGCGGACCAGTACGCCCTCAGCGCGCTTTACACCCTCTGACACGAGCCCGGCTGGCGGCGGAGCGAGGCGCGCTCCGCCGCTAGCCCGGGTGGCGTGCGAAGGGAGCCCGGCCTGATGGTCGACACGCCTGCTTTGGAACGACAGCGCGAACCCGGAGCGGTCCGCCTCGGTCTTGCGATCTCCGACTGGACCGAACGCTGGTTCCCCGACGCGTTCATCTTCGCTCTCGTCGGAATCGTGATCGTGTTCGTCGCCGGCCTCCTCCTCGGGCGGAGCCCGGCGCAGATGACGCTCTACTTCGGGGGCGGCTTCTGGTCGCTCATCCCCTTCACGATGCAGATGGCTCTCATCGTCATCTTCGGCTACGTGGTCGCGTCCTCACCGCCCGTCTATCGCCTCGTCCAGTGGCTCGCCACGATCCCCAAAGGCCCGCGGACCGCGGTCGCGTGGATCGCGCTGTTCGCGACGGTCTCGTCGCTCCTGTCGTGGGGCTTCAGCCTCGTGTTCAGCGGACTCCTCATTCGCGAGGTGGTGCGCCGGATCCCACAGACCGACTACCGTGCCGCCGGGGCCGCCGGGTACCTCGGTCTCGGTAGCGTCTGGGCGCTCGGCTTGTCGTCGTCCGCCGCGCTGCTCATGGCGACGAAGGGATCAATCCCCGCTTCGCTGCTGCCCATCGCGGGGGTGCTGCCACTCGGCCGCACGATCTTCCTGTGGCAGAGCATCGTCACGGCGATCATCCTCGTCGCGCTTTCGGTCCTCGTCGCGTACCTCACGGCGCCTGACGGCCGGACCGCGCGCACGGCGGAGCGCTACGGGGTCCGCCCCGAGCCCCTGGAGATCCGCACGCCGGCGCGGCAGCGCCCCGGCGAGTGGCTGGAATACAGCCCCCTGCTCACGATCCTCATCGTGCTTGTGGGAATCGCCTACCTCGTGCAGCTCTTCAGGTCGAAGGGCGGTATCGTCGCCGGGATCGCGCAGGCGCTCGACCTCAACACCTACAACTTCATCTTCCTGTTGGCAGGCTTACTCCTGCACTGGCGGCCGCGCCGGTTCCTCGAGGCCGTCGCGCGGTCCGTCCCCGCGACGGCGGGTGTGCTCATCCAGTTCCCCTTCTACGCGGGCATCTTCGGGATGATCACCGGCACCGCCAACGACCCTTCGCCCATCTCCCAGTGGCTCGCCGGGCTCTTCGTCCGGGTCTCGGACACGAACAGCTTTCCGATCCTCGTGTCGATCTACTCTGGCGTGCTCGGTCTGTTCGTTCCCTCGGGCGGGAGCAAGTGGGTCATCGAGGCGCCGTACCTGCTGCAGGCCGCGAACGCCCTCAAGGTGAACCTCGGCTGGGTCGTCCAGATCTACAACGCTGCGGAGGCGCTGCCGAACCTCGTGAACCCGTTCTGGATGCTGCCGCTTCTCGGACTGCTCGGCGTGCGCGCGCGCGATCTCGTCGGCTACGCGGCGGTGCAGCTCCTCGTCCACATTCCGGTGGTGCTGTTCCTGATGTGGCTCTTCGCGAGAACCCTGTCGTATGTCGCGCCCGCCGTGCCGCAGTGACAGCTAACGCGCGGTCTGCGACGTAGCCGCGAACGCGTAGGGCAGGACTCGGGTGAGTCCGGACACGCCGCGCACCTCGTCGTCGAACAGCGGCACCACGGCGCGCACCGCGCCGTCGAAGTCGCGCCAGATCTCCTCCATATACGCATCCTGCATCGCCACGCGGTTGCGGACGAACTCGGGGGAGTCGGTCCGCACCTGATCCTTCTGGATCAACATGTTCACCACCACGCCGCCCACCGGGATGCCGAAGTCGTGGAACCACTGGATGAAGCGCTTGATCACCGCGATCGGCAGCGCCTCGGGGAGGGTCACGAAGAAAAAGGCGGTCCGGGCCTGGTCGGTCAGCAGCTCGCGCGCGTGACCGATCCGCTCACGAAATGACACCAGGTAATCCATCAGCGGGTCGGCTTCCTTCTTCTTGGTGAACGAGAGCAGCTCGCGCAGCGAGCGCGCCTCCTCGCGCGACTTCATCATCTTGTTGACCCAGAGCGAATACACCTTGCTCATGCCCAGCAAGCGCCGAGCGTTGGCGGTGGGCGCCGTGTCGAACACGTAGGCGTCGTACTCGTCCTTGAACATCAGGTCGACCATGCTCTCGAACATGGCCGACTCCTCGAACGCCGGGTTCATGGTCGCCGATTCGACGAACGCATCCGCCTGGGAGGAAATCTCGGCGAACTTGAGGAACCAGCGGATCTTTTGCTTGATGTCCTGCTTCGACCGCTCGATGTTCTCTTTGGTGTCGATCTCGTAGGCCCACAGATTGGGGACGCCATTTACCGCGACGACCTTGCCGTACACGTTCTGGTCCAGGAGGCCGCTCAGGCTGTGCACGGGGTTGGTGGACGCGAGCAGGGTGCGCTTGCCGTCCTGCGCCAAGTGCAGCGCGGTGGCGCCGGCCATCACGGTCTTACCCACGCCCCCCTTGCCGCCGAAGAACAGATACTTGAGAGTCGGCAGCGACCCGAGGTACGCGCTCAACGAGCGTTCGATGCCCGGCATCAGCGCCGGCCGTCGCCGTACATGATGGACGCCAGCTTCTCGATCATCGGCAGGCCGGTGACGTCGCGCTCGAGCTCCGGCACGGAGCCCACGAGCGCGTCGCCGAACGTCTGCTTGATCTGCTCCAGGTAGTGGTTCTGGCTCTGGAGACGGTTCTGGAGGTAGGGTGGGATCTGCTGCCCGGCGAGCTCCGCCGGCAAGACTCGGTTCACGACGTACCCGGCGATGGGCACGTCGAACTTGGAGAACAGCTGGGTGGCCTTCTGGGTGTCGAGAATGATCATCTGCTCGGGCACCACGACGAAGAAGAAGGCGGTGCGCTCCTTGTCGGTGAGGATACGCGACGACTGGTTGATGCGTGCCTTGATATACTGGAGCTCGCTCAAGATCTGGTCTTCCTCGGTCGCCTTCTGGCGTTTGATCCGCGCCACCATCTCCTCGTGCTCCCGCATCTGTTCGCGCAGCTGGGTGATGCGGTTGATCCACTCGTCGTACACCTTGGCCATCGAGAGGTAGTAGAGCGCGTGGCCCAGCGGCACGAGATCGTAGATGTAGTAGTCGTAGTCCCCCTTCACCACGATGTCCACGACCGCGTCGAAGATGGCCGACTCCTCCATCGCCGGCTCGGCAGACGCCGCCTGGATGTATTGCTCGATTTCCTCCGGAATCTGCTCGAAGCCGTACATGTCGACGATCTTCTTGCGGACCTCCTGCTGGTACGCCTTGATGTTCGAGTCGGCGTCGATCTCCTGCGCCCAGAGATTGTCCACGATCTTGACGGCGCCCTTGCCGAAGATGTCCCGCTCGAAGATGTCGCTCAGCGACGCCTGGGGGTCGACGGAGAACACCAGCACCCGGTGACCCTGCCGGGCCAGCCAGTACGCGGTGGCGGCGGAAAAGGTCGTCTTGCCCAAACCGCCCTTGCCGCCGAACATGATGTAGCGGCGGTCGCCGTTACGCTCGAACCATTGTCGCAGTGACATCGTGAAGCGATCGACCTAGAACATCGCGTCGGAGATGTCCTTCTCCCGCAGCATGCGCCGCTTCCAGGTGGCGATATTGGGGACGACGTAGGGCAGCAGGCGCAACGAGTAGTACGGCGGCAGGATCGGCACGCCGATGAGATCGCCCATCGTGATGAGGATAAACAGGTGCTCCATGCTGGCGCGGGTGCGCAGGGCGTAGCGCGACATGTCGTGCGCGCCCATTCCGTAGAGAATCTCCTTCAACCGGGTGAACCAACCGCGCCGCTCTTGCTCCGTCATCGTCGCGCTCTCCTCGCTCCCATCGTTCAAACGCCGTGCAGGTGGAACTCCTCGCCGTCCGAGAATTCGCGCTCGCGTAGCACGCGCCGCTTCCACGTGGCGATGTGCGGCACGGCATACGGCAGCACCCGGAGCGAGTATACCGGCGGGATGATCGGCAGCCCGAGCATGTCGCCCAGGGTGGCCACGAAGAAAATCGTTTCCAGTGACCCCCGCATTTCCAGCGCCTGCCGCTCGAACTCCAGGCCGCTCAGCCCGTACAGGAAATTCCGGATCGTCGCCAGGGCCTTCATCGTGGCTGGAATCTAGCACAATGGACCCAGGTCGCACCGCGTTCGTCCTCACCGCGCTGATCGTGGTCGGCTGGTTCGCCCTCGGCACCCATCTCAACATCCGCCGCGGCAACCGCTTGGTCCGCTGGTTTCAGCCCGGCATGACGCTGCTCGGCGAGCGGACCACGCTGCGCTGGCTCGGATCTTCGGGCGTCGAGCTGAAAGTGCAGCATGCGCTCGCGCCCCTCAAGTCGGCCGAGGTGTTCGTGCTGCTCGAGCCCCGCGACCTGCCCGTCCTGTGGTGGTTGTTCCGCGCCCGCGGACGACGCGACCTGCTGATCGTGCGCGGCGAACTGCGCGCTGCACCCGCCTTCGAGCTCGAGGCGCTGCATCCCCGGGCCTGGTCGAGCCGCGGCGTCGCGCGCGCGCTACAACGCGATCGCTGGACGACCGTGGCCGTCCCGCCCGGCTCGCCGCTCGTTGCTTACGGACGGGGGCGCGTGGACACGTCCGGCATCCTGCCGATCATCACGCACCCCGAGCTCGCGCTGGTACGTGTCGCCGTGCACCGCACGGCGCCCAACCTCGAAGTGCAGTGGGAAGTGCGCAGGCCGGACCGGCTCGACCCGCGCGATGTCTTCGCGACGCTGCGCCGCCTCGCGGAGCAGGTCTAGGCCTCAGTCGCTTCCGGTCGCCGCCGCCGGGCGCAACGGGCTGGGACGGAGCTTCTGCCATGCCCCCCAAGCATCGTAGGCGATCACCAGCGCGGCGGAGAACAACAGCAGCGCCACGATGATCATGGCCACTGCTCCGAGCACGTTGATCGTTTGCCCGGCAACATGGGGGTTGGAGAGGATGCTGGCGTACAGGTTGTACGCGGTCACGAGCGTTCCCGCCATCGTCGTGACGTACATGAAGATCATCGGATAGAGCGCGTAGGACGGATTGCGGCCGGTGGACTTGAGCCACAGCGTCACGATCAGCAGGCTCAAGGCCGCCATCAGCTGGTTCGACGCCCCGAACAGCTGCCACAGATAGATCCACGTGCCGCTCATCACCAGCCCCAGCGTCAGCACCATCGACACGATGGCGGCGATGTGCGGATTCTTGAACCCCACCCAGGCATCCCCCAGCCATTCGGACAGGGTGACCCGCATCAGGCGGAACACCAGCTGTACCACGGTGAGGACGATCACGACGAACGCGCCGAACCCCAGGGCGGTGCCGTACGCCGGCGGAATCGCGCCAAACGAGACGATCCCGAGCAGCTTACCGACGCCCGCGGCAAAGGCGCCGCCCCCCGCGCCCCCGGCGATCGAAACGGCGATCAACGACAGCAGGGCGAGCGTGTTCTCGCTGAACATCGCGCCGCCGCCGACGGGTAAGGCGTCGGTTTCATACTCCAGTTGTCGCGCCGTGCCGATAGAGCCGAACAATGCGTGCCAGCCAGAAATGGCCCCGCACGCAATCGTCACGAACAGCATCGGCCAGATCGGTTGGATCGCGGCCGCCGCCTGGTCGGGCACCTGCAACACCGGCATCCAGCTCTTGAACACGGCCGTTTGGAACGTCACGGCCTTGAGGGCGTCCGCGTTGCCGAGCAGGCCCCACACGCCGCCCACGATCGCGCCCAGCGCCGAGAGTCCGATGGTCAGGAACGTCACCCAAAAGCCGATGTAGTTGACCGGCTGCGCAAAGCGCCAGATGGGCAGGATCGTCCCGAGATACGAGAAGACGAACAGGAAGACGCACCAAAAGATGAACGAGGGCAGCATCTTGATGCCGCCGCTCTCGTCCACGTACTTGGGCACGACGGTGCCTTGGGCATTGAGCGTGGTCGCGGCAAGCCGCGGGTCCGCTTTCGTCGGGTCGGAAACGGTATAGAGGGCCCCGCCGCCGCTCAGGCTGTTGATCGCGTCGTCGAGCCCGGCGACGATCGAGTTGACCGGACCGCCGTACATCAGCGCCGCGGCCGGCTTGCCGTCGGCCGTGGTGCCCTTCTGGACGCTCAGCCCCCGGGCCCCGATCGCCATCGAGCCGAGCGTGACGACGACGGCGACCGCGGTGACCAGGATCAAGTCCATCTTCCAGCGGTACAGCATCTGGCCGGCCAGGAGGCCCATCACGGCGAGCATCAGGATGCCGAAGGGGACGTCCGCCCGCGGATCCAGGATGCCGGCCAGAATGCCGACGAACGCGCCGGCGAGGAGCAACAGATAGAAGAAAATGAACACGAACAGAATCAGGCGGGTGCGGGGCGCGATCAGCCGGTGGGCGATGGCCGACAAGGAATTGCCGTCGTTGCGCACGGCCACCATGATCGCGGAATAGTCGCTCGCCCAACCGATGAACGAGACGCCCAGAATGAGCCACAGGATGGACGGCAGCCAGCCCCACAGGTTCGCCGCGGCGATGACACCGACGATCGGGCCGGCCGCGGCGATCGACTTGAAGTGGTAGCCGTACAGCACGCTGCGGCTGGTCGGCATGAAGTCCACGCCGTCCATGTACATCTTCGCGGGCGTGGCCTTCTTCGGGTCCGGCCGGATCACTTCGCGATCGATCCGCCGTGCGTATAGGTTGTAGGCCAGGTAGATCATCACCCCGCCGAGCACGGCCACGACCGCCGCGTTCATCGGCCAGTGGGCCGCCGCAATGCCGCCCACCACGACGACCGGGATGAGCACGAGCACCAGGATAGTCGTCCGGATATTCATTCCGAGCCTCTCCTGACTGCGGCGAGCCGCCGCTCGATGAGCGTGGTCGCGCGTTCGAGATCCGCGCCGGTGCTTTTTTCCTTACCGTCCACAATCACTGCGGGATAGTGCCGCACGCCGTACCGTAACGACTTGAGGCAGCCTTCCACGGACGCGGCGTCGACGATCCGGAACCGCAACCGCTGCCCGTGCGCCTCGTCCATGCGGCGCACCCAGTCCGACAGCCGCTGGTATTGGTCCTGCAGGTCTACGGGGAGGGAGGTCTCCAGTTGCTCACGGCGGGCCTTCGCTCTGACCTCGGTGTGCTGCCAGATCGACTCGCAATGCAGGCAGTGGAAGAAGGCCACGGGAGCGTAGGCAATGACGTCGATGCTGACGGGGGGCTGCGGCGCCGTCCTGACCGGAGTTTCTGATTGAAACACCATGGCTTGAGCCAACCATAGACCGGGCGGGCGCCCAAGTCAAGCGATTGTCGGCTAGCGCACCGTGAGCGGCGCCGGGTGGCGCAGCGCACCCTCCGGGGTCTTCATCGCCGCGTCGAGCGAGTCCACGTCCCACATCACGAGCGTGATGAGGTCGCGCGCCGCGGCGAAGGTTTCGAGATCGAGCATAGAGAGCCCGGGCTCCTTCAGGGCCCGCCCAGCCGGGTCGGCGCGGTAGGGATGGGTGTGCCACGTCCCGACGAAGTCGGCGACGCCGTCGCAGTCTCCCGCAACCGCGAACTGCAGCTGCTTCAGGTTCTCCGCCGCGACGAGGCGGCGCACGAACAGCGTGTCGTCCACGACGGCGCCGCCGAGGCAGCCGAGGTATTCGAGCTGCGTCGGTCGCCCGGTGCCGAGCAGCTGGGTGAGGGTGTTTTGCCCGGCGAGCTCGTCCCAGTGGCGGTTGCTCGTCACCCAGACGGCGCTCATGATGCCGCGCAGCTGGGCTGGGAGCACGATGACTCGGAACGGCGGGACCACACCAACAGCCAGCGAAACGACGAGCAGCGCCCTCATCGTCTCTGTCTCGCGTACGTCCCCATCAGCTGCGCCGTGCCGAGCACGTGGGCCTGCATCGCGGCCTCGAGATCCTGCTTCTGCGCGCCCGGCTTGAGCTTCAGCAGGGCGTCGAGCGCGTACAGTTTGAACAAGTAGTGGTGCGCCGGGCCGGGCGGCGGGCACGGGCCGCCGTACCCCGCGCGCCGGAAGTCGTTGCGGCCCTGGAGCGCGCCACCCAGGTCGGGCAGCGCGTCGGCCTTGGCCACGTTCTCCGGGAGTTGCGTGGCCGTCCCGGGCACGTTGTAGAGCACCCAGTGCACCCACGTGCCCGCGGGTGCGTCGGGGTCGTCGGCGATGAGGGCGAAGGCCGCCGCGCGGGGCGGCGCGCCGTTCCAGGCGAGCGGCGGCGACACGTCCGCCCCATCGCAGGTGTACTTGAGCGGGATCGCCGTCCCGTCCTGGAACGCGGTGCTCGACAGCGACAACGCCATCCGACCCCCTCCCTTCCCCGTCCCGGCGAGCGCGAGCGCGAAGACGAGCAACTGCTGCGCGGCAGGGCGCGGCATGGCTCAAGTATACAAAATCACACCTGGGTCGGGGCGCCGTGCGGACCCTGTCAGAAAACCGTCAGAGCACCTTGCCAGGCTGCGGCGCGCGGTGCATTTCTCCACAGCACGATGCACACGCCGACCTTCAAGACCCACCCCCGCGGCCTGTTCGTGGCGGTGCTGCTGCTCCTCACGCTCGGGCTTGCGGGCGTCATCACGCTTGAGGCGCACCGCACGTTCCTGTATCACCGCGCCACCGCCGAGCACATCCTGCACGACTATGCGCGGCTCGCGGCCGCCCGCTTCGGGCAACGGGTCGGCATGGACCTCTACTACCACGCATTCGCGCCCGGCACGGAAGCGTTGTGGCGCGCCAAAGCTGGAACACCGGGGGGGCCGCTCCCGTCTCCGGCAGCCCTCGCCGCCGGGCTCGAAGCCCACGCGGCTGCCTTCGTGGGCCACGCCCGCTACACCTTCCGCTACGACTTGCGGAGCCGGCGCCTCGAGACGGCCGGTCGTGCGCCGTCGCGCGCCGCCCGGAAGTGGCTCGTCGACACGCTGCTCGTGCACATGCGCACCGTGTACGACTCCGAGGAGCACCTCGGCGCCATCGTACGCACGGTGGACGCCGTCCCGCGGGCGATCGTCTACACGATCGCGAAAGACAAGGCCGGCGCCGCGCGCACCGTGTTCGGTCTCGAGGGCGATCCCAAGGAGCTCGAGCCCGTCTATACGATGGGTGAGGACAAGTTCCCGCTCCTGCCGCGACCGCTCACCGGCGGCGTGATCTACGATTCGCTCGGCTCGGTGATCGTCACCGACGCGGACGGGAAGGAGTTGTATCGCTCGCCGGTGCAATACGAGGCTACCTTCGCCGCGCGCGACTCGGTGGAGGCGATGTTCGGCGGCATGCGCGTGTACGTCGCGTTGCGGCCCGACATGGCGCCCAAGCTGATCATCGGTGGCATGCCCCGCTCGCGGTTGCCGCAGCTGTTGGCCCTGCTCGCGCTCACGGCAGGGCTCATCGTGGTCGCCCTGCTGCAACTCGCCCGCGAGTACGAGCTGGCACGGCTGCGCGCCGACTTCGTGTCCGGCGTGTCTCATGAGCTGCGCACCCCGCTGGCGCAGATCCGCATGTTTTCGGAGACGCTGCTGCTCGGCCGCGTGCGCTCGGAGGGGGAGCGCGTCCGCTCGCTCGAGATCGTCGACCAGGAAGCACGACGGCTCACCCATCTGGTCGAGAACCTGCTGCATTTCTCCCGCTCCGAGCGCCAGGTCACGCGCCTGTCCCCCGCGCCGGCGGCGCTCGCCCCGCTCGTGCGCGAGGCGGTCGAAGGGTTCGCGCCGCTGGCCACGACGCGCGGCGTCAACCTGCGGACCGAGCTCGCCGACGGGGTCGTGGCCCCGGTCGACGCCGAGGCGCTGCGCCAGATGCTGCTCAACCTGCTCGACAACGCCGTGAAGTACGGCCCCGCGGGCCAGACCGTCACGGTCGGCCTCGCGGCGACCGACAGCCGGGCCCGCATTTGGGTGGACGACGCGGGACCCGGAATCCCGGCCGCCGACCGCGAGCGCATCTGGGAGCGCTTCTGGCGGCTGGAGCGGGACCGCGGCTCGGCCGTCGCGGGCACCGGCATCGGCCTCTCGGTGGTGCGGGAGCTGGTGGCGCTGCACGGCGGCCGCGCCTGGGCGGAGGACGCGCCCAACGGAACCGGTACCGGCGGCGGAGGGGGAGCGCGCTTCGTGATCGAGCTGCCCGTGACCGCGGTCGGGGCGACGCCATGACGCGAATCCTCGTGGTCGAGGACAATCCCGATCTCGCCTACGGGCTCCGCAACAACCTCGAGATCGAGGGCTACGAGGTGGACGTCGTGGATGACGGGACGGATGGGCTCGCTCGAGCGCGCAGTGCCGGGCCCGACCTGATCATTCTCGACTTGATGCTGCCGGGCACGGACGGCTACCGGGTGCTGCGCGCGCTGCGCGACGAGGGTCGCCGCATGCCCGTCCTCATCCTCACGGCGCGCGGTGAGGAAGCCGACAAGGTCCGCGGGCTCCGGCTCGGCGCCGATGACTACGTCACCAAGCCGTTCGGCGTCCTGGAGCTGCTTGCGCGCGTGGAGGCGCTGCTGCGTCGCGCCGCTCCGCCGGGTCGCGACGGCGCCGGGCCGCCCGAGCAGTTCGGCGACGTCGAGATCGTCCCCGCGTCGCGCACCGTGCTGCGGGGCGGCGCGCCGGTGTGCCTCACACCCAAGGAGTTCGACCTGCTGTACGCCCTGATCAAACGACGCGGCGCGGTGGCGACGCGGATGGAGCTGCTGAGCGAGGTATGGGGTTACAGCGCCGCCGTGCTCAGCCGCACGGTGGACACGCACGTGGCCGAGCTGCGCCGCAAGCTCGAGGTCGACCCGGCGGCGCCGCGCCACATCCTCACCGTCCGCAAAGCCGGCTACCGGCTCGATCGGTAAGGAGGCCCCCACGCTGATACACCCCCTGGTCGTCGCCGCGCTCGTCGCCTCCCCGCCCTCCCCGCCCCGACCCAACGGGCGACAGATCATCGCCGCCATGCACGACCGCTATGCCGGCAGGTGGTACCGGACGCTCAGCTTCGTGCAGCGCAATACCGCGACGCACCCCGACGGGACCACGGAGCACTCGGTTTGGCGCGAGTACGCCGCGCTGCCCGGGAAGCTTCGCATCGAGTTCACGCCGTCCGATTCAGGCAACGGCATCCTGTTCGTGAACGACTCGCAGTTCGTATTCCACGCCGACACGATCGCGAGCGCGTCGGCGTTCATCCACCCCTTGATGGTGCTCGGCTTCGACGTGTACGCCGACCCGGTGGAGCGTACCGTGGCGCGGCTGGAGCGGCTCGGGTTCGATCTCGCCATCGTGCGGGAAGACACGTGGCAGGGGCGTCCCGCGTATGTCGTCGGCACGAAGCGGCGGCAATTCTGGGTGGACCGGGAGCGCCTGCTGTTCGTGCGCCTGCTGGAGCCGGGCCAGCGCGACACGACCCGCACCAGCGACGTCCGCTTCAACAGGTATCAGCCCGCCGGCGGCACGTGGGTCTCGGCCGAGGTGGCGTTCCTCGTCGACGGGCGGGAGCGCTGGCTCGAGGAGTACTCGGACATCCGGACCGGCGACGCCCTTGCCGACGCGCTGTTCGACCCCCGGCGGTGGGCGACGGCCCGAAATTGAGTCTGTCGCTTCGAGACGGGCCCTTGTAGTCTTCTCCCCCATGGCTCGTTCCGTGCCCCTCAAGTACAAAGTGGGTCTCGTCCAGATGGCGATGTCGGCAGACGCCGCCGCGAACCTGAAACACGCGATCGCCCAGGTCGAAGAGGCCGCCGCAGCCGGCGCGCGGCTCGTGTGTCTGCCCGAGCTGTTCCGCTCGCGCTACTTCGCGCAGCGCGAGGATGCGGCGCTCTTCGACCTCGCCGAGCCCGTCCCGGGGCCCAGCACCGACGCGCTCGGCAGGGTCGCGAAACACGCGGGGGTAGTGGTGATCGCCCCCGTGTTCGAGCGCCGCGCCGCCGGCCTGTACCACAACAGCGCCGCGGTCATCGACGCGGACGGGCGGCTGGTGGGGCTCTATCGGAAGATGCACATCCCCGACGATCCCGCGTACTACGAGAAGTTCTACTTCGCGCCGGGCGATCTGGGGTTCCGCGCGTTCGACACCCGCGTCGGGCGGATCGGCACGCTGGTCTGCTGGGATCAGTGGTACCCGGAGGGCGCCCGGCTCACCGCCCTGCAGGGGGCGAGCGTGCTGTTCTATCCGACGGCGATCGGCTGGCACCCCGCGGAGAAAGCGACGCACGGAGCGGCGCAGCTCGACGCCTGGCGTACGGTCCAGCGCGGTCACGCGATCGCGAACGGGTGCTATGTCGCCGCGGTGAACCGCGTCGGGCTCGAGCGCCCGGATGGGACCGCGGATGGGATCGAGTTCTGGGGCTCGTCGTTCCTGGCGGATCCGTTCGGCGCGATCGTGGCGGAGGCGCCGCCGGACCGGGAAGCGATCCTCATCGCCGAGGTGGACGTCGCACGGATCGAAGAGGTGCGGCGCGGATGGCCGTTCCTGCGCGACCGCCGCATCGACGCGTACGCGGGGATCGGCAGCCGGTTCATCGATCCCCAACGGTAGTGCCCCTCCCTGCCCCCGACACGCCGGCCAGCCACGGCTTCCGCCTGCCCGCGGAGTGGGAGCCGCACCACGCGACGTGGCTCGGCTGGCCTCACAACCGCAGCGACTGGCCGGGCAAGTTCGCACCGATTCCCTGGGTGTATGCCGAGATCGTCCGCAAGCTCACCCCCGGCGAGATCGCGCGCATCCTCGTGAGCTCGGCGACCCACGAGCGCCAGGCGCGCGGCGTGCTGGCGCGGGCCGGGGTCGACCTCGGCCGGGTCGAGTTCTTCCGCTTCCCCACGAACCGCGGCTGGACACGAGACTTTGGGCCGATCTTCGTGCGACGGACGGCGCCACGACGGGAGCTCGCGATCGCGCGCTTTCGGTTCAACGCGTGGGCCAAGTATCCCGATTGGAAGCGGGACGACCGCGTCCCGGAGCGGACGGCAGCGAAGCTCAAGTTGCCCATCTATCACGCGCGCGCGGGGAAGCGCGACATCGTGCTCGAAGGCGGCGCCATCGATGTCAACGGTCGCGGCACTCTGCTCACCACCGAACAGTGCCTACTCGACCCCGCGGTGCAGGTCCGGAACCCGGGCTTGTCCCGCACCGCGCTCGAGGGCGTGCTGCGGGACTGGCTCGGCGTGTCCAACGTGCTGTGGCTCGGCGACGGGATCGCGGGGGACGACACCCACGGTCACGTCGACGACCTGTGTCGCTTCGTGAATGCGCGAACCGTCGTGCTGTGCGGCGAGCGCGACCCTCGGGACGCGAACTACCGCGCACTACGGGAGAACCGCGAGCGGCTCGAAGGGATGCGCCTCGAGGACGGCTCGAAGATCGTGGTGGTCGAGCTCCCGATGCCGGCGCCGCTTTTCTGCGACGGCCAGCGGCTGCCGGCGAGCTACGCGAACTTCTATATCGCGAACGGCGCCGTGCTCGTGCCCACTTTCAATGACCCCCAGGACCGCGTGGCGCTCGGCGTGCTCGCCGAGTTGATAACCGATCGGCCGGTGGTGGGGATTCACGCCGCGGATCTGGTCTGGGGGCTCGGCACGCTGCATTGTCTCACGCAACAGGAACCGCGCCCCTAGGAGCCCTCATGACCACCATGGCGCAGCAGCAGCCGTTCGGGCTTTCTTCCATCGGCCAAATTTTCATCCGTGCCCGTGACTTGGACCGCGCCATACGCTTCTATCGCGACACGCTGGGCATGCCCTTTCTGTTTCAGGCCCCTCCCCAGATGGCCTTCTTCCAGTGCGGCACGACCACCATCATGCTCGGCGTCCCCGAGCCCGAGCTCGACCACCCGGCGTCCCTCGTCTATTACCTCGTCCCGGACATCGCGTCCGCGCACACGACCCTACGCGGCCGGGGCGTGGAGTTCATCAGCGACCCCCACCTCGTGCACCGGGCCGCGGACCACGAGCTGTGGCTGGCCGAATTCCGTGACTCCGAAGGGAACGTGCTCGCGCTGATGGCGCGAAAGCCACTCGCGTAGATCCTACCCCCCGGCTTCGATCTCCCGGCCGAGCGCGCGGATATCCTCTCGGATCGCGTTGCGCTCGGCGAGGAGCCGCAGGAACGCCCACCGCCGGAACAGGAACAGCCCCAGGGCGCGCGCTCCACCGACCACGCGGTCGAGCCGCTCGAAGAAGCCTAGCGCGGCGTACCCTGTGAGGGGGAGCAAGAGCACCGCGAGCAGCGCCGGGCCGGGACCCCGCCACAGCCAGATCGCCGCGGCCATCATGCCCCAGCTGATCGGAAAGAGCAGCATCGCGACGAGCACCTTGACGCTCGCGAGCGCGTCCTCCGCTCCTTTCGCGACCCCGGTCGCGACGAAGCCGACGCCCCGGTACGCCGGATAGTGCAGGACCACCCCGACGAGGGCCGCGGGGAGGAGCACCGCGAGAAACAGGATGGCCTTGCCCACGTATCGGGCGATCCGCCCCACGGTGTAGCTCCGGGGCGCGAGCTGGCGGGCCCCGAGTCCCGCGGCCGCGAGGGCCGCCTCGTAGCGGTCGATCCGGGTCGCCAACGTCGCGAACCGCTCGGGCCACTGCGCCTGGACCGCGCGATAGCCGGCCAGCAGCCGCCGCCGCACTGCGAACTCCTCCGCGAGGGAGGGCGGCCGCGCCGGCGCTTCGTCCTGGGCCGCCACGATCCGGTGGGCCCGCTCGACCAGCGCATGGGCTTCCGCCTGCTCCGCCTGGAGCGTCACCTCCGCGAGCGCACGCTCGATCCGCGCAGTGAGCTGGCGGACCGGCTCGGAGGGCGGCTCTTCCCCCGGGGCGAGCGGGACCGGCTCCACGGCGAACGGCTCGCCGAAATAGAGCAGCGCGGCACTGCGGAACGTGCGCTTGGCCCGATAGTAGAGACCGGCCGGGACGATCCGGACCGGTGGCGCCGCGCCCAGGGCCGCCGCCGCGCCGAGCGCGATTCGTGCCGCGCCCGTCTTGAGCGGCCGCAGCTTCGGCTCGCTGTGGGATGCCCCCTCAGGGAAGAGCGCGATCGCTCCGCCGCGCGCCAGGACGCGGCGCGCCGCCTCGAACGTCTCGCGATTCTGGGCTGCATCGAACCCGGCGTCCTGGCGGCGATGCACGGGGATCGCGTCCAACGCCCGGCAGAAGAAACCCACCACCGGCATCCGAAACAGCGGCGCCTTGGCGAGGAACGACACGCGCCGCGGCGCCAGGCACAAGAGGAACGCGGGATCGATGAGCCCGTTGGGGTGGTTCAGCACGAAGATGACCGGGCCCGTCGGGGGGACGCGCGCGGCGCCCGACACCTCGATGCGACGAAAAAAGATGCGGAGCACGAGACCGAAGAGCGCCCCCAACAGCCGCCTCACCGCGTCGCCTCACCTCCCGCGGCGCGCTCGCCGCTCCATGCGGCATAGGTCCAGATCACTCCGGCGAAGAGCACCGCCACGGGAATGATCAGCACCGCGTGCGCGAGCGAGCTCGCATCCGAGATCACGCCGATGAGCGTGGGCGAGGGGACGTCACCCAGGAGATGAATCGCGAGAATGCTCACCGCGACCGCCGTGGCGCGGGTCGCCGCCGGCACTACGTTGACGATCGCCGAATTGATCAGACCAGTGGACGCGAACAGCAGCAGCTCCGCGGCGACGATGCTCGTCCAGTACACGGCCGGCGCGGCCACCGCGAGCGCGAGGAACGCGAGCGGGGCGGCGACCAGGGTCGCGAGGCCCGACAGCCACAGGTACGCCTGGCTGGTGCGCGCGAGGAGGCGATCACCGAGCCAACCCCCCGCCAGGGTCGCCACGAGTCCCGTGCCGACGGTGGCCGCGCCCAGCCGGAATGTCGCTTGAATCTCGGGCAGGCCGCGAATTCGCTGCAAGAACGAGGGCATGACGCTGACGATGCCCCCCAGGGCGAAGGTATACGCCGCGTACCCCAGCACCGTGAGCACGTACGGGCGGTTGCGCGCCAGCGCCCCATACGAGCGCCAGCCGGCCTGGCGCGGTGCCTCCCACCCTCCCTCCGCGTCCTGCGCGCCCCGGGGAGGGTCCCGCAGCGTGAGCGCCAGGGCGGCGAGCAGCAACCCGGGGACGCCCGCGATGAAAAACGCCCGACGCCAGCCGAAGTGCGCATCCACCAGTCCGCCGAGCTGGATGCCGAGTGCCGAGCCCACCGGGATCGCGGCGAAGAAGATCGAGAACACGCGCCCGCGGTACCGGCGGGGGTAGTAGTCGGCCAGGAGACTCGGCGCGATGGTCCCGTAGGCCGCTTCGCCCACGCCCACCGTCGCCCGAGCGAGAAACAGCGTCGCGTAGCTCCGCGCGAAGCCACCCAGCGCCGTGGCGACGCTCCAGATGAGCACGCCCAGCGCGATGAGCGGCGGCCGTGCGCGGCGGTCGCCGAGCGGGCCGAACACCGGGGCAGCCAGCATGTACACGATGGTGAAGGCGGGCACCAGCGAGAACAGCTGGGTGTCGCTCGGGTGCAGCTCCGACTTCTTGATGCTCTCCAGCAGCGACGGAACGACGAAACGGTCCAGGTAGTTGAACAGGTTGATCAGCGTCAGGACGATGAGGCCGTTCCTGGCCCGCCCGCTCGCCTGTGGCATCTAGAGATTCTTCTTCAGCCACTCGGTGAGCAATCCGTACAGATTCTCCCGCGTGTTGCCCCCCGTGATCGCGTGCGTCTTGTTGGGATAGATGCGCATGTCGAACTGTCGATTCGCGCCCTCGAGCCGCTCCACGAGGCGGATGCTGTTCTGGAAGTGCACGTTGTCATCGGCCGTGCCGTGGACGAGCAGGAACCGACCCTTGAGGCTGTCGGCGTAGGT
>Ga0209160_1001907_pt1 | contig 17548 bp, 16 predicted proteins | sample GraSoiAngelo_153_FD_186167 | JGI IMG/M metagenome (GOLD analysis project Ga0209160, IMG submission 186167) | Grasslands soil microbial communities from the Angelo Coastal Reserve, California, USA - 14_1009_12_40cm (SPAdes) (version 2) | ecosystem: Environmental > Terrestrial > Soil > Grasslands ... | reverse complement strand
GGAGTCTGCGGAGGGCTGCGACTGATGGTGGAGAGCTAGGCTATCGGGGTGCGGATATCAATGGTCTGGCTAAGCGTATGATCTGATTCTGACACGGTAGGAACTCCAATATAGTCTCCGGATAGTACCTGGTTCTGGTCGTTAGATTTTGGCTCCCCGCAAAGAAATTCGGCGGCGACATACACGTTCGGGCTGGTGGTTTGACGTGTTTGACGAGATGGAACGGATGGACCGGTTGATGGATGATATGATGCGTAAAGCGGTCGAGATGCCGAAGGCGCAAGAAGGCGCCTCACCCTTCGTCTACGGCTTCTCCATGTCTGTCGGTCCGGATGGGAAGCCGGTCATCCGCGAGTTCGGGAACGTAGAGCCGGGTGCCCGGGGTCCGCTGGTAAAGGAGGAGCGCGAGCCGCTCGTGGATGTTATGGATAACGGGAAAGAGGTCGTTGTTGTTACTGAGCTGCCCGGGGTCGAGAAGGACGAGATCAAACTGGAATCGACCGACCGGGCGCTGAAGATCAGTGTCGACTCGGCGAAGAGACGCTACTTGAAAGAGCTAGAGCTGCCGCACATGGTTGATCCGCGGACGGCGAAGGCCACCTACAAGAACGGAGTGTTAGAGGTCCGGTTCGCAAAGAGCGACGAGAAGAAACCCACACGACCCATACCAGTAGAATAGTGTCTCGATAACAGAGAATCTTCCAAACAGCACTCTCACGTCGCGAGAAAAAAATTCCTACCCCCTTTTTTCTCAGAGGGGTCTCGCCAGCTGGAACTGTTCTGGGCGAGTCTTCTGGTTCAGGGTTTAGAACGAGCAAGTCAAGCATTTTACAACGGTGGATTTCTCCGGGTCATCAAGCGTGAATCTCCCCTAGGTCAAAAAATCGCCTGCCCAGATTCCCGATCCAAGCACATTCTGCGCCTGTCGGGTTCGATGAAGAACAGTCTATGGATTTCTTTCTGCGAACGGCCCCGGAAGGAGAAGAGATTACTCTTTGTTAATTCCCTCACAGAGTAGAGTTTTGTGCCGCGGGGAGCAACTGCTTTCGACATTTTTTGGAGGGGGGTCCCGCCAGTTGAAGCTGATACGGACGAGCCTAGTGAATCTAGGCGCAGAATAGAACGGTCGACCATTTTTCTGATCGCAGATTAAGCGTAGAGATCAGCGTGAAGATCCTGCGATCTCAAATCGGCTGCCGCGTTTCGGGATCAGGGCTTGTTCTGAACGATTTCTCGCACCTGAATGAGTTTGTCTTTTCTACTTGGAAAAGGAAGTTCTCGCTAGTTCTCCCACTATTCTTACTCTAAAAAATATGTTCTTGGTCGATGAAAACCCTGAAAACAGAGAAGCCCCAAATGTCAACGGACACCTTTGGAGCGCCCAAACCTCCCAGACCCATTACGACCCCGACCCATAGAACCCCTGCCCTCACCACTCAGACCCGGACAGTACATCGGACCACGAGAAGAAGAACTCGGAAGAATACTCAAAGAAATACTCGACAAACTAACAACGATAGAAAACAGGCTGAAAACAATAGAAGAACAACTCAAAACAAGACATTGAGCGTCGCCCGAAAGAAGTCCGGTTTCGATCGTGAAAACTCAGGTGGGAAATTGGGCGTTGATTCCCTGCTCCCCATCATCAAATTGGTTCCAGTTGCACAACTCCGCCATTTCAACAACCTGTAATTGCAACTGCACCGCAACACTTTTCAGCCGATGGTTTCCTGCCTTCAACTCATGGGTCCCGTTAGGGTCTTCTTCGTCATTTTAGTCGTCGTAGCTGTCTTTCTTGTTCACACCAGTCCGGTTTCAGGAACACCAAATGCGATCGCTGACATTCATATTGGGGGGTCCCCAGATGGTGTCATTGCTGATACGATTACGGGTAATGTGTACGTCACGGACATTGTAACAAATAATGTTACGATTATTTCAGGGACAACCAATACCGTAGTCGGGTCGGTTAAAGTCCAGACTGATTCTGGCGGGGGGGCCTTCGACTCGATTAACCGAGATGTTTATGTTACGAACAGTGGTTCAAACACTGTTTCGGTCATCAACGATTCGTCAAATACTGTGGTGACGACTGTAGTCGTAGGTCTCAACCCAGGGAGAGCCGTCTTTGATTCGATCAACCAGAATATTTACGTTTCAGACTTCGCTCAAGCAAGCGTCTCGGTTATAGATGGCCAAACCAACACGGTGATAAGTACAATCCCGGTCGGAAATGGACCTGCTGGCATGGTTTTCGACCCGAACACTGATCGAATATATGTCGCCAACTTCGGCTCCAATACCGTGTCGGTCATAAATGGTGTAACGAACTCTGTCATGAGTACGCTGTTTGTAGGCGCTGCGCCTGACGGCGCGACACTCGATTTAGCCACTGATGACATCTATATCACGAATTACGGATCAAACAGCGTTACAATTATCTCCGGGCTAACCAATGCGATAATCGCTACTATAGCCGTCGGAACTTCGCCTGAATACGCAGCCTACGCCAGTAATGACAGGGAAGTCTATGTCACAAATAGGTATTCAAATACCCTATCCGCAATATTTGGCCACTCGCCATTCGTGACGACAACGATCGCAGTCGGCGCAAATCCTCGCGGAATCGCGTTCAACCCGATCAATGGAGAGTTATACGTCGCAAATAATGGGGCAGGCTCAATATCCGTCATTCGAGTCACTGTTCCGTCAATTAGGATCAACCCGTCCAGTGGACCAGTCGGAACTAAGGTTCTCGTTGAAGGAACAGGCATTCCCGCGTCCGCTGTTGAGATCACCTTCGACGACAGCTTCATCGGAACAACCCTGGTCTCAAACGGCAGCTTCAGCTTTACTTTGGACGTTCCCCAGGCACAATTAGGCGGTCACCAGATCAAGGCTGTCGACGAGTTCGGAGACACAGTTGCGGCAGCAGATTTCGTTGTCACTCCTAACGGCCCTCCTAGTCTCGGCGTCACTGTGACGGTTGGAACAATCTACTTCCCAGGAGACACTGTCGTCGCAAACTTACTGGTAACATCCGGTGGCATGCCATTCAACTTCTCGGGTCTACAACTGCACATGAACCTGACTAGGCCCGACAATTCCAATATCGCATTAAATGTGGCGTCTTTAGGAGGCGGACTGTTCAGAGCGTCCTATTCACTTTCGAAGACGGCCCAAATTGGGACATACTCTATACTCACAACTGCGAACGCCCCAGGCGTCGGCAATGGCTCCGCCCTCGCTGCATTCGAGGTAAAGCTGCCTTGGCTTAGCTCACAGACATCCACGATTCTCGTCACCGGACTTGTTTCCGTAGCGACCGTCGGTGTGGCTCTCGTCTCTTGGCGTAGAGGATACCTCAGAAGATCCTCGAAGGATCTGTTCTAGAATTAGCCCATAGAATCAATCAGTTACCTGTTAGCTACGGGGGTTCGCCAAGTATGCGAGTTCGGCTTTGGCGGCCATGATGAAATCGTTCTGACTTAGACCCTTGATAGCATGAGTTGAGAACGTCACTCTCACACGTCGCCATCCTACAAGCATTTCGGGATGATGATCCTCCAACTCAGCAATCTTTCCCAGAGAATGCGCAAATTCTAGGCCAGAGAGATAGGATTTGAATCGAAACTCTTTCTGGATTGAGCCTGACTGAAGCGACCAGCCAGAGAGATCGCCCAACCTCTCAGAAGCTTCTTCAACGGTGTATGGCACGGCATCTTTGCACGGAGCACACTTCCCTGAAGCGATTATCCGAACCCTCTCGGCAATCATTTCTCCAACCATGACCAGAATAGATCGTGAGGACAACCAAAAGGCTTCTCGAGAACCTTGCCCTTGAGAGGAACGCTTAGTCCTGAGGGTTTCTTGCCAAGCCGGGTCCAAGTGACGGCGAGCGGCATGGTGCCAACAGTTTTTGAAAGAGTTCCTATTTGACAGGGAAATAGTTAGGAACACAGGGGAGTCGATAACCATTTATGGATGAAAGCGCTGGCTCAGCTCAGTTTCCTTTGAGCAAGGATTCGCTTCGCTTCCCTAGGAGATTTCTGAACATTCGAGCACTCACCTCGATTATCATTGTAATTTTCCTCCTAAATGGTCTACTCACGCTAGGTCGCGCACCCGCGGTCGGAGCATCCGGTCCGAGCTCTCTAGCTCTGGATGGCTCGGCCGTACTGGGCTGTGGTCACTCCACCAACTCCTGTTCTACGACTCTGACTACGTCCCATCCAGGAGACATTATCATAGCATACACTTTCGAGGCTCTCAACCTTCAGCCGACAAACTGCACCTTCTCAGTCTCTGACTCAGCAGGACTATCTTGGATATTCCGGGCGGGCGCTTACGGCAGGAATGATGGAACTGCAGGTACTACTAGAGATCAAGTTGGAGAGTTCTGGGCGAGAGCATCTAATCCATTGTCCTCTGACAATGTTACCGAGTCGATAGCAGGATGTGCAAGCACCATCTATGGAGGAGAGTACAACGCACTGATGGTCTTCGGCATCAGCGGAGCGAACTTTAACAACCCATTCGATTCCAACAAGTCTCTACCCGCGACAAACAGCTCCTACAGCAATACGCCCGATACTAAGATATCCACCAGCAACCCCAACGACATGATAATTGGAGTCGCCCAGCAGACCACTTACCCCACACTGACCCCTGGCTCCGGGTTTACTCTCATATTCTCCGGCGGAGGCTATTCGATCTCGGAGTATGAACTCTCAAGCGTCCCAATTTCAGGCTTTCCCGTCAACTACAGCGACGGTGCCGCATTCTATTGGGAGGCAATCGGTGACGCAGTCCAAGCTTCTACAACCCCAGACTTTTTCATCAGCGCCAGCCCAGGTAGTCTCACCCTCGCAGCGGGCTCTTCCGGAACTTCGACCATAACCGTGACATCCCTCAACGGATTCTCGGGAACAGTCTCCTTGACCACTAACAGTTCCGGCAGGAGTCAGTACATCAGTAAGTCCGACCACGGTCACCGGCTCCGGGACCGCAACCTGATGATCGCGGCGAATTCAAACGGAACATACACGATTCAGGTAATCGGCACAAGTGGATCATTGTCTCATACGACCTCGGTCTCCATCGTCGTCCCCAGTGGAGGAATAGTCTGCCTAACTCAGCCTGGGACGACCACATGTCCTCAAAACGCCGCATCCCTGACAGGGCCTACTGGAACTCAACTGAGAGTCTCAGTATTCACCCAAGAGTCCGGAGGACTCAACGGCTTTGATATAGTGCTCTTGGCTGACCACACGATTCTTCGACCGGTCGCCATTGACTTAACCGGCACTGTCTTGTTAGGAACCCCAGTAGTCGTTGCTGAATGCCTCGGGGGCATTCTAGTCAGAGGTGCTTCATGCAATTCTGCAGATACCGCTGACACCCTGGAACTTGCCGCGACTTCTGCCTTCGGCCAGCCGAACACCCCGAGTCCGACAACCGGTCTTCTCTTCACGGCCATATACAACATAACTGGAACAGCATCCAACGTCCGACTCGGCTTCCAGACTGGATGCGGATCCTCCAGTACACCCACAAGCGACACACCATTCTGCGTCGACGTGACAAACGGCAGCCCAGCCCCCGTTCCCGAATACTTGCTGGGAGCAACATTCACAGAACTTCAGGCTCTGACCACAAGTTTCAACGGAGTCACTTTCCAAGTAGAGAGCAGGTTGACAAATCAGAGTAGTACTAGCAGGCTAGTTGGAACTGTCCAAGTCACAGCTTCAAACAGCAGCGGTGGCCAAGTGATATTCACAAGGAGTTATTCCGTGAACGTAACATTTCCAGCGACTCAGATGACTTCTCCCGTCCACACAGTCCGCTTTGTCCTATTGATCAGTATCCTGCGGGATGGAATACTGTGTTCTTCAAACGCGATATCTGCCCCGCTCATCCAATGCTTTGCTACTTACAATCCGGACGTTTACAATCAAGGACAGGTCAACATCGTAGATGCCTCAGCTCTCGCCTTAGCCTACGGATCATCGCCAGGTTCCCCCCACTGGAACCCGTACTTCGACTTTGACCTGAGCGGCACCATCGGGATACAGGATGTTAGCGTCGTGTTTCTTTTCTACGGTGCCTCACTTGTAACTTGATCGGATCGAATGGTCTCAGCGACGAGTTCGTTCCAATAGTCTCTTTGGCATCTTGGGAAGACACACAAAGAACTAGGATTGAGTTCGGACTTCGATGAACTCATACTTCTTTGACACCGAGCCTATGACTCGACTGAGAGCTTTCACTCCCCGGAGTAGAGGATACGCGACAAAAACTCCGGGATGACGGCTTTCTGATGCTATCTTGGCGGCTGTGAGAGGAGTTGCAAGGAAGCGTCCAAGCTTACTGTTCATTGGGTATTCGGGGTAGGTTTCCCATAGGACTTTGCCCACCGCGCTCTGCATGACTACATGTTTCAGATGTTTCGAAAAACTGTCTCTATAGTGTTCTGAAACGACGTCTTGGTAGACCCTCCATTTCCACCCTTTCTCGAACAGAATATTTCTGAGAGCCCCATCAGTGCTCATAGGACAGTCTAACGGAAAACCACCGACCGATCTGACAGCATCGGTGCGGTAGAGATCATTGTCAATCGAGTAGACCCAAGGGGGTACTAGCCCATGTCTTACGCCGTAGCCGTCGATAGCCTCAAGATAGTGGCTCCCACTCGCGGCTCGGAGACCTTGAACCACAGCGACACGAGGGTCAGAAAGAAGCCTAGGCATCAGAACCTTGAACCAATTAGGGCTCACACCAACATCTTGCTCGAATGATGCAAAAACCGGAGTGTCCACGAGATCAAGCGCTTGATTGGCCTGAAATGGAATCCCGCGTTTGCGTGCAGTTACAACGGCCCAGCCAAACCGTTCCGCGATATTCTTTGTATTGTCGATGGATCCACCATCAACCAAGTATCGGTGACAGACCCAGGAATCAGGAACCGTTTGCTCAATACTGTGGAGGCTCCTTTCAAGCGTAGCTCCACCGTTAAGAGCCCACACAGCCAAGTCTATCTTCATATTAGAAGGCCTCTCTTAACAACATGTGATCCGCATCTCGAGCGTCCGAAGACAGCTTCGAGCAGCCCGTCGGCATTTATGTCCGTCCATACTAAGATCTAGAGCTGGCACTAAACCATTACGCTCTAGGCCAACATTTAACACATGAGAAAATCTGGTGCGAATGTCCGGAGGATAAGACCGCAGGTCGAAGACTTCGTCGAGCGGGATGTGAATTCCGGAATGCCATATACCTTCATCGGGCTTCTGATCAGAGAAATACAATCCCCATAGGATCGGCCTTGGCAATACTTTGATTGAGAAGGCTGCCGACGCGAATTCAGATACGTGGGGAAGGAGAGCTGTTGGCGCTCTCATCCCTTTGATGTCGAAGGGCGAGGCCCGACGACGCAATCCCGACTATTGTTTGGTTTGCCCGCATCATTTCTCGGAAGGAATAGTTCAGGAAGAGAGGGCTCATTTGGAATCTGGAAGAAAATTCATTTACCCTTGTCAAAATCCGAATTAGTGACGAAAGCAACATGAGCCTTAGTCATGTCGAACCTCTGCTGCTATGAAAGTCGTTGCAGTATGCATAAGCAAGTACAACGAGCTGTGGCAGGTACAGGGAGTCCCGTTTTATTGTTACACCGAGGGGTATCGTCCAATTCTCCATCATGACAACAATGATCCTGAGAGAATTCAATACCTAACAGGTCGGTACAATCGAGCCATCGAGTTAGCGTTGCAGAAGTTTCCGGAATCAGAACACATACTTGTCGCCGACAGCTATTACTTGCCATTCGTCTCCCAAATAAGAGGTCTCCTGACCAAGTACTCAACTCTCGAAGCTAGCATTTTGGGAGCATCAATTTGGTATTGGGATCGCTCTCACATCAGGGCTTGTATAAGATACTATGATACACTCTCTGTTTGGGATATGAGAGGCAGAAAGTGGTATGCCGAGAAAGACCTGCCGTCTGGTTTGATTAGAGTCAATGGAGTGGCCGCGTGTTTCGTTTTTCCTGTAGACGTTTGGGTCGCCTCAGGACAGTTTTCGATTCCCTATACCGAACCTCAGGCCGGAGGCACAAGGGGCCTGAAAACTGCGGGATATAGAATATTATTGGATTGCGAAGATCGACTTTGGCGTACTCACGCTAACAGCCCCGGAATAGCGGAATTTCCATTATGGAAAAGGGTGAGATACTCGCTTGGAGATCTTAGGCGTCAAATAATTCACAGGTAACTCGCCTAGCTTAGAGCACCGGGATATACATAATCAAACGCGGTTTTGAATATTTTCTCCGTAATCATAATTGTATGGGAGCGAGAACAAGCGTAGAAGGTGTTGTGAATTCGCGTGCCTAGCATCGTCCTGATGTTGATCCAATCGCGAGGAATCAGGTAAGAAGTGCGCGCATCATTTCCACACCAAAGACATCTCGGGTGCAAGGCAAAGTATGGGTCATCCAGAGAGTTGTGTGCCACTCCATTTCTTGCGGAATCCATGACCAAGTGCATGAAACGTGCTAGATAGTAATCGTCCATTGCCACAGATCGAACACGTTTGTCCCCATGGGGGAGACTGAGATAGATGCTCCTTTGAAAACGCAGGAGATACCAAGCGAGTGGAAGTCTCAACATCCGATTCTCAAGTGTCATGCGAAGGGCGTGAGCCGGATTACCTCCAAGCAATGATATTGCGCGTTTTGCGCCTCGACCCTCGTCGATTGATCCAGACCAATAGTATCTTGCAAGTTCCAGCGATTTCAATTGGTGTCTAAATTGTTCAAAAAAATTTCTCCGATAATGTCCTGAAATTAGACTATTGTCTGTAATCCATTTGCGCCCAAGTCTGAATAAGTTCCGTCGCAAGATGTTGTCTGCTGAGGCCATACACTCGTTCGAAAAGCCGCCAGCGAGCCGGACAGCTTCGGTATGAAATAGTGTATTGTCAATACTGAACGACCACGCCGGTATGCGCTTGGTACGATACATCCACTCGTCAATGGCCTGCATCGTATGGCTGCCAGTGTAGAGACGAATGCCTTGAACCGCCCCTATTGTAACGTCTTTGCATATTATTCGAGAGGTTCTTTCGAACCAATCCTGGTTGAGTACGATGTCATGCTCGAAGGCTGCGAACCGTTTCGTGTCTACTAATTGCAGAGCATAGTTTGCTTGATATGGTATACCTCTCCTGGATGGCTGTCTCATTTGCCACCCATGATTTTCAAGAATCTCGCTTGTTTGGTCCGTCGAACCACCATCAACCGCAATCTTGTGACATACCTTCTCCTCTGGTATCGCCCGGCTAATGCTGCCAAGACACCGATCGAGAGTCCTTTCACTGTTGTAGGTCCACATAACAAGATCTATCTTCATGTTTGTATCCTCGAGCTCCTCCGTAGCAGAACCCTCTCCGACTTGGTAGGAAAGGTCGAGTAGGTGAGCGTTATACCTTTGGGAAAAGTGGCTCTATTGTCCAGGAAAAACAGTCGGAAACCTACCGATGGAAAGGGTCCAGAACGTAGCTGGTAGTAGAAGCAGCTGTCGAGAAGGGCTTCAAAGTAGCTCCGATACCGCGCATGTGATGATGACGCAATCAGACTATGTTAATCAGCATGTCAGGTTCAAACAAGGTCGATGATGCTCAAGATCGTGTTTATCAATCTTGGACGACTCTCGAAGCTCAGTTCATACCTTTCGATGCCTCGTCAGTCGAAGATTCCTTGGATAGCCCCATCCATGATGCCAGTTTCTAATTTGAGCCCCTATAAGGCCAGGGGACGGTCCGATGTATTCCCGCGCAAAATATCGGACAAGGGGTTAAGATACGGTGCGCTCAATGGGGTGCATGGTTGCTAGCACAATTATTCGTATGAATCGGCTTGTCTTTTGGCATGTCTGGGCCTTAATGCCGTCCGTTGGAGGGAATCGTTTACCTATTCACTTGGAAGCGATCGATAATGGCTCTTGCTCGCAGCAAAAGACTCAGCAGGGTTTCGGCGGCAACACCAGGTTATTGTGCAACTCGAATAGCGGAGAAAGGTGAGCCGTGCAGCCGGATATCAGCGTAATTGCAGTAACCTATAATTCCGAACCAGTTATCGAAACATTTCTGGAAACTCTCGACGAAATGGTTCGAACACTTAGCCTTTCCGTGGAAACAATCTTAGCTGACAACGCATCCCAGGACGGAAGCCAGAAGATCATACGACAAGTCTCTCCGAAATACCCCCGCCTGAATATCGTCGTGGTTCTCAACGAGAAGAACGTGGGCCTAAGTAAAGCTCTGAATGACATCATAGGTCTTTGCAGAGGTGAAAGAGTACTCATCTGTAATCCGGATATAACTTTCAATGAAAGTTTTCGAGAGATGCTGAAGGTCTCAGAACAATGTCCAGAATTGGTTCTTGTGCCAGAACTTCTCGAGTCCGACGGAACACCCCAACGCGTGATATACAGACGGTTTCCCACAGTATTGAGAATAGTCTCCGACTTTACGGCGATAGGCGACAGTGTACCAGGATTATTCGATAAAATAAGAAAAGACTACAGATATATCGGAAGGGGATTCAAGCGTCCAATGGATAGTTTGGAACAAACCGCCGCAGTGTGCATGCTCATAGACCGAAAAGTTGCGGACATGTTTCATCCTTTCTACGATCCCGCATTCCCGGTTTTCTGGAACGACGTGGACATGTCAAAAAGGGCTCAAATGTTGGGCATTCGACTTGCTATAGTGCCCGGGACGAAGATATACCACGGCTTAGGTCAATCCGCCAAGAAAAGTAATCCGGAAAAAATAGCCATGCTGTTCTATAGTTCACATGGGATGATTGGATACGCGAAACGCTGGGACATGTACCCGAGCATGCTCCGACTCATCCTTTTCTCCGACAGTATTCTCAGAATTCTTCGGGAAGTCATCAAGAGAATGATAGGCCGAAAAACAAGAAGACTGGCGCGAACCAGGGAGCTGAGTCCTTTCAGAGAAATGACGAAGAAGCACCTCTTGGCTTTCAGATGTTCGCTAAGGTGAATTGAAGTGCTGTCTTGTAGGGCCTGTTTTAGTACCCTGATGCCCGCGGCACTAAGTCTAGGTTCTCTACCTCTCGCCAACGCCTTACAAGACACGTCACACACCGATGTTAACACCTACCTGCTGACAGTCCACCGTTGCATGGTCTGTGGACTGGTGCAATTGGCTCACAGTGCGCCTCCTTCAGAAATGTTCAGCAAGTATCTGTATGCCACCAGCGCGTCGAAAACGATGATTGATCATTTCGACAAGTACGCCGAATCTCTAGTTAAGTCGTTGTCGCATTCTCAAGACAAGATAGTTGACATAGGCTCGAATGATGGCACTCTCCTGAAAGCATTCCACAAGTACGGGATGAGAAATCTCATCGGCGTCGAACCTGCGACAAATCTAGCGGAGGCCACTCAAAACAGGGACATCAAAGTAATCTCGCGTTTCTTCGATGGAGACTCGGTCGAACTCATAGGTCGTGAATCTGCGAAACTTGTAACGGCAAACAACGTCGTATCGCATGTTCCTGACTTGGACGGCTTCATAGGTCATGTAGCGAAATTACTTGCGGCTGACGGAACGTTCGTTTTCGAAATGCCTTGGATAGTGGATTGGCTCAGACGCGGCAGTTTCGATATCATCTACCATGAACATCTTTCATACTTTGGGTTCCGACCCTTGTCGATAGCTCTAGCCAGACACGGCTTGACAATTACCGGTCTAACGCATTTCTCGGACATTCACGGTGGAAGCTGGCGAGGCATGGCGGTGAAAGTAGGTCATGAACCAGGCCTATGGAGCGGATCTTACAATAAGCTCGAAGAAATCTTCGACATCGAGTTTCGTGAGTTAAACAAACAATCTTTGGTGGATTTTGAAGAACGCATGCACAAGATTCGAGATGCACTTGTCAGCATGCTAATCGAGCTGAAAAGCAAAGGAAAGATAATCGTTGGCTACGGTGCCCCTGCGAAAGCTACTATTCTGCTGAATTACTGCCGAATAGACAATTCCATCATAGATTTCCTTTCTGATAGCACGCCTGTCAAACAGGGGAAATATGTGCCCGGGGTAGACATACCCATTGTTTCCCCTGAAAAGTTCCACGAAGCGAAGCCAGATTATGCGATAATGTTTGCTTGGAACTATGAAAGAGAAATCCTCGAGAAGGAACAATCGTGGATAAGCAATGGAGGAAAATTCATCGTTCCATTTCCGGAACCGCATATTGTTCCGTGAATGAGTGTTGGCTTCGCTCAATCTCGGCTGTGGTCAAGACGACTGGGGAGACATTCGAGTAGATTTCGACTTTGCGACTCAGACAGGCTTGTCGTCGAAGTTGAATGTCAGGGCAGACGCTCATGCCCTTCCTTTTCGGGACAAAGCATTCGCCAGCTGCAGGTGCTGGCACGTTCTTGAGCATGTTCAAAATCCTGTCCAAGTTCTGAACGAGATCCGGAGAGTGTCTTCGACCGCCGACGTAAGATTTCCTGTAGACGAGGGATATAAGATGCAGATGCTAATAGGCCTAGTTAGCTTAGAATGGGCGACTTTCAAGAACGCCTATCTCACGTTTCGCAGGCGTGTTCATAGGTGGATCATCAGACCGTTCGGAACCTTCTGCCTATCAGACAGATATTTAGTATATCCAACATGGGCAATCAAAGGCCGTAAATCCCGTTTTCTTCGCGCGCTTGTTCGCAGATACTATTTCGAGTGGAAAGTAGAGTTGTGAGCCGAGACTGCATCGCTTCTCGGCCTGCGCTCCAATAGTTAATGAAGATGACAGGTGGTCTCGTTCAGTACAGACTAAGCTAGGTTTCCGCTGGAATTCTTAATAGTCATCCTTGGTCATGGCGCGGCATGCTGAACGGGGTGAGAGTTTACGATCTTAAGACTAATGTGGATGAGCGAGGATTTTTCGCAGAACTCTTCCGTCATGACTGGAAGGAACTCTTGGGAGACGACAGCATCGTTCAAACAAATCTCTCATTCAGCTATCCTGGAATGGTTCGCGCCTGGCACCGGCACAACCGCGGCCAAGTAGACTACTTCATCGTCCTTGAAGGTTCACTGAAAATATGCGCCTACGACGACAATCAAGAGTCTGCGACATATAGACAGCTTGACGAGATACTAGCGAGTGGGCGAAGGTTGCAGGTTGTGCGTGTTCCAGGTCATTACTGGCATGGGACCAAAGCCCTTGGGGACAAAGCCTCGCTCACAGTCTACTTCGTCAACCGTCTTTATGATGCAAAGAGTCCTGACGAAGAGAGGCGCGCATGGAACGACCCGACCATCATAGATCCCCGAACGACAAAGCCATACGACTGGAACAAACCGCCGCACAAGTAGACTATGTCGACGGGACTGATTGTGAAGGTTCCTGTTTCATCATTTCCATGACGCCTTCCTCGGCGGTGAGAAACGTCATTCCAAGAGTCTTCTCCGCGCTGTCTACCTGCAAGCAAGTGTTCTTAGGCCTCGCTGCCAGTTGCTTGTACTCGCTGCTAAACACAGGCTGGACAAGTCGGGTCGAATATCCAAACGACTCTGCCACCTTTACCGCAAACTCATATCTGCTTAGACATGATCTGCCCGCCGTGTGGAAGATTCCATTGCCGTGGTGCCTGGCAAGTCTGAGAAGAGCCTCAGCTAGATTGTCCGCGAATGTCGGCGAACTGTACTGATCCCTCACCACTTTGACGATTTCATTCATCTTCAGCTTGTTGACCACAAACATAGCAAAGTTCATCGGCTTCACGGAATCCGAGGCGACGCCGCTCGTCTCAGGGGCAATCCAACCATAAATGACGCTGGGCCTAGCGATTCCGTAACTCGACAGTTTTGAGACGACCTTCTCTGATTCGAGTTTTGTCTGACCATAATAGTTGAGAGGTCTGGGCACATCGTCCTCTGTATAGTGCCCAATTGCTCCGTCGAAGACATAGTCTGTGGAGATATGGATGAGTCGAGTGTTATTTTCTAGTGCAGCTTCGACGAGGTTGCTTACTCCCTCAACGTTTACCTTTTGAGCCTCTTCTCTATGGGTCTCGCAGTAATCGACATTGGTTATTGCCGCTGTATTTACAACGACCCTGGGCCGAATCTCCTTAACTAATCTAAGAGTCGCATTACGGTCTGTTATGTCCAATGGGCTGACTCGAGGAAGCGACGTTTTCCGCTTGTTCGTTGTACTGTACGCTTCAAAGCCATGCTTCGCTGCTAGAGCCGCCAGCTTTGACCCAACCAATCCGCTAGACCCGATTATGAGCAGCTTGTCCAAGTGCGGATTGATCTTTACGGGGGTAGTCTTTTCAAGCTTAAGCCATGAGCCTACACCGGGGCGGTGGGGAAGGCACTAGGTGATGGAGATGGAGGACCCACGAACCAAGCTGTGCACAAAACCCAGATCGGATCAGAAATAACACGCTGAGATTATGTCTTGAACAAGCTTGTCGTGACAGGCGGTCTTGGCTTCATTGGGAGCAACTTCATCCATCACATTATACAGTCGCGTAAGGATCTCACGGTTACAAATGTCGATGGGCATCTGATGGGGAGCAACCCGGCAAACGTCCGGGAGCTCCAAGGAAACGCCCGATACCGGTTCGTCAAAGGAGACCTTGCAGACTATTCCTTTGTACGGAAAGTGTTGAAGAACTCTGACTTTGTGGTCAACTTTGCTGCTCAGACTCATGTCGACAGGAGCATAGCTCAGCCTCAACCCTTCTTTGAAAGCAACGCCAGAGGAGCCTTCAATCTCTTTCAGTCAGCTAGAGAAAACAAGATCACTAAACTAGTCCACATATCGACCGATGAGGTCTACGGGTCCATTGACTCAGGGTCCTTCAGCGAGGAGAGCCCTCTACACCCATCCAGCCCCTACTCTGCCACCAAGGCCGCCGCCGATTTAATGGCACAAGCCTGGAGCATGACCTACCGCCTCCCAGTCGTCACGCTTCGATGCACCAACAACTTTGGACCCAGACAGCACCCTGAGAAATTCATTCCCAAGATCATAATCAGAGCACTACACGGGATGGACATCCCGCTTTACGGCGAAGGAAAGCAGATCAGGGACTGGATCTACGTCATAGATTTCTGTAACGCCATTCAAATGGCGCTCGAGAGAGGAGTCGCAGGCGAGGTCTATAATATCTCAGCAGGGAATGAGCTAACTAACCGGGACGTAGCCGAGCGGCTTCTCAAGCAGCTTGGCGAAACGAAGTCGAAGATAATTCGAGTTGAGGATAGACCTGGCCACGACTTCAGATATAGTCTGGACTCCAAGAAGGCTCAGCAGAGCTTGGGATGGAAACCCGACTATTCATTCGAAGACTGACTCGCCCTAACGATAGACTGGTATCGCAAGAACGAAGCTTGGTGGCGATCCCTGGCCACTAAGAAGGTGCTCTCCGAGACTCCCTGGAAAGAGCATTGGTAAAGCCACGAGAATTCCAGAAACGTCTCTTTGACAGCTCGCGCCCGGCAGCAGACAGAGTAGATTCCAGAGCCTCACGAAGGTGTTGTCGCCGACCACAAACCATCTTCTGAGAGATCGGGTCTCGTCGCGAGTGATCCAGCTCGCAGCACGTGGAATCCCAACTGGTGCGGCCCCAAGGGCGAAGTCTACAACATCATCGGTGAAAACGCCTCAATCAACCGGATTACCGCCGCCATCGGACGCAAAAGTGCCGGACATGCATGGCATAACTACTCCCACACAAATTTGAATCAGGTCTCCTACGAGTTGGACGGGTCCAAGGTAGAAAGAGCAGACTTCAAGCCTCGTCGCACGCTTGAGGAGGGAGTGAAAATAATGAAAAATTCAGGGATCTGGTGCGGGCTCGTACGAGTAAGCCGATTGCTGTCTCTCGCACTCATTGAAAACTTGGTCTAAGACTTGGATCACTTAGTCATTGGTGCTCTGCCGCACCTGACTCTGAAGATCATTATTCGAAGACGCGATCGTGTGTGGCCGGACCAATTGCCTACTTGTCGCTTTCTGTGATCGAAAAGCTACGGACGCCAAGCTTTTTTGGCAGGCCCACGTACTGTCCTTCGAGGAGTGCATTAGCCTTGTTCAGAACCTCCTCGAGTTCTGTCTTGTCTTCAGTTGTCAACGATTCCTGCCGTTCCAGGATCTTAGCTAGCCCGCGGACTGTAAGAACCCATAATGGTATGAATACTTCCTTTTCCTTTCCGATCGTCTTATACACGTAGGGATTAGCTTCGGTCGCGACGGATGCGTCCGCGGCGAATGCTGCTGTCCTCTTCATATGGTATAGCCCTGCAATTATGCTTACAGGTATTGCTACTGCCAGCCCTTCAATGATGAAGATGGACAGACTCGGAGCGAATGGGTGAAGATAATCGTTGGGTTGTACACCAAGTCTGTATAACACCACTATATTGCTGGCAAATCCTATCAGGAACGCTAGGTAGACATTGTAACCTTGTCTGAAGTAGAACCAGGCTCGGAATAACAATTTCCAAAAATTCAGCTTTCTCGCTCTCCAACCCGGCCGATTTCGCCAAATCCTTATATGAATATGTGGCTAAAACCGATGATCGTCGGCCCGATGCAAAAGCGAATTCTGCTGCTACCTCTAGTATGGGGCGCATTCGGAATATCCGAGGTCCTTGTGGTCAATTACCTGCTAGGATCTGTCGTTAACAGCCTTCCTTATCCGACCAATGACAAGCCAATCGGAGGCTCGTACCTCCCTGTACTTGCCTTCAATGTGATTGCCATTCTAATTATGATTGGACTCAGCTTATACTCGCTAGGGATATGGAATATTGACTGGACGAACCGAAAGACAAGAGCTGAGTTTGTTGCTCTCGGGGTCTTATTCGGGAGTCTTGTCGCAGTATTCTATTATCCGATTTTCCTCTTCTCTGCGGTAGTAGCTTTGGTCTATTTGCTTGCTTCAAACATAGACTGACCACGGTTGAACTCCAGAATAGATTCTTGAGGCGGGCCTCCTAGAGGCTGACGAAGGTGCTTTCGCCGACCACGAACCTTCTCCCGGTAGGGCGGTAGGTGTGATCTGAGATGATCTTCGAATTCTTTCCAATGATGCTGTCCACAATTCTCTCCCTGCAGTCAACTACCGTCCCGTCAAGGATGATACTGTTCTCGATCTCGGCACCAAGAATTTTCACGTGGCTTCCGACCGACGTGTACGGTCCTACGTATGCCCCGCTCCCAATCTCGGAATACTCGCCTAGGATCACAGGACCTCTAAGAGATGCTCCTCGGTGCACAATCGTTCCTTCTCCCACCTCTATGTTGCCGGAAATCGCGACTTCCTCCTCCATCTTCCCTCTGACTGACGATTTCAGATCCTTCAAGACCAGCTGATTCGCTTCCAGAATATCCTCAGGACGCCCTGTATCCTTCCACCAGCCTGAGACTTCGTGGTAGGTTATCTTTCCGCCGACATCCAAGAGATTTTGAATGGCGTCTGTAATCTCCAGC
>Ga0209160_1001906_pt1 | contig 17554 bp, 13 predicted proteins | sample GraSoiAngelo_153_FD_186167 | JGI IMG/M metagenome (GOLD analysis project Ga0209160, IMG submission 186167) | Grasslands soil microbial communities from the Angelo Coastal Reserve, California, USA - 14_1009_12_40cm (SPAdes) (version 2) | ecosystem: Environmental > Terrestrial > Soil > Grasslands ... | reverse complement strand
AGTATGGCCGCTTTTCAGGTGTTCTTGTATGGCCGCTTTTGGGTGTTCACTGAGGGCACAACAGCGTCCCTGATCGCCGAACCGCCGATGGGGCGAAGTTGCCCCATAACGTTACGGAAATGCCCGACATCAGTAACCAGCTCGGTCGAAATGATAATCTGATCGTTGAAGCCAACAAGGAAGCCGTCGCCTCCATGAGCCTGTAGCCAGTCTGCCGCAGAATCGAGCGTTCGTTGGATTATCACACTGTGCAGCCCCGCACGACGCCCAGATCCGCTTTCGTCAATGACAATGCCGACACGCAGCGGGAGGTTGCGCGACTTAACAACTGAGACGGTATGGGGAGTTCGCCCGTCCTCTTTAAGGTCGATATCGGAACTGGAGAGCTCTGTGGGACCAGCACCCTTAGTGACAGTCAAGAGAATTCCAGGCTGCAAAACCGTGGTTTGCGCCCAACCCGTTATCGCAAAGACTAACCAGGCGGCAAAGAGTACCCGCTCCCACCACACAGATTCGCGGGGCTGTGACATGTTTCCGCCCTCCCCTGAGGCGAGTAAATCCGATCCCTATTGCGAATCCGGTGGTTGGAAACTCGCCATCACTTTGCCATCAAAACTAGGCCGTTTTCGAGCTGTTTTCAGATGTATCGAATGCGGAAAAGCTAGATAGGGAAAGGGTTTTAGGTTGCTGACCTCAAAATTGACACGGTAGAAGGCGGCTTCGCGCAAAATATCGCAGCCACCTCTTGAGCGGCATGCCTCATCGTGCATCTTGTCCTTCGCACCCGATTGCAGGCGGTATAATCCGGGTCTTCGGTAAGCTTTATGTTTGAGCGCTACACAGAAAAGGCTCGAAGAACGATCTTCTTTGCTCGGCATGAGGCCAGCCAGTTTGGCTCTTCGTACATTGAAACCGAACATCTTTTGCTGGGTCTGCTTAACGACGGATTCCTAGGCGCTCGCGTGCTGGAAGGCCTCTCGGTGCAGGCTGTTCGGGAGGACATTTTGGCCCATTTTGCCTCGCCAGAGAGAAACTCTAACATCTGTTGATCTGCCGCTGAGCGACGACGCAAAGCGAGTGCTTGCCTATGGTGCCGACGAAGCTGAACGTCTGGCTGATCGACAGATCAGGAACCAGCATATTCTGCTTGGCCTGATGCGGGTCGAGGAGTGTTACTCCGTTCAATTGCTAAAGCAGAAGGGCCTCGTGCTCGAAACTCTGCGTTCCCGAATTGCCGGGTTGACTGCGGAAGAGGAGGCAGTTGGAGTGCAAAACAAGCACCGAAACAGCCAGCGGAAATCGCCGGGTATTCTGGCCGGTTATGCTTGGCCCCCGGCTCCTCTACAACCCCGTGAGCGAAGTGCTCATCGTTGAGTTGCGTGCTGCCGGGCAACAGTTCCTGCCCACGCGGCTTTTCATGCGGCGCAAAGACACAGAGTCTTACGAGCAGATTGGCAACCCGGCTCGAGATGTGTCGTACGAATCGCCTGTGACGTGCGAGAAGCAACCGAGAGTCGTCTTCAATTCCTTCAAATTGGAGAAACGAGGCGAAGGTTATGGAGGAGATTGGGCAGCGGTATATGCTTTTAATCTCCACACGAAAGAACTCACTGTTTGCACCTCGAAGGACACACTAGCCGTCCCTGAACGACACACGCGAGCGTGGATTTCAACATTGGTGTCCCTGTCCAATGATGGGCAGAAGCTCTATGTGAACGTGGGGATAGAAAAATCAGCACAGAGTGGCGGTGTCGTAGGGTACTATCTCGCGAGCTTGGACTTGATGGATAAGAAACTTGAATTGGTGTGTCCTCTAAAGGATGTATTCTTTTGAGTCTCTCATTCGTGCTTCTCTACGGAATGCCTGTGGACTGGCCCTGGAGGTTTTCTGTGATTGCACCGAAAAACTTGCCATCAACTCGCCATCAAAACTAGTGTGTTTTGGAGGATTTTCGGGCGAGAGAAGATGCGGAAAGGCTGGGTGGGGAAAGGGTTCTAGCGTTGTGACCTCAAAATTGACACGGTAGAGGTCTGGGGTTCGAGTCCCCACGTGCCTACCATCTTCCTTTATATCCCCATTTTCAAGCTATGGCGTTCAACTAGCGGCTCAGGGGCGCGACCTTCTTAGGCGTATTGTAGCCCTCAATACGCAGTGCGCCAGGTGCACTGCCGAGAGCGGAAGTCGCAAACTTAGCCACAATTGTTCGGACCTCATGCGGAAATACAGTCATGTAATTGTCATCGTAGGTGATGGGCAGGACTTCCTCGCCATCCGCTCCCTTTGTGACCTCCGCCCGCAAGAAAAACGCGACGCGATTAGAGCGATTTGTAAGGACGATTTTCGCGACACTCTCGCCGTTCGCTCCGGAAACGTCGCCGGACACCGCAACATCGCTCCGCAGCATGGTATTCAGCGCTGACATGTCCGCCCACTTCGCGAGCGTGGTCTTAAACTGTTCGTCATTCTTAGTCTCGCCTAGATCGTCATCCATCGTAGACCCCCAGTAGACGTTCTCGGCGAGGATTGCAGCGTTTGCATTCCTGAGAAGACATCGCACAAAGTAGGTGGAACTGAGACCTGGAATGCGGGCGACCGTCACAGCTTCCGAGGAAGTATTTGGTTTCACGCTAAAATCTTTGATCTCCCTGAAATATTTTCGGCTGGAGTCGAGATTGTAAAACTCCACTATGACGCTCACGTGATCGAGGATTTCCGGCGTCTGGTTGGTCACGTAGAATTTCGCCTTGCTGCGGTCTCCGGTCGCGTAATAGTCCCAGACTATGTGAACAGGACGCAAAGCCTTCTTGGCGCCGAAGTACCCTCCCCCCTGCTTGAAATAGTCGTCGAACAAATGTCCAAAGAAAGATGGCCAGGGATTATTCATCATCCAGTGAACCATCATTTTGCGATTGGCCCAGTGAGTTGCATAAGTTTCATATTGGGCACGGACATCTTCGTAGTGAGCGAGCTGCGCCTTCCGGGAGAACTCTTCCACGCTACTCGATGCGCCGTAGCGTTTGCCGATCACCCGCTGGATGTTCTCAAGCGTGTTATTGCCCTCGTTGGCGCCAGAGTGAAAGTACCAGTTCTCATTGATCGGCCATAGCTTGTCAGAGGGTATGAACTTTTTGAGACTTTCGAGCGGCGGGATGGTCTCATTGTCGCCCTCTTCGGCAGAGGAGCCTCGTGCCGGTCCGTATTTGTCGCTGAACCAGTAATAAGGTGGCCGCCATACGTACGGGCCCGCCATATGGATGCCGCTCCAGGAACGGTTTACATGCGAGACGGTATCCACCACAGCATTTTGCCAGTGCAGTTCACTGAGAATTTGGTGATAGTCATTCAGCACAGGATCGGGTGGCAACCCATCACTTCCGCTCGCCCACAGCACCACCGCGGGATGTGAACGTAGCTCGCGAATACGCGCTCGCAAACTGGCACGGGCGACCCATTGGTCTTCAGCATTCCAAAGTTCCCAATGCTCCCACTGCGCGCAGCACATCCAGCCCAGCATGACTGGCATACCTTCGCGATCGGCTCGTTCGAGCATGGTATCGTCAGCAATCTTCAATTCCCAGCGAATCAGGTTAAGCCCGAGATCTTTGGCGTAGCGCATTATGTTTGCGTCGCGTTCCGGGTCGTTCCTGAAGAGCAGATCAGGCGAGTACACGCCGCCGCGGACAAGGTAGTCTCTGCCATTCACCTGTAAATAAAAGTTTCCACCGTTCCCAATTTCCGGAAAGCTGTTGTCGGAATCGCGGCGCTGCGTGATTTTTCGGATGCCGAATTCGATTGCGGTCGAGTCGGACATCTCGTCGCTATCTTTAGCCTTGAAACTAAGTTTCAGTTGATACAGATTCGGCTTACCCCACCGATAAGGCCACCATAGATCGGGATCAGCGACCGATAGCTGGGAGTAGTCGGCCGGCCCGAAAGCGATCTCCTGCCTTCCATTTCTAACCAGCTGAATGTCCCGTTGGAACTTGATGGTTGCCTTCCCAGGACGTGAGATTTCGCCGTAAAGCGTTCCCGCCAGTGGTTTCGACGTCTTGTTAGTCAGGTCGCAATAGACAGACAAAGAGGCAGGACTAGTCGCAGGCAGGGGCAAATCGGTGGTTACGTACGGGTTTCGGATTGTCACTGCGCCGGTGCTGCTAAGAAATACACGCTTCCAGACGCCCGCGTTCCTGTCGGGCACAAAAGAGATGTCGAGATGCTTCTCCGGATCGTGATAACCCAGATATTTCCAGTTGATCCAATCCAGCCAGCTATCGCCTAGTTCAATGCCGTTTTCACCGCTCAAACTTTGTTCCGGCGTGACCTTCACGGCCAGCCCATTAGGCCTGCCCGCCTGGATGAATTCCGTGACATTAAATTCGAACGCGTCGTACATGCCGACGACGGCGGCGCGGTTAGCGACCTTGTGTCCGTTCAGCCAGATGTCCGCCCTGTAATTTATTCCTTTAAAGATGAGTGAATAGACCTCTCGGCCGGGCGGAGCGACAAGCGTCGTGCGATACCACCAATCCTGCTTCCACAGGTCTCCGGGAGTAGCGAGGTTCATTCCGTAATACAAATTCTTGTAAACACCATTCTCTTCCAGAATCTGAAGCACCGTGGCCGGCATGTGTTTGACCGGGTACCAACGGGAAGCGTCGTAACCAGGCTCAGAGATCGCTGCGTCGTTACCGGTTACATTCTTGGCGGAGGTCATCCTCCATCCGCTTGCCAGTTCGGTGAGATTGGACGACTCACTTGCGAAAGACCGAGGCGCAAGAATGACGGCAGCTACAAACAGCGCTAGGCGCGCGGACGTACGGCTGCTCTTCATTTTGGAGATTACCTCGCTGTCTCGAGTTCTAAAACGAAAGCTTCAATGCGAACTGGACTTGGCGCGGGTCGCGAGCCGCGGTCAAGAAACCAAATTCTGGTGTGCCGAAGGTGGTGGTGTTGATCGAATTTTGAGGTCCGGACTTGGCAAATTGCAAATTGGGGTGATTGAACACGTTAAAAAATTCAGCGCGGAACTCGAGCCTGGTCCCCTCCGTGATGGGGAATATCTTGAAGAGGGAGAAGTCCCAGATCTGGTACCCAGGTCCTTGGACGGTGTTACGTCCCACATTTCCGAACGACCCAAAAGCAGGATCAGTGAATGCGCAGGCGTTAACCCAAGACGTCTGCACTCGGGTACGGTCGGCTGCGAGCCCACCCTGAGAGATGGTGAGTTGGCAGTTCGGATCAGGATTGGCTGGCACCGGACCGGCCTTGAAGGGGTCGCTGACCAGATCGGGCCGCGACTGGCCGTCAGAATTGGAGAAGCTGTTGGTATCGAGAATGGTGAACGAGTTTCCGGTCGAGAAACTTGTAATTCCACCAATCTGCCATCCCCCTACGATGTAATTGAGGGGGCCACTGGCGCCACTGAGCATGGCTTTGCCGTGGCCGAAAGGCAGCTCGTAGAGATAACTCAAAACTAGCCGGTGACGAATGTCGAAGTCGGAGTTGCCATACTCTCGATTGGGCGTCTGATAGAAACGAAAGTCGCCACCGTTTTGCGCCCCGAGATCAGCACTCGAGGCGATATCCATGGCGTGGGCCCACGTATAGGACGCGAGGAAGGTGAGTCCGTGCGAAAAACGCTTCTCGGCCCGCAATTGCAGGGAGTGGTAGTTGGACTGTCCGGCGGAACGGAACCATCCGATGAAGCCATCAATAGGCGGGAAGGGGCGCCGTGTATCCAAAGGCGGGGGGTTGGGGCTGGGATCAGGCAGCGCCTGATTGCCGTTCAGATAGATGTATTGCTTGAGTCCCCTCGACCCGGCATAGGTGGCTTCAAACACAGTATTGGCGGGCAGCTCGTACTGGGCGGAAAGGTGCCACTGCTGCATGTAGGGAGTAACCAGATGCGGATCAATAGAAAACAGCAGCGGAGTATTGGGATCGATCAAGGCATTTGCGGGAAAGCCGGAGGCGAGCGTCGGTATGCCGGCACTGGCCAGGCTGCAATCCTGCACCGCGGGATTCGCCGTGGACTGGCCGCAAGGGTTATTGAAATTTTGAATCGTGAAAAAGGGCGGATTGAAACCCATGCTTGGATTGGAATAAGGACCAGCTTCGCTGCCTCCATAGAAAACACCGTAACCGGTGCGGATTACTAGTTTCTCGGTAGCCCGATAAGCCAATCCGATCCTTGGCGCGAAATTATTGAGATCCGGCGGAATCAATCCCGGGCTGGCGATCGCTCGAATTGGAATGATGCTGAACAGGGTCGGCGTCAACTGCACGTTGACACCTTTGGGCACAATCAGGCTGTCGGTCGCCAAATCAAAGGTGGCCATCTGATTGTGTCTTTCCTTAACGGTGGTGAATAACTCGTAGCGCAGGCCTAGATTCAGAGTGAGTTTGGGTGTGACCTTCCAGTCATCCTGCACATAAAAGGCATAGACCGGGCGGTGATAGTCGATGTTGTGCAGGTTATTGATGCTGCCCCCATCAGACAGACCAATTAGGAATGAAGCAAAGCCTGAGCCGCCATTCCCCTGCGCGGCCGGGTTATCGGTAAAAACTGGCCCGAAATCCAGGGTTCCACGCGGGGCTGCGGGCTGGAAAATGGTGAACTCTTCAGCCCGAATTTCGGTCCCAAGCTTGATCGCATGCCCGCCATGAACCCAGCTTAGATTGTCGAGCAGGCTATAGCTGTTTTGAATCTCGTGCGAAGGCAGGAACGTGGGACTGCCGATTTGGGAGACGTCGCTGAAAGTAAGTTGTGGCAATCCGCCATTGTCCGGGACGTTGGGGATGCCGGGAAATGGAATCCCCAGGAGTTGTTCGCTGGTCTTATTGAAGTTGATTTGGTTACGCTGCGAGTTAATACGGTTGTAGCCCAGACGGAATTCGTTGCTCAATTCTGGACGGAAAAGATGCGTCCAACTGGTGGCGAAGCTGCGGTACGCATTGTCCTCTATGCCACCGAAGAAGCCGCCACCATCGCCATTCGTGGTGTTGAAAGGACCCGGGATGACACTGGGCTGGTCTTCGTAGCTGAAACGGAAGAACCCGTTATCATTTTCCGTATATTTCTGGTCAATGCGAACGTCGAAGTTGTTCCGGGTTTCTTGCCGCACTGGATTCGACAGAAAATTAAACCCATTGCCATTTACATTGGGCTGCGGAAACAATTGTGTGATCGCGAGAGCCAGGGGATCAACCTGGGATTGCGGAATCAGGTTTACCGGGTTGCCACTTCCGTCATAGCCGCCGAAGGGAACGCCGCAAAGACCGCTGAGATAGGCACCATTTGCCTGGGTCTGGCGGGTATCAAAAATTTCGCCGGCATAGGTGGGATGTCCGGCGCAATCGAGAGCGGGAATCAGGGTTGTTCCGTCCGCCGCTAAAGCCTGTTGCGGACTACTCAAGTCAAGCTGGGAAGAAAAATCTCCGGAACGTTGTGCCAGGGTGGGGACAGTTGAGGTCAGCGTTTGCGCCTGACGAATCCGCAGCCCTTCGTAGTCTACGAAGAAGAAGGTGCGATTGCGCACCAGGGGGCCACCAAAGGTAAAGCCGAATTGATTTTGTTTATAAGGGGCGATACGGCTGTTGGGATCATCAAAAAAGTTCTTGGCGTCGAACTTCTCATTGCGTAAAAATTCGTAGACGCTGCCGTGAAATCGATTAGAGCCGGACTTAATCGTGGCATTGATAATGGCCCCATTGCCACGGCCGAACTCCGCGCTGTATGCGTTGGTCTGAACCTTGAATTCTTCGAGCGCCTCAACCGAGGGCTGAATCACATAGTTTGTTTCGTTCAGCAGGTCGGGGAGATTGGAGTTATTGTCGACTCCATCGAGCAGAAAATTGTTTTGCAGAGAGCGCGCGCCGCCAGCCGAGAAGCCGAAGCCGCCTTCGTCGCGCGCACCCGGCTCGCTCGGCGCGGTGCCGGCAGTGAGAAGCGCAAGCTGGGCAAAGTTACGGCCATTGAGCGGCAGATTGGCCACCCGTTTGTTATCCACCACCTGGCCCAATTCAGAGGTTTCCGTTTCCAGCAGCGGGGCAGCGCCAGTGACTTCTATGGACTCGGAGATCTGTCCGATTTGCAGTGTTACATTGACCGCAATGCGTTGCTGGACGTCGAGATTGACGGGCGCAGAGACCGCCTTCTTGAATCCAGAGTGCTCAACCGTGACGGTGTATTGGCCGACTCGAAGGGGACTGGCCACGTACTCGCCGGCATCATTGGTCGTCGCCTCGAAGGTGCTGCCCCGCTCCACATCCGCGACCGTTACCTTGGCGTGGCTAACCACGGCACCGCTTTGGTCCCGGACCGTGCCCACGATGCTGCCAGCATCTTTCTGCGCCCATGCCGGTGCAGCCATAGCGACGATAACAGCAATGAGGGTGAAAACGATCAAGCGGAAACTAGACAGGTTCGACATGGCGGTCCTCCCATAGATCCCAGGTTTCAAGCTGGAGGCTGCTGACGGAATCCGCGGTCATTTTGCTTTTTGCACACGAATGCCGCATTTGCTGTATAGTTACGAACGCTTACTTTTACTTTCGTTACGTAACTATTGTCAAGGAAAAAAAATAGGTCTTCGCTTCTCGTCGGCTGACGGCAGTCGCCGCGTCGCGCCTAAGTTTCCATTGCTGTAGACAGAGACGAGGAAATAACATTTCGCTTGAGGAATTCGATGTCCGTACCCAAGTCCATTACTGTTCTCTTCTTTATTTTTACCGTGACGGCGTTTGCCGGCGCACAAACTACGGATCAATCTTCTGCTCAGACATCTGCTCAGATCGGCTACAAGTCCGCCAAAGATGCAGACCAGAGGAAAACTCTGCTGCTGAAAGACTTTCACCCTGTATCCATGCTGCATGCTCCAGTGCACAAAATACATCGAGCGAAATATTACGTGATTGACGTGCACAATCATGTAAATGACGCCATGGGAATCGAGGATTCCATGCCTCCGCAGCGTGTCATTGAGGTGATGGACAACGCCAACGTGAAAACCGTGGTCATTCTCACCGGCATGTGGGGCGAAAAGCTGCAGAAGGTGCTTGACACGATGGTGAAGCCCTATCCCGGAAGGTTTATCGTTTTCACCCAAATGGACTGGTCGAAAATTGATGATCCCAACTTCAGCCAGGAGATGGTGGCACAACTTGACGATGCCGTAGGCAGGGGCGCGCGCGGGCTTAAGGTACTAAAAGATTTTGGTCTCGGCGTGAAGGACAAAACAGGCAAGCTGATTACTGTGGACGATCCGCGTATGGATCCAGTATGGGAGGAATGCGGCCGGCTTGGCATCCCGGTATCGATTCACGTCACCGATCCCGAGGCGTTTTTCCACCCCATCGACAACACCAATGAAAGGTATGAGGAACTGACCGACCATCCCGACTGGAGCTTCTACGGCCCACAATTTCCCAGCAAAGTATCGATTCTGGAAGCGAGAGATCGGGTCATCGCCAGACATCCGCGTACTACGTTCGTGGCACTGCACCTGGCAAACTGGCCTGAGAATCTCGATTATGTCTCTGGTGAGCTGGAAAAGTATCCCAACATGATGGTCGAGTTTGGCGCGCGCCAGGCGGAATTAGGACGGCAACCACGGCGCGCTAGAGATTTCTTCATTAAGTACCAGGACCGAATCATGTTTGGTACTGACAATGGCATGGCCGAAGAAATGTATCGCAACCATTTTCGCTGGCTCGAGACCGGCGATGAGTATTTCGACTATTGGGGCTACCCGGGGCAGGGACGCTGGAAAATATACGGGATGGAACTGCCCGATCCGGTGCTGGAAAAGATCTACCACTTGAATGCGGAGCGCCTATTTCGCCAATTCAACAGCTCAGCAAAGCTGCAAATGGGGGCCAAATGAGAAGACCTCTTTGTCTGACGCAAATTTCGTCCGCCTTCTGGAAATTGATTCTCATCTTGAGTGGGCCGATCCTGCTTACTGGCGGATGCGCGCGGACCGCGAAGACGCCGGCGGAAGCTCCGTCAGAACCGTCCAAGATCACGGTGGTCGTAAATGCTGGTGGTCCGATTGTTTTAACTACCAGTACCGCGGAATTTCAGATTCTTCCCTCCGGGTACGTGCAAGCTTCGCTGTTGAAGGCTGGCCAGAAACTTAGCCTGGATGAGCCTCGCCAGGGCAGCTTGGGAGGGAGCGATTATGTGGTGCAAGCGGGAAAAGAATTACATTTCACTTCCGATTTCAGTCAGGCGAAGGTGACCGAGTCCATCGGGAAGCTCGGCCGGGGCAAACGCGTCGAAATTCCTGCGCAACCCCTCGGCCCTTCGGGCACAAGTCTTGGGCGGACATTACAGGTCGAAGTTTACGATGACTTTCCCAATCTCCTGCTCAGTAGTGTGGCATACACGAACACCGGAAGCTCGGAATACCACGTTGATAGCATCGTGGAGCAGCAACATCGCTTCGACGCCCACCAGGAAAAGGGGCGCCCCTACGACATGTGGTCGTATCAAGGTTCCAGTTATGAGTGGGGCAAGGATGACATCGTCAAACTCGCGAGCGGATTCTCCCAGCCAAACATCATGGGAGCAATGGTAAAAGGCGGCTACGGCGGTGGTATTCCCGTGGTTGCGTTCTGGACAGCAGCCGTGGGCGAGGCTATCGGGCACGTGGAGACGCTTCCTTTGTCGTTGTCGCTGCCCGCCAAGGTCGAGCAGGACGAGCGGGTCGTCACATCGGTCACCATCCCGGCAAATACAACTCTCAAGCCTGGTGAGAGTTATTCAACCCCGCGCAGCTTTGTGGCTATCTATTCTGGCGACTTCTACGAGCCGCTGCGTCTGTGGTCAAGCGTGCTTCAAAAAGAAGGGTGGGAGATTCCCAAGCCGTCGAATGAGGCTTACAACGTGAGCTGGTGTGGGTGGGGATACGAATTTAATGTCACGCCTGCACAAATGCTGGGCACCATTCCTAAGCTGAAAGAATTCGGCATCAAGTGGGCAACTCTGGATGACCGCTGGTTCGACACCTATGGCGACTGGAATCCGCGGCCGGACACTTTTCCCGGCGATTCCATCAAGAAGATGGTGGACGACTTTCACAAGCAGGGCGAGTTGGTACAGCTTTGGTGGCTGCCATTAGGCGCTGAGGACGCGAAAGGCAAGTGGGAGTCACACAAGTACATCGTGTCCAAGGTGGCGCAAGAGCATCCCGATTGGTTCATCCTCAACAAGGACGGCAAACATGCGCGCATCACGCGTGACTTGGCCGCGTTATGTCCAGCCGTCCCCGAAGTACAGGCCTATTACAAGCAGTTGACGGAGAAATTTATTCGCGATTGGGGCTTCGATGGTTCCAAGCTGGACAATATTTATAGCGTGCCGATGTGTTACAACCCCGCGCATCATCACAAGTCGCCGCAGGATTCAGTCAATGCGGTGGCTGACGTCTACAAGATTATCTTCCAGACGACGCGGGCGATTAAGCCGGAGAGTGTGACCCAGAGCTGTCCTTGCGGAACGCCGCCTTCGCTGGCCTGGCTGCCATACATGGACCAGGCGGTCACTGCCGATCCTGTCGGCGCAGTGCAGGTGCGTCGCCGCATCAAGATGTACAAAGCGCTGCTGGGTCCCGAAGCAGCGGTGTATGGCGATCACGTAGAACTTTCGGCGATGACACGCGTGGGAAACAACTGGACTGAGCATGGAAATGATTTTGCCTCGACCGTTGGCACGGGCGGCGTGGTGGGAACAAAATTCGTCTGGCCTGATCCCGGTCCGAAATATAAAGCGGTGCTGCTCACTCAAGACAAAGAAGCACAGTGGAAGAAATGGATTGGTCTTTACAACCAGAAGATGCTGTCCAAGGGCAACTTCCGCAACCTCTATGTTTACGGCTACGACGTGCCCGAGGGCTATGCCATAGAGAAGAACGACAAAATGTATTACGCGTTCTTCGCCCCCGGTTCCGCAGCCTGGAAAGGCGAGGTCGAATTGCGTGGGCTCAAGCCAGGTTCATATCACGTAGTTGACTATGCGGACGGAAAGGATTTGGGCACCATCGAGGCCACAGCGGATAAAGCACCTCGATTGGCCACTGAGTTCAAGGAGCATCTGTTGCTAGAGGTATCGAGATAGCAGGTTGTTTGGGTTCGTCCCTCCAGCGAGTTAATGACCATTTAACTCACCGTTTACACTTCCACGCCGTTTGCGCGAAAAAATTGCTGGCGGTACCCAGCGTCGCGGAAAGCTTCGGTGCCTCCGGCGCGTGTGGTCGAGAGCGCTCCGGCGACATTGCCCACAGCAAGGCAGGTGGGCAGATCCGAGCCGCGCAAATATTGAGATAACAAGCCGGCATCGAAGCTATCCCCCGCCCCCACCGCGTCTACAGCGTTCACCTTGAGTGCCGGCGACGCAAAACATTCAAGTCCCCGCTGTGCGATCGCGCCTTCCGCACCGACTTTTACGACTACGAGTGGCACCAGTTTTGCCAGATGCGCCATGGCAGTCTCCAGGTTTTCAGTCCCCGTGATCTTTCGCGCTTCGCGCGCATTGGGCAGAAAGACATCGACATAAGGGAAGACTTTCATCAATTCTCCCTGCCAGAGATCGTCTGGATCATCATTGGGGTCGAGCGAAATGGTCAGGCCAGCTGCCTTGATCCTCTGAAACAGTTCGACAACCCGACTCCGCAAACCACGCTGCAGGTAAAAAGATGAGAAATGGAAATGCCGCGAGTCCGCGAGGTACCCGAGATCAAGATCCTCAAAAGTCAGATCGAAGATGGTGCCGGCGTAGGTAATGATGTGGCGATACCTGTCCCCCTGCAGGATGACCGTGAGCCCGCTCTTGGTGTCACCACCCAACTTGCGCACTTTAGAAACGTCCACTCCGCCAGCGGCGAGCCGGTCCAGAGCAATTTGGCCCAGTGGGTCATCACCGATGCGCGAGATGAAACCAACTCGACTCCCGAGCGCCGAAAGGTTATGCGCAACTATGGCAGACGAACTGCCCAGGGTGAGCATCATGCGATCGGCTAGCAGTTCACGCTCTGGGGGGAGTTCGCTGGGCAGACCGTGCAAGATCAGGTCAAGATTCAATTCGCCGGCAATCGTAACGTCGAAGCCTGGCACGTTAGGATTTCTCGGCCAAGTCTTCTTCGGGGAGCATGACCACTCGGGTTAAATTGCGCGGATTATCGGGATCAAGCCCCTTCTTCAGTCCTGTATAAAGGCCCACCAATTGTCCGGCGAAAACGTAGGGAGCAAGTCGCGCCAGTTCGGGTAGTTCAAACCCAAACTCGATCAGCAGGTCTGAGGCCGCGCGCGCGCGCTGGTCCGCCTGATTGCTGATCGTCAACGTAGTTCCACCCAGGCGCTTGATTTCCTCGAGAACATCGCACTCAGCATCGTAGCTGCGTTCTGATAGCAGAAACATCACCAGAGTCTCACGGCCTACAATGGACTTTGGTCCATGGCGGAATTCCAACGTATGAAAGCTTTGGGCATAAGAAGCTGACATCTCTGTGATCTTGAGAGCGGCTTCGCAGGCCAATCCGTAGAAAGGACCTTGTCCCAGACAGACATAGTCGGCGAACTGGTGCGAACTGACAAATTCCTGAATTCGCGGATGCAAATCGTTGAGCGTCTTCTCAGCCGGCCCCGGTAACCGGGTAAGACATTTAGCAAATGAGTCATCGTCCGCCACGCATGCCCCCAGATATTGCAAGCCCAGAAGCATGGATGTGAATGACCGCGTCATTACCGTGCTTTTTTCGTCCGAGGGCAGCAAGGGGAGCGTGCTGGCGGCAATCTGCTGAAGCGGTTGATCATTCGTGCCGGTTACAGCCAGAGTGCGAATGTCTTTCTCGTTCTCCAAAAATTCCGCGGCTCGTACCGTTTCCGAGGTACGACCGGAACGAGAGATTACCGCTGCTGCAACTTTCCCCGAGCCGGCCAGCACTAGGTCAGGAAATAACAAGAGCTCAGAGGCGGGAATGGCTCGTGCCCTCTGGCCCGTTAGCATGCCCCAGGTTGCTGCTGCGGCGAGTGCGATGTAGTAACTGGAGCCACAACCGATGAACAACCATTCGGTTGCGTCACGGAAGGTTTCACGGAGCCTCGCAAACGACCCATTGCTTTCCAACTGGTCAAGGCAACCGCTCCAGAATTGTGGCTGAGACAATATTTCGGACAGCGAATTGGCGCCGGGACGTGAAATCGACGTGTTGGTGCCTTTGTGGTCAGACAAGAGTCACCTCAACCCCGATTTTTTTGAGCGCTCGCAGATCTGACTTAGGTATGCCACGATCAGTGACAACTTCCTGCAACGCCGTTGGCGGTATGATGAGGGACAGGCTCCGGCGGCCGAACTTGCTTGAGTCACAAACCGCCACGGTTCGTTTCGATACCTCAACCATCACCCGATTAACTTTCGCTTCAAGCAGATTCGGCGTGCTCAGGCCGTAGTGGACGTCGAACCCGTCTACCCCTAAAAAAAGAATATCGGCGTTCAATCGGCGCAGCGTCTCTTCGGCGATTGGACCAACCAGAGAAAACGAATTTTTGCGAAGCATGCCCCCGGTGAGGATTACTTCCACCGGAGCCCCAGAAAGTTCCGCAGCGATGTTTACCGCATTGGTGATAATCGTAACTTTATGAAAGTTTCGCAAAGCTCTCGCGATACAGGTCGTGGTCGTACCGGAATCGAGAATCACTACTTGCCCTTCTTTCACCAGCCGTACTGCGGAGGCAGCGATACGCACCTTCTCTTCCCGCTGCAACTTTTCCTTTTCTCGCAGAGTAGGATCTTCAAGCGCCCCTTCGCGTGACGGTAGCGCGCCACCGTGAGTGCGATGCACCAGTCCGTGAGCGTGCAAAACTTCCAGGTCCTTTCGAATCGTGACCTGGGATGTGCTGAACTGGTGTGCCATCTCTGTGACCAGCACCCGCCCATTGCGGTTGAGAATCTCCAGAATGGCACGCCGGCGTTCTTCGTTTAGCACGTTATTCCTTGGGGAACAGGGCCTCGCGGGCCGACCGCCGCTTTTGATTGCGCTTTCTTTTTATATCGCTTGGTTTCGTTTGTCCAGTTGAAAGGAAGAATCGATACCAGGGTGGGACTGTCAGGGCACGCCAATCCAAACTTGGCCGCGGCACAGTTCGCTGCTTCCAAAAAAGTACGTAATGAGCGCTGGTTGCTGCACGCCGGCGAACATCCTCGCCCAGCTATCTCATTCTCACGCCCTTGGCATAGTTCAGTTGCAGCATGTTGGCCCGCAGCAAGCCTCTGCAACGGCGTTATTGGGCTTCACGGCGCGCACAAAGGCGCTCATGAACTTTCCATCCACCAGCGGCGCGAGGGCGTCTACGTCGAAACCTTGGCGGGCCAGGATTTCGCGAGCGTCTTCCACGCGATAGACTCGCGTGGGTTCAAGTTCAATCCGTTCAAATCCAGCGGCCGCGAGTTTGTTGCGGTATTCAATTTCCTCTAGCGCCCCGGCCACACAGCCGACCCAGAGAAGCACGCTTTGCCGAACTTCAGCGGGCATTTCACCGCCGGTAACGACATCGGACACAGCTAATCGCCCTCCTGGCTTAAGGACTCGAAACGCTTCCCGCAATACCCTGTCCTTGTCGGCTGAAAGATTGATGGTGCAGTTAGAGATGATGACATCAATTGAGTTATCGGGAAGCGGGATGTGTTCGATTTCGCCCTTCAGAAATTCAACGTTTTCAACCCCGGCTTTGCACTTGTTCTCGTTGGCCAAAGCCAGCATCTCATCCGTCATGTCCAGGCCGTAGGCTTTGCCGGTTGGCCCCACACGCCTTGCAGACAGTAATACGTCGATACCGCCGCCCGAGCCAAGGTCCAGGACAACTTCGCCCGCGTTCAGTTTGGCCAGAGCGGTCGGGTTCCCACAACCTAGCGAGGCCAGCAGAGCTGCTTCGGGGATTTCCTTCGCTTGCGCAACATCGTAGAGATTCGAAGTAATGGGATCACCACAGCCGCTGCTTGCAGCCGGACTGGCCCCGCAGCAGGCACTCCCGCCTTCCTTCACGCGAAGGGCTGCCTGGCCGTATTTTTCCTTGACCACTGCTTTGATGCTCACGGTACTCACGTTGCCTCCGTTATCTGCAGGATCGACTAATCTCTTCAGGTTTTAGTGCCTTATTGCGGGTGCAGCATTCCAGGTACAGGAACCGCAGCAATTCTTGCAGCGCTTCGGTGTTGGCTGTGTAGCGCAGAAAGGTACTTTCCCGGCGCACCTGTACCAGTTCTTCGCTCTTTAGTTTTTCAAGGTGGTGTGACAGCGTCGAACTCGGAATGTTCAACTCTTCCTGAATGTCGCCCACTACAAGGCCGACGGGATGCGCTGCGAGTAAGAGTTGCATTATTCGCAGTCGGGCTTCAGTTCCCATAGCAGAGAACATGTCCGCATATTTCGCTACCGGGGCCGAATCTTTACGAACACGGATAATCGGCATAGTTCGATAATTGCAGAATTAAGGAGAGATGTCAAGAAGCGGAACTTTGCAGGTCCTGTTCTGGATTCTGCGGACCTATTGATTGGTACCAGTAGCTTTACCCCCAAATCTTCGCTGACAAAAGAAAAGCCCCGGCAGGATTAGTGCCGAGGCTCTTTATCCTAAAAAAACAGCTTAGCGGTGCGCCAGGGCGGGTTCGGCCGCGGTCTTTAAACTTTCCAGCCGTTTATTGACTTCTTCCCAATTCACCACATTCCACCACGCCTGCAAATATTCGGGGCGACGGTTGTTGTACTTCAGATAATAGGCATGCTCCCATACGTCATTGCCCATGATGGGGAATAGCCCCTGTGAGATCGGGGTATCCTGGTTGGGGGTGCTGATAACCTGCACTTCCCCGGTTGCCTTGGCCGCCAGCCAGACCCATCCACTGCCAAATTGCTTGGTGCCGGCATCGTTGAACTTGGTCTGGAAGTCTTTGAAACTGCCGAACGTCTTCTTAATCACGTCGGCAATCTTCCCGCTGGGTTCGCCCCCGCCTTTGGGCTTCATGATCTTCCAAAACATACTGTGATTCACGTGACCGCCACCGTTGTTACGGACGGCCGCGCGAATATCTTCCGGAATCGCGTTCAGATTTCGCAGCAACTCTTCTGCGCTCTTCGACTGTAAGTCAGGATATTTTTCCAGTGCCGCATTGAGGTTCTTGACGTAGGCTGCGTGATGCATATCGTGGTGCAAATGCATCGTCTTCTCGTCAATGTGAGGCTCCAGCGCCGCATAGTCATACGGCAAAGGGGGTAATTCGTGCGCCATGATTTATCCTCCAAGGTTAAAGATGATAGGACGGGGATTACGGATTCAGCGTAACCAGGACAGCAGCTCGAATTGCGGGAACATTCTGCGGCTGACTCCAACCCGCGATGAACGAACTAATTGATTTTACACCTGCACGGGAGTGCAATGTGCGCCAGTTCCCTGTGATATTAGAAGGACTGTTCGTGACTGCGGCACGACATCACCGCCGTTTTGCGTCGGTTTTCTTACGAAGATTTGCAGGCTTCAGTTCTCGCGCTGCCGTCGCGC
>Ga0209160_1001903_pt1 | contig 17575 bp, 15 predicted proteins | sample GraSoiAngelo_153_FD_186167 | JGI IMG/M metagenome (GOLD analysis project Ga0209160, IMG submission 186167) | Grasslands soil microbial communities from the Angelo Coastal Reserve, California, USA - 14_1009_12_40cm (SPAdes) (version 2) | ecosystem: Environmental > Terrestrial > Soil > Grasslands ... | reverse complement strand
GACTCCGACGTCGCGTTCGTTCCCGTACAGCTTCGCGGTATCGAACAGGCGATATCCGATCTGGAGGGCGACCGTGACCGCGTTCCGGGTCGCCTTCCCGGAGCCGGCCTGCCACATGCCCAGGCCCAAGACTGGAATCTGGTTCCCGTCGTTCAGCGTGACTCGAGATCCAAGGGTTAGGCTCATCGCCGCACCGACCGCGCGCGCGCTACTTCAACCTTGACCGCGGACGACCTCACGACTTCGGAATATCTTTCTTCGGGTCGACGAACGGCTTCTTCACCACCGTGGCGCCGCGGGTCCCTTTCGTCGTCGACACCCGCAGCCTCGTGCCGATCTTCGCGTGATCAATCCCGAGGAGTGCATAGCCGATATTCTTCTCGAGCCGCGGCGAATAGGTCAACGAGGTGACGTGGCCGACCTTCCGGTCGTCCGCGTAGACGTCCCAATAGTCCGGGATCCAGGCTCCGAGCGGCGAACCCTCGACCTCGATCCCGACGAGTTTCCGTTTCACGCCCTCCTCCTTGATTCGGCCGAGCGCCGCTTTCCCGAGATAATCCGATTTCTTGTCTTCGTCCACGGTCCATCCGAGCCCGACCTCGTACGGGTTGTTGTCGAGCATGATGTCCGAGCTGTAGTTCAGGATGCCCGCCTCGATCCGACGAATTTCCGACGGGGCGATGGGCCGGATATCGTGCTTCGTCCCCGCGGCCATGACCGCATCCCAGAGTTTCTCGCCGAACTTCGAATTGCGCAAATACAGCTCGTAGCCGCGCTCTGCGCTCCAGCCCGTCCGCGTGATGACGAGCGGGATTCCGTCGAGCTCCGTCTCCCGCAGGTGATAGTACTCGAGGTCGAGGATTTCCTCGCCGAAGAGCGCCACCATGACGTCCTTCGACTTCGGGCCCTGCAACTGGAGCGGCGACACATCGGGCTCTCGCACGTTGACGTCGAGGCCCGCATTGACCGCAACGCCCTTGCACCAGAAGATCACGTCCCAGTCCGACAACGAGAGCCAGAAATGGTTCTGCCCGAGGCGAAGGAGGACCGGGTCGTTGATGATCCCGCCGTCAGGAGTCGTCAGGAGCACGTACTTGCACTCGCCGACCGCGCATTTCTGCATGTCTCGCGGGGTGAGCATCTGCATGAACTCGAGTCCATCCGGGCCGTCGATCTCGACCTGCCGCTCCACGCCGACGTCCCACAACGTCACGTGGTTGACGAGATGCCAGTACTCCTCCACGGGGTCGGTGTAGAGGCCCGGCATGAGCATGTGGTTGTAGAGGTCGTACGCCCGAACGCCGTGCTTGGCGGCCCGATGGAAGTACGGCGATTTCTGGATCCATGCCGTCTCCCGGAATCCCGGGAGAATCGGACCCGCGTAGTCGTTCGTCGCTTCCGTCAGGACACCGTCGCGCGTGTGGCCGGGTATCATACCACCTCCTGATTTGGGACGGGGAAGGTGGGAGGCTAGATGAGCGTTTTGGCGATGCCGGAAAATCGCTCGAGGCAATTCGTGACTCGGTAAAGATCACGACTTCGGAACTTCCTTTTTCGGATCGATGAACGGTCTCTTGACGACAATCGCTCTCCGCGAACCGGCCGGCGTGACGATTTCCATTTCTGTACCCAGTTTCGACACAGGGGTCAGTACCCACGCGTATCCGATGTTCTTCTTCAGTCGAGGCGACATCGCGAGCGCCGTGAGAATTCCGATCTCCTTCCCGTCCTTCCGAACCGGCCACGGATGCGGGAGCCAAGGCCGGACGACCTCATCTCCGGGGACTGCCACGCCCACGAGTTTCCTCTTCGGTCCTTCCTTTTTGATTTTCTTCAGCGACGTCCGTCCGATGAAGTCGTGTTTCTTCTCGAGGTCGACGAGCCAACCGAGCCCCGCCTCGTACGGGTTGTACTCCAAGTTGATGTCGGAGGGATAGTTCAGGATGCCCGCCTCGATCCGACGGTACTCGGAGGGGCCCGTGGGCCGGAGGTTGAAGGGCCTCCCGGCGTCCATCACACGGTCCCACAGGTCCGTGCCGCGGCTGCCGTCGCGGAGATAGATCTCGTACCCGACTTCGGCGGACCAGCCCGTCCGCGTCACGAGTACCGGGATGCCATCGATCTTCGCCTCCAGGAAGTGATAATATTCGAGATCCAGGACCCGCGGGCCCACGAGCGACCGGAGCACCTGCTTCGATTTCGGGCCCTGGATTTGCATCGGCGAAACATCCGGTTCGCTAAGCTCGACGTCGAAGTCCGAGTGGTATGAGACCCCTTTGGCCCACAGGAGCACGTCGCTGTCCGCCGTGGAGAGCCAGAACCGGTTCTTCGCGAGGCGCGTGAGGACCGGATCGTTGACGAGACCGCCTTGCTCGTCCGTCAGGACGACGTACTTCGCCTGGCCCACCTTGCACGTGCTGAGGTCCCGGGGCGTGAGGTACTCCATGAACTCGTACCCGTCGGGACCGCGGATCTCCACCTGTCGTTCGCATCCCACGTCCCAGATGGTCACGTGATTCACGAGGTGCCAGTATTCCTCGACGGGATCCGCGAAGTTGCTCGGGATGTACATCTTGTTGTAGACGTCGTACCCGTAGCAGCCTGCGCGCTGGGCCGCATCGAAGAACGGCGACTTCCGGTACCAAGGTCCGAAGTAGAGCGTCGTCTGTCCGCCTTCGATGACCACGCGTCGTCCCCTCGATCCGAACGGAATGCGGAGCGCTTATTTGACGCCCGTCTTCGAGGGGCCAAAGGGTAAGAGGTCCGCGTCGCTTCCTCGTCGAGGCCGAGCGTGACACGCACCTACGGAAGCCAAAGCATGTCGGACCCGCTTCGCACGGTGCTCATGCGGCGACCCGACGCATCGTTCGCCGTGTCGGACCCAAATCGATGGGGCTATGCGGCGAAACCGGACCTTACCGCGGCTCAGAAAGAGCACGACGCACTCGTCGAACTGCTCAAGCGCTCTGGAATTGAGGTCCTGTATCACGAGGAGCCGCAGCCGGAGAAAGCGGATTCGATCTTTGTGCACGATCCGGCGATCGTCACAGACCGCGGCGCGGTCATCCTCCGGATGGGGAAAGAGCTCCGCCGCGGCGAAGAGGGCTCGATGGCACGGGCCTTCGGATCGTTCGGCGTTCCGATCCTCGCGACCCTGCACAACGATGCGACCGCGGAGGGAGGAGATCTGTTGTGGGTGGACCACGACACCCTCGCCGTAGGCCAAGGCTTCCGGACCAACAACGAAGGGCTGCGGCAGATTCGCGAGGCCGTGGAGGCAATCGGGATCGAAGCGGTGCCGGTTCCCCTCCCATCCTTTCGAGGCCCGGAAGCCTGCTTGCACTTGATGTCGCTCGTCAGCCTCCTGGACGACGACCTCGCGGTCGTCTATCCGCGTCTCTTCCCGGTCCCGTTCTGGAAGTTCCTCCGGGAACACGGGTTCGATTTCGTCGAAGTCCCTGACGAGGAATTCCAGACGATGGCGCCGAACGTGCTCGCAGTCGCGCCGCGCGATTGCATCATGCTCGAAGGGAATCCGGTCACGGAAGCGCGACTGAAAGACGTCGGCTGTCGCGTCCGGACGTACCGTGGAAAGGAAATTTCCCTCAAAGCCGAAGGCGGCGCGACGTGCCTGACACGGCCCGTCCTTCGCTCATGGTGAGCTCGGAACGAATTGCGGCTCTCTTCGTGCGACGCTGGAATTCCGGTCAAGATTTCGGGATCGATTTCTTGGGGTCCACGAAAGGCTTCTTGGCGACGGTGGCATCGCGCTCCCCCGCGGAGGTCGCGATCGTGAGCCGCGTGCCGAGCTTTGCGAGACGGATCGGAACCCAAGCGTAGGCGATGTTTTTCTCGAGGCGCGGAGAGTATGTGAGAGCGGTCAGATGGCCGACCTTCTTTCCGTTCTTCTTCACGTCCCAGAACTCCGTCGCCCACGCGTGAATCTGCGGGCCTTGAATCTCGACGCCCACCAGTTTTCGCTTCACGCCCTCCTTCTTGATCTTGGCGAGCGCCTTCTTCCCGACGAAGTCCGCTTTCTTGCCGAGATCCACGAGCCAGCCCAAACCCACTTCGTACGGGTTGTTCTCGAGTGTCATATCGGACCCGTAGTTCAAGATGCCCCCCTCGATCCGCCGAATCTCCGACGGCGCGATCGGGCGGAGGTCGTATTTCTTCCCGGCCTCCATGATCCGGTCCCAGAGTTCGAGACCTCGCCGCCCATCGGTCAGATACACCTCGTAGCCGACCTCCGCCGTCCAACCGGTCCGCGTGATCACGACGGGGATGCCGGCGATCGTCGTGTTCATGAAATAGTAGTATCCGAGATCGAGGATTGCGGGGCCGACGAGGTCCTTCAGCACGTTCTTTGAATCCGGTCCCTGGACCTGGAGCGGCGACACATCGGGCTCAGAGATGTCCACGTCCATCCCGGAATTCACCGCGAGACCCTTCGCCCAGAGGAGCGTGTCCGAGTTCGCGAGGCTCAACCAGAATCGGTTCTTCTCGAGTCGGATCAACACGGGATCGTTGATGATCCCGCCGTTTTCGTCCGTGATGACCACGTATTTCCCCTGGCCGACCTTGCATTTCGTCAGGTCCCGCGGCGTGATCAGCTCCGCGAACTTCGCGCCGTCCTTCCCGCTGATCTCGACCTGGCGTTCGACGCTGACGTCCCACAAGGTCACGTGATTAATCAGATGCCAATACTCCTCGAACGGATCCGTGTAGAGCCCCGGGAGGTACATGTGATTGTAGATGTCGTACGCCTTCGCGCCCGCACGCTGCGTGGCCTCGAAGAACGGAGACTTCCGATACCACGGCCCGAAGAACAAGGTGCTTTGGCCTTCGTTGTGCGGGATGTCATCCCCTCCGGAGAATTGGGCCGGGAACGCGCATCGTTTATTTGAGGAATTCCTCACGCGGTGGAATCAGCTTGCAGCGGGACGGATTCCGAGCAAACCCATCTCGTCTTGCAAGGTTTCGCGCAGGCCATCGTCCAGAGGCCTCGGGTCGAATCCAAGTTCCCGGCGGGCCTTCTGGTTGTTCCCGAGATACGTCACCCCCGCGAGATCTCGGAGTCGCTCGGACCGCGACAGGGCGGCGATGGCGCGGAGGAAGCCGGGTGAAGCGTGGAACCAGGGCGCTGGGATTCCGGTGATCCGCTCGGCCACGTCGAACGCATCGATCAGCGTGTGGGGCGGACCCGCGATGATGTACGCCTCGCCGACCCTCCCTCGTTCCATCGCGAGGATGCGCGCGCGCCGTATCCTCGATGTGGGCCCAGCAATACGCGGTCCGTTTCGGGATGGCTCGAAGATCGCCCTGGAGGTACCGCACGCGTGGGCCGGATTTCGCTCGTGTCGCCGGGACCGTAGTTGACGCCGGGCTGGACGATGACGAGCGGGAGCCCGGCACGGATCATCGGTTCCGCGATCTCGTAATAGGCAATCCATTTCGTCCAGTCATACTCCGTCAGCCACCGGCCGTTGTGTCGATAGGTCTCGTCGACGAGTCGACCGTGGGTGTCCGAGAACACCGCCAGCGTGCTCGTGTAGACTCCTTTCGGAACCCGGAGTTCTTTCATCGCGGTCAACACGTTGCGAGTGCCGGCGAGGTTGAGCCGCTCTCCCTCCGACAGGTCCCTCGACCCGATCTTGTACCAGCCCGCGATGTGGAACACCCCATCGACGCCGGCCATTAGGCCGCGCAACGAATCCGGATCCGTGATGTCTCCGCGACGGACATCGACACCGATCGACTCCAGGTCGCGCGCGCTTTCCGGATTGCGGGCGATCGCCACGACGTCATGGCCGGCAGCGACCAACTGGCGCGCGACGCGACCGCGATGAAGCCCGTGGCGCCCGTCACGAAATACTTCGCCATCGACGCCTCTCGCGCCGGAAACGTAGTGACTCGGGTTAGATAACGCTGCCCACCGCGGGAGCACTCGATACGCGGCGGGGTTCAGCCTTGTTTAAGGTTAACCGCATCGCATGTGTCACGCCCCGAACGCATCAACCTTCATAGGGGACGAGGCTCTCACCGCCTGCCGGGGATATTCCATGGGGGAAACGCTCACTCACAACCTGATTCGTTCCCATCTCGCCGAAGGCGCCATGCATCCGGGCGAGGAGATCGCGATCCGGATGAACCAGGCGCTCCTCCAGGACGCGACCGGCACGCTCGCGTGGCTCGAGTTCGAACAGATGGGCCAGGATCGCGTCGCGATTCGGCAGGCCACGCAGTATGTGGACCACAATATCCTCCAGACGGGATATGAGAATGCGGACGACCACCGGTTCCTCCGGAGCGTCTGCCAGCGGTACGGCGCCCTCTTCTCGGGACCGGGCAACGGAATCAGCCACTGGGCGCACATGGAGCGGTTCGACATGCCCGGGGAGACGATGCTCGGCTGCGACTCCCATACGCCCCACGCGGGCGCCTGCGGCATGCTCGCGATCGGGGCGGGGGGCTTCGAGGTCGCGAGCGTCATGGCGGGTGAACCATACCGGCTCACGATGCCCGAGGTTGTGAACGTCAAGCTGACGGGGAAGTTCAAACCCTGGGTGAGCGCGAAAGACGTCATCCTCGAACTCCTGCACCGCTTCGACGTGAAATGGGGGAAGAACAAGGTCCTCGAGTACACGGGGCCGGGACTGAAGGAACTGACCGTCCCCTCCCGGGGAACGATCGCGAACATGGGCACGGAGCTCGGCGCGACGGCCTCCGTGTTCCCGGCGGACGGGATGACGAAGCAGTTCCTGACCGCCCAGGCCCGGGGCAAGGACTTCAAGCCGCTCGCCGCGGACAACGCCGCGGAGTACGACGACACCGTGGACGTCGACTTGGGGACGATTGAGCCGCTCATCGCATGTCCGTCCAGTCCGGACAACGTGAAGGCCGTGAGCGAAGTCGCCGGAACCGAGGTCGTCCAGGTGGCCGTGGGAAGCAGCGTGAACTCGTCGTTCCGAGATCTGAGCCTCGTCGCGCACGCGCTCGACGGGAAGCACGTCGCCGCGGGGATTTCGATGGCCGTCTCGCCCGGTTCGCGGCAGACGCTGCTCTTGATGTTGATCAGCGGCCTCATGACGAAACTCATCAAGGCCGGCGTGCGGGAGCTCGAGGTGGCATGTGGCCCATGCATCGGGATGGGGTTCGCGCCGCCGACGAAAGGGCCGTCAGTCCGCACGTTCAACCGCAACTTCGAAGGGCGAAGCGGGACCGCCGACGACCTCGTCTATCTGTGCAGCCCCGAGACCGCCGCGGCCACCGCGGTGCGCGGCGTCATCACGGACCCGAGGGAGTTGGGTAAGTTCCCGGCGGTGAAGGAGCCCGCGAAATATCCCGTCGACGCGTCCGGTTTCGAGTGGCCGCCGAAAGACCGCGCTTCCGTCCAAGTCATCCGTGGGCCGAATATCGCGCCGCTCCCGGTCGCAGCGCCGCCGAAAGACACGATCGAAGGCGAGGTGCTGATCCGACTCGACGACAACATCTCGACGGACCACATCATGCCCGCGGGAGCGAAGATCCTCCCCTTGCGGTCGAACATCCCTGCGATCGCGGAGCACGTCTTCGAGTACGTCGACCCGACGTTCCCGGACCGCACGAAGAAAGCGGGCGGCGGCTTCATCGTTGCAGGGGACAACTACGGGCAAGGCTCGTCCAGAGAGCACGCGGCAGTCGCACCGATGTTCCTCGGAGTCCACTTGGTCCTCGCCAAGGGCTTCGCACGGATCCACATGGACAACCTCGTGAACTCGGGCATCCCACCCGTCACGTTCGTGGACCCGAAAGCGTACGTGGGAATCCAGCAAGGCGATCGCCTACGGATCGCGAACCTCCTCGCGGCGATCCGCGGACGCGGCGACGCGACCGTGGAAAATCTCACGCGCGGCACGAAGACGTCGGTCCGCGTGGAGTTGCGGCCGTACCAGCGGGAGGTCCTCCTCGCGGGAGGCGGCATCCGATACGCGCAATCCCGTCGGCGTGCGTGAGCCCCGCGGGTTTAAGTCGAGGCGCCGTTATCTCCGCGGGCGGAGGAGGCCACGATGGCGATGATCGTCCGGAAAGGCACGGTGCCGTCGACGCCTCACACGGAGTTCTACGCCATCCCGAACGTCCTCGCGAGGGAGGAAATCCACGGGTCGTACGGCTTCAGCGGAGCCTGGTCCAGGAAGCTCCATGTCCGTTTCTATCCGACGGAACAAGTCAAGCCCCCGAGGAAAGGGGATTTCGATCTGGTGCCTGACTTCCCACCGGAGGCCGACGTCCTCCAGCCGTACCACATCTTCACCGGCCGGGTTCCGTTCGAAGGAGATGCGCTTTCCTCCCGGAAGCCGATCGTCCACGGGCCTCGCACATCGATCTCGGTCTCGAAGCCCATGGACTCCATGCCGGACGACACGTTCTTCCGCAACGGCGAGCGGCACGAGGTGTACTTCGTCCAGAACGGCGAGGGGGTCGTGCGCTCGGAGTACGGGGACCTGAAGTTCCGCAAAGATGTCTACGTCGCGATCCCGAAGGGCACGACGTACCGGATCGACGTGACGTCGCCGAAGGCATGGTTCCTCCTGGTGGAGTCGATCTACCCGATCACTTTCGCGCCGCACTACCTGAACAAAGAAGGCCAGGCCACCCTGATGTCGCCCGTCGTCGAGACGGAGATCGAGACGCCGGACTTGCCGCCATTCAGGGACGAGCGTGGGGAGTTCCCGATCGACGTGAAGCACAGCGGCGGGAGGATCACCCGGATCACCTTGGGCCACCACCCGTTCGACCTGGTCGGATGGGAGGGTGCACTGTATCCGTTCGTCTTCGACATCAAGAGCCATCATGGAATCGCACGGGAGATCCACACGGCCCCGCCGATGCACCAGACGTTCCAATCGGGCAACGTGCCCCACAGCGGCTTCTCGCTGTGCTCCTTCGTCCCCGTCATGGCCGGATGGCATCCGCAGGAGGTCCCGGCTCCGTACGCACACTTCAACGTCGATTCGGACGAGCTGATGTTCTTCTGCAACGCCTTCTACGGCGCCCGCGAGGGCGTCATCGAGGAGGGCTCGTTCACGTTCCACCCCGGAGCGACACCCCATAGTCCTCAGGGGAACGCGGCGCAGCGCTCGCTCGCGGCCCGGGGGAAGGTGCAAGCGCGCCTGGCGGTCATGCTCGATACGTACTTCGAGAGCATGCGGATCACGACCCAAGGCTTCGCGTACCGTGATCCCGCATACGTCCTGAGCTGGTCCGAGAACGTCCAACGGGCCCAACCCGCGGGCGAAGGGTGGGAATCGCCCTCCGCCTGAGCCGAGGTGAAACCGTGACCTTCCCGCAGTTTCGGATTCGATTCGGGAACCGAGGAGCACGGGGGCGCGCATGAGGCTCGTGCGATTCTCGACGGCGGGAGGGCCTCCGCGCTTGGGCGCGGTCCTCGGCCGGTGGGACCACTGGGAAAAAATCGTCGACCTCTCCGCGGTGGATTCCGCCATCCCGGCGGACACGCTTGAGTTCATCGATGCGTGTCCAGGGTTGAAAGGCGACGTATGGGACCGGGCGCTCCGGGTGCTCGCCGAGGCCGAGAAGATCGAGTCCGACGCCCCGCTGTGGGCGTTTCGACCGGGCGACGTGCGGATCCATTCGCCAATCGCTCCGCGGCTGTTGCGAGACTTCCTCGCGTTTCGGGCCCATGTCGCGCGCACGCGGGCGGCCGCATGGGCCCAGATCCCGCCCGAGTGGGACGCGCTGCCTGCGTACTACAACGGCAATCCATTGAATGTCGTCGGGACGAAGGAGGCCATCCCTCCAATGCGCTTCGAGACGTTCGAGGGACGTACCCCGCGGCTCGTCCCGTCGGCCAAGATGGATTACGAGGCTGAGATCGGCTTCGTCCTCGGTCAAGGCGGGCGGGACATCGACGCGGCGCAGGCCAATACCCATCTCTTCGGTGTCACGATCTTTAACGACTTCTCGGCCCGGGACCTGCAAGCGACGGCGACACGCACCGGGATGGGGCCCGCTCCGGGGAAGGATTGGGCGAACGCCCTCGGACCGTGCATCGTGACCCGCGACGAGTTCGGAGAACTGCGGGACCAGGCGGTCGTCGTGCGGGTGAACAACGAGGAACGGCTTCGCGATCGGTACCGCTCGCTCGTCCACGAGAATCCGTGGGTCCGCGAGGGCCAGCGAGCCCTCTGGTCGTTCCCCGAGATGCTCGAATTCCTCTCCCGGTTCCAGCCGATCCACGCGGGGGAGGTGTGGGGCAGCGGAACGATCCCCGGAGGTTGCGAGCTAGAGCGAGGCGACCGCGCTCGCTACCTCAAGCCCGGCGATCGCATTGAGATCGAAATCGAGGGGATCGGGGTCCTCGAGAATTCCATCGCGGCCTCGGCGTGAGAGGGACCGTAGGCCGTGCAGGCCGCCGCACGGCGACCGACGGCTTCACAGCGGCGGCAGCTGGGCCCGGGCGATTTGCGAGCTGATCGAGTCGATGTAGTCGCGCAACCGGCGAACGATCGTTTGATTGCGGATGACGCCGAGTACCCGGCCGTCCTTTTCCACGAGGACCCTCCGAATCCCTTTTTCGGCCATGATTGCCGCGACTCGATCGATCCCTTCGCCCGCATCGACGTAGACGAGGGGGCGAGTCATCAATTCCTCGAGGCGGACCTTCGCGGGGTCTCGCGCCGCCGCGACGACCTTGGCGACGATGTCCCACTCGGTGACGATGCCGATCGGCCGTCCCTCGGGCGACGACACGATGACGAACCCGTGGTGGCGGTCCGCCATCGCCTTCGCGGCTTCGAGAAGGGTCGTGTCGGGTCGCATCGAGAGGAACTCCGGTTCGAGGATGTCCTTCGCGAACAGGACCATTGGGGGAGGTACCGCGCCCGCGGCGTTTATGCCTTTACTCGACGCCCACGGCGTCCGCGGCCCTCCGGCGCCGGATGGAGGCCGGAATCGCCCCGATCAGGCTGATTGCCGCGATGACGTAGAAGATCTGGTGGAATGCGTCCATGAACGCCCCGATTTCGAGCTGCCCCTGAGGCACGGGAAGGCCGGCAAAAATCGCTTGCATCACGGCAAGCGGCATGCGCGACGCCATGATCGCGAACGCCAGCCCGAGGCTCACGAGAAACCCGACGTTGAAGAGCGTCGACGACATGCCGGCAGCGACCCCTCGACGCACGACGGGCACCGAGTTCATGATCGACGCCACGTTCGGGGCGATGAACAAGCCACCTCCGATGCCCGCGAGGATCATCGGCAGGACCAGGATCGAGTACGAGGCCCCGTACGGAAGCGTCGCGAACCAGACGTACGACGCTCCGGAGATGAGCAAACCGGCCGTCGTGAAGCCGCGAGGGCCGTACTTGTCCGACAGGTATCCGCTGATGGGACCGATGCTCACGAAGGCCAGCGAGAACGGGATCAGGAGCACGCCCGCCGTCAGCGCGTCGAGGCCGAGCGCGCCTTGGAAGTAGAACACGAGGACGAGGCCGACGGCCCCCCGAGCGGTCGACGCGAGGAGGTTGCTCAGGACACCGGCGGAGAACGCGCCGTTTCGGAACAATGCGAGGTCCATCATCGGAGACGGCACCACCCGCTCAATCGGCACGAAGGCGACGAGGCACGCGACGCCCGCGAACAGCATGATGAGGTCGATCGTCGCCCAACCGGAAATCGCGCCGAGCGTGACGCCGAGGAGCGCGAGGGACAGGCCGCCCGCGAAGAGAAGATTTCCCGCCGGATCGAGTTTCTCGCGGCCCGGATGGGGCCCGAGCTCCTTCAGCCGGAGGTACGCCCAGATCGTGGCAAAGACACCGACCGGGACGTTGATCCAGAAGATCGATTGCCACCCGAGATACGCGGTGAGGACGCCCCCGGCGACGAGGCCGATCAGGGCGCCGCCGGTCCCTGCCACTTGGTTCAGCCCCAGGGCTCGCCCGCGCTCGGCGACCGGGAACGCATCCGTCAGGATTGCGGCGCTGTTCGCGAAGAGGAGGCCCGCCCCGATCCCCTGGACGAGCCGGAACAGCACGAGGCTCTGGCCGTTCGGAGAGAGGCTGCAGAGCCCCGAGCCGATCGTGAAGACGGCGAAGCCGAGGTTGTACAGGCGGACGCGGCCGTACAGGTCCGCCAGTCGGCCGATCGTCAGGAGGAGACTCGCCGTCACTAGCACGTAGCCCAGGATGATCCAGATCCCCTCGACGGTCGTGGTCCCAGGGAGGTCACGGATGATCGTCGGGAGGGAGATCAGGACGATGTTCGAGTCGAGCAACGCCATGAACGTCCCGATGGTCGTGTTCGTCAGCACGACGTACTTGTATTGCATTCGCAAGCCCGAGCGCGGCCGCGTAGACCTTCGGATATTAATGTAGTTGAGTCGCGGACCTCCGATTCAGTCCAAGGACCTGCGACGTAGTAGCGAGGTTCCGTGTGACCCCGTGCCACGAAAGGGTTATCGTCCCACATTTCGATTCGCAGCCGATGAGCAGATGGCGGCCCTTCCCGCGTTCTTGAAGCTCAAAGTGGACCACAAGACGGTCCTGTGCCGAGATGTCAACACGTACCGCGCGCTGCGGGATTTCCTGTTGAACAGCGGATATTCGCCGGTGTACGAGACAGAGCGAGTCGGCGAGGAGAAGACCGCGATGGCGACGTTCGCATGCCTGAATCCGCTGACCGGGGAACGGCTCGCGGTCGTGCTCGGGATGAGCGCGCCGAACGAGGTGTCCCACGCACAGGCTCCGTTCGCGTACGGATTCGCGGGCAAGCCTCAGAAGGACGCGCAGACCTACATGCAGCACCTCGCCCTCCGGACGACCGACATCGAGAAGTTGAAGTCTTACCTCGAATCGAAGGGCGCCGAGTTCTTGACGCCAATCTACAAGGACAAGGATTCGTTCGGGCCGCTGCTTCAGTCCTTCACCCGCGAGCTCTTCGACGACGAATGGTTCTTCATCGAGTTCGTGCAGCGCGACTACGACGCCGACAAGCTCGGCGTGGGCGGCACGCAGTTCGTCCAGAACACGGTCAAGTCGCTGTACGTGTCGAAGCAAGAGGAATTCCGCGAGTGGGAGAAGACGGGCAAGAAGCGGAAGTTCCTCGATCGCGTACCCGAGAAAGAACGGACCAAACTCCTCCGCGACCTCTTGGCGAACACGGAACCGAAGGGGTACGTCGAGACTGTGTCACCGATCACGCGGAACGTGAAATTGAGCTGATGCGAGCGAGGACCACCTCGAGGTCTGACGCGTCGTTCACATCCAGGAAGGAGTCCAGTCGCGGATCGACCGTGCGCAACTGATCTTCGAGGACGAACACGGCGTCGAGCCGATCAACCAGGGAAGACGGCGAGGGCAAGTCTGCCTTCGGACCCGAAAGGATGCGACGAAGGGCCGCGGTGCGATAGACCGCTCGGACGGGATCGAAGACGTCGAGCTTGGGGACGGCGGCGTTGTGGGCGCCGAGGGATGCCAGGAGGAGACGGTACAATTCGGGCCGAAGGAGGGGGGCGTCACAGGGCGCCACCAGAAGCCGTTCGCCGCGAGCCACCTCCATTCCGCAGATGATTCCTTCGATCGGGCCTTTCCCGCGTCGACGATCGATCACGAACGCCGCGGTCGGAATCAAACGCCGCAAGGTTTCGGCCATCGGTGCCTCGGCGATCGAGACGACGAGTTCGGCGGCGAAAGGAGCGACGGCTTCGACCACCCGCTCCACGATGGTCGTCCCTGCGACGACCTCCAGAGCCTTAGGCCGACCAAAACGCCGGGACGATCCGCCCGCGAGAATCAGCGCCGTGTCCACGGATCCCGGAATGGCCGCAGCGTTCAAAAGAGCCGTCGACGGAGCTAGTCATCGACCGCCGACGATGCCGGCTTCGACGCTCTGGACTTGCGGCAGGTGGTCGGCCATCAGCTGCCATGAATTGCCGTCGTCGCGAGAGTTGTACAACTGGCCCGTCGTTGTGCCCACGTACACTCCCGCCGGATCATTCGAATCCGTGCGAAGTCCCTCTCGCAGGACCGTGAACCACGCACCCCGTTGCGGAAGCCCCTTCGTCATCTTGGTCCAGTGCTTCCCGCCATCCGTCGTGCGGGTCACGGCCATCGCGCCGCCCGGCGTCACGCGGTTGTAGTCGCCTACGAGGGGCACCGCATAGGCGGTCGCGCGATCGTGCGGATGGGCCGCAATCGGGAACCCGAAGGCGCCGCCCGTGCTCTTGGAAATCGGCAGGCCGTTCTCGATGATCTTCCATGCGGGATCTCCCCTCGTGCGCCGGTACATGCCGGCGTGGTTCTGTTGGTACACGATGGCGGGGTCCTGGGGGTCCCGGACCATCTTGTGGACGCAGGTGCTGAGGTCCTCTCGGTCGTAGAGCTTCTGCTTTCCGTACCAGCGGATCCCGGCATCGTACATCGACCAGGACTCGCCTGCGTCCTTCGTCGCGAAGATGCCCGCCGCCGAAATGCCGACGAGCATGCGCTTGGAATCGCCCGGGTACGGGAGGATCGTGTGGAGGCAGAGGCCGCCGCCCCCCGGTTCCCACTTCTCGCGGCCCTCGCGGTAGTTCAACCCGTCGTCGGACGACCATGTGGCGCCATCGTCCTCGCTCCGGAACAATCCCGCCGGTTCGACGCCGACATACAGATCGTCCGCGTGACCTTTTTGGAGTTGCCACAGTTTCGTGACACTGATTCCCGACTCCTTCGAGAACCGCGGGCCTTCCTTCGGGATGCTCCACTTTCCCCCGAAGTCCGTGCTCCGAGCCACGACGGGTCCCCAGTGCTCGCTCGTCACCCCGGCGAAAACGGTCTTCCCCTTGTCCGGATCCAAAATCGCGTGACGGATCGTGTCGCCTTCGAAGTACGGACCCCGCGACGACCACCGCTTCCGATCCCGCGAATGGAAGAGGAACAAACCTTTTCGAGTCCCGACGAGCACCACCGTATCGCCTTTCTTCACCGCCGCCATGTCAACCACCAGCCACGGAGGGAAGGATCGTCACCACATCGCCCGTGCGGAGCGGGACGTCATTGGGACTCAGATGCGACACGGGCTCATCGTTGACGAACGCGTTCACGAATCGCCGGAGTCGACCCTGGTCGTCCAGGATCCGATAGGCGAGCCCGGGGAATCGACGATTCAACTCGGCGATCGCTTGTCCCAGATCGGCCGCACGGAGCTCGACGGTCCCGATTCCGTTCGTGAGTCCACGAAGAGGATACGGCACATACACCTCGATCGAACCACCGGATGCGTCGCCCATTCCACGGGTCTCCTGCACGTCTCGACTTCCGTCTGCTTGGAGCATAAGCAGGCTATTTAACGGTTCACTGGAGACGAGAGAACCTTTGTCGTCCAGACTCGAAGGGCGGATTACGCCGAGAAGGTCTCGGTGCAATCTTCCTTCGCTAGATTCCCCTGGCGGAGACAAGAAGATAAGCCCGTCGACGCTTCCTCGGCACGTGGCCTCCCGCGGGCGGCGGAAGGGCGTCCGGCGCGTGAGCGCGGTCCCGTTCGGACTCGGCTTCATGAAGCCCCACAACTACCGCGAAGTCTTCCGGTCCGCTTGGAACAACAAGCGTCGGCCGTTCTTCACCATGCGCATCCTCCGCGATGGCGTCTGTGACGGCTGCGCCCTCGGGACCACGGGCCTGCGCGATTTCACGATGGAAGGGATCCATCTCTGCACGGTCCGCCTCGACCTGCTCCCGCTGAACACGATGGGGCCCCTGCGCGTCCGGCGACTCGAGGACGTCAAGTCGTTGCGATCGAAGTCATCCCGGGACCTTCGGGAACTCGGCCGCCTGCCATACCCGATGATTCGCCACCGAGGGAACCGTGGCTTTCGGCGGATCTCCTGGGACGACGCGCTCCAATTTGCGGCCCGACAGATCCGGGCCACGAGCCCGGACCGGCTCGCGTTCTTCATCACGTCCCGAGGGATGACGAACGAATCGTACTACGTCGCAAACAAAGTGGCGCGGTTCCTGGGCACGAACCACATCGACAATTCCAGCCGGCCCTGCCATTCGCCGAGCACCACCGGTCTGAAGGACACGATCGGCGTCGCGGCCTCCACCTGTTCGTACTCGGATTGGATCGGGAGCGACCTGATCGTCTTCTTCGGCTCGGACGTCCCGAACAACCAGCCGGTGACGACGAAGTACCTGTACTACGCGAAGCAGCAGGGCACGAAGGTCGCGGTCGTGAATCCGATGCGGGAGCCTGGGCTCGAACGGTACTGGGTGCCCTCTGTCCCCGGCAGCGCGCTGTTCGGCACGCGCTTCGCCGACGAGTTCTTCGCGATCCACACGGGCGGCGACATCGCCTTCATCAACGGCGTCCTGAGACACCTGATCGAGAACCACTGGGTCGATGAGGATTTCATTGAGAAACACACGACGGGCTTCTATCCGGTGCGCGTGGAGGTCGCGTCGCAAACGTGGGAACAGCTCGAACGGCAGTCGGGCGTCTCGAAGGATCGGATGCTCGACTTCGCCCGGATGTACCACGAAGCCAAGTCTGCGATCTTCGTCTGGAGCATGGGCATCACCCACCACCGGTTCGGCGTGGACAACGTCAAAGCGATCGTGAACCTCGGGCTCGCGCACGGGATCGTCGGGCGGGAGAAGTGCGGCCTCATGCCAATCCGGGGCCACAGCGGCGTCCAGGGCGGCTCCGAGATGGGGGCGCAGCCCGCGGCGTACGGCCTCGGCTTCCCGGTCGACGATGAACACGCGGATCGGTTCGCGAAGATCTGGGGCTTCCGGCCTCCGACGATGCCGGGCATGACGGCGGTCGGTATGATCGATGCGGCCCACGAGCGCCGCCTCGATGTCCTGTACCTCGCGGGCGGCAACTTCCTTGAGACGTTGCCGGAGCCGGAGTACGTCCGCACGGCTCTTGAACGCATTCCGCTCCGGATCCATCAAGATCTCGTCCTCACGAGTCAAATGCTCGTCGAACCCGAGGAGACGGTCCTGCTGTTTCCCGCGCAGACTCGATACGAACAGCGCGGAGGAGGCACGGAGACTTCCACGGAACGCCGCGTCTACTTCTCCCCCGAGATCCCGGGTCGCCGGATCGGGGAGAGCCGACCGGAATGGGAAATCTTCATGCACCTCGCGGAGCAGTCGCTCCCGGATTCGGCCCACCTGATCCATTTTGACGACGCCGCGGCAATCCGCCGGGAAATCGCGAAAGCCATCCCGACGTACCAGGGCATCGAGAAACTGAGCGCCAAACGCGATGCGTTCCAGTACGGTGGCCCGCGACTGTGCGAGGGCGGAATGTTCCCGATGCCGGACGGGAGGGCCCGATTCTCGGTCATTGCATTGCCGGACGGGGACATCCCTCCCGGACAATTCCTCCTCAGCACGCGCCGCGGCAAACAATTCAACTCAATGATCCACGGGGAGCTCGACTTCCTGCTCGGCGCACGCCGGAGCGATGTCCTCATGTCCGCGGAGGATGCGAAAGAGCTCGGCGTGGCGGACGAAGACGAGGTCCTCATTTCGAACGACCTCGGCTCGTATCGGGGGCAGGTGCACATTGCCCCGATCCGGCCGCG
>Ga0209160_1001899_pt1 | contig 17605 bp, 14 predicted proteins | sample GraSoiAngelo_153_FD_186167 | JGI IMG/M metagenome (GOLD analysis project Ga0209160, IMG submission 186167) | Grasslands soil microbial communities from the Angelo Coastal Reserve, California, USA - 14_1009_12_40cm (SPAdes) (version 2) | ecosystem: Environmental > Terrestrial > Soil > Grasslands ... | reverse complement strand
TCGATGAGGCGATCAAGACCGCCGAGGCGATGAAGGCGCCCGCGCGCGTGATCGAGCGCATCCGGAAGATGCAGAAGCACTGGGACTACGACTACTCGCCGGAAGAGGCCCTGCAGATCCTGTTCAGTTCGTACGGGCTGAAGCGGGGCGGATAGATGCCCTACGCGGGCCAAGTCGACAAGACGATGGGGGCCGACACGGTCGGCCATCTGAAGCATCTCTTGGAGACGGAGCTGAAGCGGGCGCGGGAGGAGAACGACCTCGACATCGCGATGTTCTCCGGCGTCGACGGCCGCATCTTCTCGTCGTCGATCCCGAACCAGCTCGATCCCCGCGAGTATCGCCTGCTGAACCTGTTGAAGGGCAATCTGGCCCACATCTGCAACCAGCTGAGCGGGCAGAACATGATGATGTCGGTCCAGCAGTTCGAAGCCGGCACGATCATCATCTCCGGCGTCGGGGACCGCGCGTTCCTCGTCTTCCTGACGGCGAAGTCCGTCGAGATCACGAAGATGCAGGGCGTCCTCGCGAACGTCCTCAAGACCTCGATCGTCGTGCGCCACCTCTTCGAGTCGCGGCCGATCACGCCGGAAGTCCTGGCCTCGTACGACGAGGCGGTCGCGGGAGAACTGAAACGGCTCACGCGGATCCTGTTCGTCGAGAAGTTCGGCGAGACGAAGGAGTTCAAGAAGAACAAGGAGATCGCGCAGTACCTCCAGTCGAAGCTCGGCGTGCTCGTCGGGCCGGGTCACCTCCAGGAAATCGTCACGATGGCCTACAACGAGGTCGGCACGACCGCGCCCTACATGACGGCGGGGCATTGGGACCGATTCCTGACGATCGTCGTCGACCGGCTGCGGGATCTGGAAGGCGATGCGGTCGCCGCGAAGGCCGAGAAAGAGTGGCGCGCGCACCTGAAGCAAGTGATCAGCTCCTTCGTGTGAGGAGGCCGGAGGACCTCATGATCGACGTCGCTCTCGCGTCCCTGATCGAGGACATGATCGAGAAGGCCGGAGCGGACGGCGTCGTCGAGTTCTGGCAGCGGGTGGGGGACAATCTCGCGAGCCGCATGGGCAAGGAGGCGTACCTCGGATGGACCTCGTTCAACGTGGCCGTCCGGGAGGCCCGCACCGCCTTCAGCATCGAAGGCGACGTTACGCCGCTCACGGACATGGCGATCACGGACGTCGACGGGGACGTCGTCGGGTATCTGTATGCGATGCGCCAGTGCTGCTACGTCCCGACGATTTTCCGGACGCGGTTCGCGGTCGGGCGGATGAGTCCGGCGGACAAGGCCGTGACGGACGAGTACAATGAAAACGTGCACAACATCGCGGTCTGCAATTTCTGCGTATTCCACGAACGGTTCCGGGAGGAGATCGCGAAGAACATCTCCGTCTCGGGGAACTCGCTCGCCTGCTTCCTCCTCGCCACCCGCGGATGGAGCGGGGAGACGAAGATCTCCTCAAAGAACGTGGCCCAGGTGAACATCAACGAGGACCACATGCGTGCCCTCCTGAGGAACTACGAGTGCGTCTACGCGCTCGTCATGCGCGGCGCGCGGATCAAGGGAGAGCGCTGAGATGGCGTCCGAATCCCGGATGCCGGAGAGCAACCCGTTCGTCGAGATCGCGACCCACCTGTTCCTAGAGGACATCGCCACGAAGGTCGGCATCGCCGGGCTGAACAACTACCTCGTGTCGCTCGCGAAGAACCTCGCGGGATCCATGCCGAAGGAGGAGTACACCACGTGGTCGGAGTTCCTCTCGGCCCTGTCGACGGGCCAGTCGATTCTCTCGACCTTCGAGGAAGTCCGTCCGATTACCGATCACTGCATGTCCACGTTCCATTCTCCGTTCGAGCGCGGTTGGCGGGAGTACGCGAAGCGGGTCGGCGCCTTCGCACCGGTCCACCGCGAGGTCGCGCAATACTACAATCACAAGGTCCGACCGACCGCTGTGACCTCGGTGCACGTCGTGCTCCATACGTTCCGCGAGGCGGCGGCGGCCCGCGTCCACGTGGGCCGGGACGGCGTCCGATACGAGCCCGTGGCCTCCGCGTGGGTCGACGGGGACGTCCAGCTCCCGGAAGGCCCGACCCTCGAGGCCCTCCTGAAGCGCGCCGGGATCAGCCGCACGAAACTCGGCATGCTGATGCGGAACCATTCCGACGTCTGGCTGCTTGAGCCCGCGTGACTACGCGCGCTGTCGTCGCCGGAGGGCGACCGTGAGGAGCAGGACGGGCAAGAACACCGCGATCCCGATCACGACCGTCCAGGCGGTGCTCAGGGGCGCCGTGCCGCGATAGAAGAGACTCGAGACGACCGCCTCGCCTTTCGCCGGGTCGATCACGCCGTTCCCGTCCAGATCTGCTTCGACGCGGACTTGGTGCGTCCCCGGCTGAAGTCCGGAGGGCAGATAGTTGAGCGTCTCGGTGACCTGGGCCCCGGGATTGAGCCGTGCGATCTTCTCCGTGCCGGCGAGGACGCCATCGACGTAGAACCGCACCGTCACGTTCACCGCGGCCGTCGTTCCCGTATTCTGGAACGAGGCGCTCAGGACGATCGGAGTGATGACGGCAATAGACTTTTCAACGGTCGTGTTCTCGTACGACGAGCCGACCGCGGCCGAGATCCGGACCGCGAGCGACATCGTCTGCTCGGCCAGCGGCGCGGTGATGTTCAGGCTGAACCTGGTCCGATTGCCGGTGACGGTCGTCGGTTGATTGGCGCTCGGCTTACCGCCTGCGACGTTCGGTCCGGTGAGGTACCACGAGACCGTGTACGTGACCGCGCCGGTCGGCCCGCCACCGATCGTCAGGTTGTACGCGCTCACCTGACTTGGAGCCAAGGCGTTCGGTCCCGCGATCGTCCCGTAGATCGGCCCTTGGGCGGCGGCGGGTGCGGCGAGGAGTGCCACGATCGCGGCGAGGATCCCCAAGGCGATCGTCCCGGACGGCCGCATCGCTCATCGCCTCCGCCGCGTGAGGAACAGCCCGGCCCCGACGGCCGCGATCGCTCCGACGACGACCGCGAGGAGCTGCAGGTTCAGCGGCGCCGCCGGGGTGATGTCCGGTCCGGACACCGTCGGGCCGGGGGAGGCGAGGACCGGGAGCTGCAGGAGGAACGACGTCGACGCGGAGACGGCCATCGAGTCTTGCGCCGACACGGTCAGGGCGACCGAGGCCCCGCTCGGGCCGCCGGTCGACTGGGCGCGCAACGCCACGTTGACGGTGCTCGTCGCGGCGACCGTGAGGTTCGTGAGGGTCGCGCCGACCGGGGAGCCGCCGCTCGGGGTCAGGGTAACGGACCATCCGAAGGCCGTGAGATCGTCGGGATTCGTGATTGCCAGCGTGACCGTCTCCTGCGCATTCCCGGAGTTCGTCACGAGGAGCGTGTAGTTCAGGAACCGTCCGTCGAAGACGGGCGCGGTCGTGTCGAGGGCGAGGCTCAGCCCGCGCACGCGCGCGATGTCGACTTGGACGTCGACGCTCCCGAGGTTCGTGCCGTCCGTGTCCGAGGTCGCGACGATCTTGATCGTGCCGTGGTCCACGAGGGCGTTCGTCGGGCTCTGGATCGTCACCTGGACCGACGCGCTGCTCGCCGCGTCGCCGAAGCTCAACGGGAGCGAGCCCGGCGCGAACGTGAATTGCCAATCGCCCGGCTGGCCCGCGAAGTCCACGGTCTCCGCGACGTTCCCCGTGTTCCGGACGACGATCGCGTACGAGACGGAGCCGCCGGCGGCGATTGTCCGCCGTTGCGATGCATCCCACGTGAGGCTCGCGGACCGGCTGACGACTTTCGTGAGCGGGAGGTTCGCGATCGTGTCGGCGTTGACCGGGACGGACAATGTCGCGCTGTAGACGACGGGGAGGCCGTTCTCCGTAGACGTCGTCGAGGCCGAGATCGTGTACACACCCGACGGGAGGAAGACCTGGTACGCTCCGCCCGAGTCCGCCGTCACGTCCACCTCCGCCGCTGAGATGATCGTGACCGGGACGGACACCGGCGCCCCGGACGGATCGCGGAGCGTCCCGGACAAGCGGAATCCCTGCGCGAGGGCCAGGTCGCGGCCGAACGTCGCGGCATGGGGCACCATGATCCGGGCGAGGAACACGGCGCTTCCGAACAGACGCGAGGCGTACACGTCGTACGTGCCCGGTGCCAGGGACACGGAATACGAACCGCTCGAGTCCGCGGAAGCCGGTGCCGAGATCGCGCCGCCTCCCCTCGCGGTGAAGGTGATGCTCGCATCGACCCCGAGGCCGGCAAGGGTCGCCATACCGGAGACGGTCGTGTTGTCGAGTGTCCGCGTGACGGCCAGGTCCAGCCTTAGCGAGGCCTGGCCCGGGGTGACGGTCGCGGCCCCTGCGAAGGCGTACCGGTAGAACCGGGACACGCCCGCACTCGTCGCGTTGTTCGAACCGGCCAAGGTGATCGTGTAGTTCCCCGGGACGAGGAACGCGACGTATGCGCCCGAAAGATCCGTCGACACGGCAAGCGAACCGCCCTCGTTGCGGACGAACGAGACCGGCATCGGTCCGGGGACCGCGACGCCGTCGACGAGGGCCTGTCCGGAAACACTCGTCGCCTTCGTGAGCGGGAAGCTGAGGGTCGTCGGCGCGGAGACCGCCGCGGTCGAAAGGAGGGCATACTCGTCGGGCCCGATCATCGCGCTCCCGGTGACGGCGTACGTGCCGGGGCTCAGGTAGACCTCGAACCCGGCCGTCGTCGCGTTCACCGCACGGCGGTCCGGGCCGTCGAATTCGAGCGAGGCCGCCCGCGCCGTGGCGGACAGCGTCACGTTTCCGACCACGAGGCTCCGGGCGACGATGTCGATGTCGTACGGCAGGATGCTGGTGCCCACCGGGACGACGATCCGGTCCGTCCCCAGGTTCTGGTACCGCATCGCCCGCGTGGATGAGACGTTCTCGTCGACGACCAACGCGTACGACCCGGGGACGAGGCCGAAGCCGTAGCCGCCGTTCGAGTCCGTCACGGTCGAGCTCCCGACGGCGCCGTTCCCCAGTGCGACGGCGACCACGGTGACGGGGTGGCTGAGGAACGCCGAGCCGTTCACGAGGACGCTCCCCTGCACCTGGACCGGGAGCGGGGCGAGGGCGATTGGCATCAGCGTGCGCAGTTGAATCGGCGAGGAAGACGCAATCGGTTGGTCGGCGTACCCGGCTGCGGTCACGACGCCGGCGTATGTGCGGTTCGCGAACAGCGGGATCTGGAACGCGCCGGTCGCGTTCGTCGTGAAAGCGAGGTTCGCGCCGCGGTCGTCCGTCAGGGTGATGCGAGCCCCGGCGATCGCCTCGCCCGGGTCCACCGCGCTATTGCGGTTCACGTCCCGGTAGACGGCCCAACCGACCGTCTCCGACGTCGCGGCGAGCGCGACGTTGAGCTGGGTCGTCGCGGACAACCCGACCCGCGCGAAATACGCGCCGGCCTGGTTGAACGCCTGGACGTCGTAGGTCCCGGCGGGAAGGAACGCGAAGTAGCCCCCTGCGGAATCCGTCTGGAGCCACACCTGGCCGGCCGCGTTCGTGAAGGCGACCGTCGCGCCGGGATTCCGGACCGCGGGGTTCGCGTCGCTCACCGTGCCGCTAATCCGGATGCCTTGGACGAACATCGCGTCGAACGAGGTCGTGCCGCCGCTCGAGACCACCACGCGGCCGAGCGTCGCGTACAAGGCAGTCGTGGCGTAGAACCGTCCGCTGACGAGCCACTCGCCCGCCGGGAGTCGGATCGAGTATTCCGCATTCCCGTCCGACGTCGCCTGACGGATCGTCCGCGGATCCGACGCGGACTGGAAGCTCAGGGTCGCGAACGGCTGGGCCGTGCCGAACAGCGTGGTCGTCCCTCTCACCGTTCCGGTGGGCAGGAGCGTTACGTTGAACGAGAGGTCCGTGTTCGCGGCGCGGACGCGCGCGGGAATCGACGCGAGGTCTCCATCGGTTGCCGTGAGCGTGAAGTTGCCCGCGACGAGGGGCCGGAGGACGAAGGAGCCGTCCTGCGCGGAGGTGACCGGGATGATCGTCGAGTTCGTCTCATCGACGAACTGGATTTGAGCCGACGGTACGGCCACGCCGGCGCCGGAGACCGTGAATCCGGAGACCGCGGCATACGGTACGGCGATGCCTTGCGTCAGGTCGGCTTGCGCGACGGTCACGGTCGACGCGGACAGCGTGCGTCCGTTCAACCCGATCGAAACCCGATAGGAGCCATCTGGCAGGCCCGAAATCGTGTACGTCCCGTCGCTCGCCGCGGTGACGGTGCGGCTGTACGCGAACAGGGCGTGCCGGAGGGTCACCGTCGCTCCGGGCGCGGACACATCCGTCGCCCCGAACGACCCGTCCCGGTTCAGGTCGAAGAAGACGGTCCCTTGGGCCGTGTGCGAGGCGACATGGAAGTCATGGGGGATCATCCAGTCCGGCACCCCATCGCCATTCGCGTCGGCGGGCGTCCGCATCGCTTGGTCGATCGTCACCGGGAGGGTGAACGACGCGAGGGACCGCTCGCCGACGAGCGACCTGCGGGTCAGGTTCCCGATCGACGCCGTGATGGTGACATTCCCGAACGGGACGATCGCGCCGTAGTGGCCTTGCGCATCGGTTTGGGTGACGCCGTGGGGCGTGCCGAGCTCGTCCGTCACCGTGACCCAGACGTGTGGGAGCGGCGTCGACCCCGCATACACGGTCCCGTTGACGACCGCGCCATCGTAGTAGCGCAAGAAGACGACGCCGTTGAAAACGGACGCTTGGGTGCTCAAGTCCACAGCGCCTTTGATCGTCCCGGCCTGGATCGCGGCCTGCTTCCGTTGCGCCTGGTCGTAGTTCATCGCCTGGAAGGCGCTCGTATGGTTCCCCGCATCCGGGAACGGGTTGTAGTACGCGGTGCGATAGACAACCCGCCAGTGGGTGAGGTTCCACGCGGGGACCGGCGGATTGCTCTGCAGCGCCCCGCTGATGCCGGGGATGCCGGTGTCGGTCGAGTTGAGATCCTTCGGTGAATAGCCGATGTAGGCCCGGTAGAACATCGAGTTGTAGAACGCCGGTTGGTACTGGATCGTCTGGCCACTGATCTGATCGCCCGGGGCGACGAACTGAATCGGGATGTTTTGGCCGCGGTTCGTGTTCGCGAGGATCTGGAAGAACCCGGACGGCAAGACACGGCCGTCCGGGAGGTTCAGGACGCGGTGGTCCGAGAGCTTCACTGGGGCGTAGAAGATTCCAGTGTTCTGGGCACTAGTCGGAAACAGCCGCGCGTCGACCGCGAAGTAGCCGATGTTCCAGCCGGTCGCGTCTCGGATGTCATGGTACAACGTGACGAGCTGTTCCTCCCCCATCCGGCGGGTGAGGAGATTCGCGAGGAAGATGTACTGGGCGTTGAGAGGTTGGAGATCCGAGGCCCAGAGGCCGAACGTGATGGGGTCGTTTAGCACGACCGGAATGTAATCTTGGGGTCGGGCAAAGACACTGCGCAGCGTGTCGACCGGGAGGCCGGCATTCAGGAGGAGCGCCGTGACGGCGGGCCGGAAGTTCGGCCGGTTCAGGCGGAAGTCGCCCTCCAGGAGTCGGGCGACGAGGAGGGCGATCCCGGCGGTCTCGTTCTGGGCCGTGATGAACTGGCCGGCGAGCGCGACGCCGTCCTGGAAGTTGTCCGCGACGGTTGGGTGGTCCCCTCGATCGACCGCCTCGAAGCCATAGTCCCACCAGGAGAGAAACGCGGGCCGGAGCTCCGGTGGAGTGCCCGTATCCTGCGTCGCGAACCATTGCCACGCGGCCGGATAGTAGTCGGTCGACTTCGGGATGCTGTATCCGAACGCCCCGAAGTAGAAGGGGCTGCCGCTGCTCGGATTGTAGCCGGGCCGGAGGAACGTGGGCAGGAGGTTCGCGACCTGCTGATCGTACTGCGCCTTGAGATCGAAGGGGATCGATGCGTCGACGGCCCACCATACGTTCGGCACGAGGACCAAGAAGACGATGCCGATCACCGCGAGGACATGGCGCGCCTTCACCGATTTCCGCACCGCGTTGCGCCAGCTCCCCGCTGCGAGAGAGCGGTAGGTCCGCCGCATCGTCGCGAAGTCCGCCCGTACCAGGACCTGGTCGATCGCGAAGCCGGCGGTCACCGCGAACGCAGGCGACGCGTCGAAGATGAACCGCGCGCCCGTGATCGCCATGAAGATCGCGACGAAGGCCCAGACGACGACCAGGCTGTATGCCGGATCCCGACGGCGCGGCACCTGCCAGAGCAGATATGCCATCGCGAGAAGGCTCATGCCGAACGTGAAGAGTCCGAAGGACAGGATCATCTGGGACATCCCGGGCGACTGGTCCTCCGCAATCGTTGTGACGACCTTCGACGGGATGAAGTACCCCGCCCCGCTGACCAAGGCGTCGAGAAGGCTCGGGTTCACGACGATGCCGACGCCCACGGCGACCCCCGCGGCGATGAGGGTGCCCGGAATCACCAGGGTCCACGGATAGTCGCGGGTCACGGTGAACGCGAAGCCCAGCACGAGCGCGGCGAGAAACAAGTACGCCGGAACGTCGAACCACACGCGGATCTGAACCCGCACGTAGTACCACTGGAACGCGAGGATCACCGGGAGGGCGAGCGCGATCGCGAACAGGATCCACGTGCCCATCGTGTCTTCGTTCCGGAAGCGAGCGAGGAATAGCTCGGCGGCGAACCAGGCGAGGAGGATCACCACGACGTACGCCCAGCCCTGCCACGCGAGGGCGATCACCGCCACGGACAGCCCGGAGAGACTCGCATAGAGGACGCTCGTTCGATTCTCCCGGAAGAACGCCCGCAGACCGGCGGTGATCGCCTTACCGTGGAACCAGCTCTCGACCCATCGGTGCCGGTTCATCGTCTTCAGGGCCCGGAGGAAAAAGAAGAACGTTGAGATGACGAAGAACAGGGTGAACGTGTCATGGTCCGCATCGGTCGCTGCACTCCGTTGCAGGTTCCCGACGCTGATCGCGAGGAGGAACGCGCTGATGAGGCCCGCCTTTCGCCCGAATGCTTCCTTGGCCAAGGCATACGTCGGGAAGACCGCGAGGGAACCGAAGAGAGCCGTGCTCAGCAGCCAAACGAACATCACCGAGTTCCAAGGGTCCCCGAAGAGAGGCGCAACGAGCCGCCCGACGAGGAGCGAGAACCACGGGAAGAGCGGCCCCCTCGGGTTCTGGAACGCGAGGGGATAATTCAGCATCGTATCCCGGCCGAGGTCCCGACCCGTTTGGAACGAATAGCAGAGGGCCCGGTCCCAATAGTACGAGTCGGACCCGCCGGAGAACCGCGGGGTGTAGATCCCGGAACAGTCCGCCGGGACCGGTTGAAAGGCGACTCCGTAGACGAAATAGACTCGCAGGAACAGCGCGAGCCCGAAGATCATCACGAGGACTGCGGCGGTCCGCCAGTGGGCGCGGAGCCAGCCTTTCCCATCGTCCAAGACTCGACATTCCTCCGGGAGGTTGCGCCCATGAGGGAACGCCTATATATCGCTTGTTCGGAAACGTCTCGACGGGCGCGGACCTCGCGAAGAGCCGCGCCGGGAAGAGGCTTTTGGAACGGCGCTCGGACGCTCGTGCGCGCGATGGGCTTAAGGCGGACGCCGACCTTCCGGCGGCCGATGAAGCGAGATCTCATGGAGATCCTGTGCTGTCCCGTGTGCAAAGGGGACCTGGAGCTCCGCGTGGACGTCGAGAAAGACGAAATCCTGGAGGGCTCGCTCTTCTGTAAGCAGTGCAACCACCGGTACGAGATTAAGGACGGGATCCCCGACCTGTTGCCGCCGGATTTCAAGTGACCACTGAGGATCCCGATTCTCGTCCGGCGCCGCCCTGCCGATCCGCGGTTTTCGACGAGAACCTCCCTCGCGGCCTCGCGCAGTGGCTCGTGCCCACTTGTAACCCTAACAGACTTATACGCGAGGTCTTCGTGCAACCGAACGGTCATCGCACGACCGATCGCAAGATGCGAAAAAGGGATATCGAAGGCAGGTTGGGGGTCGCCGGTTGAACGAGTCGCGATTGCTCCTACGGGCCACCGTGATTACGGCCGCGTTCGTCGCAGCGGACAGCCTGATCCTGTATTTCGGCACGGAGCCTACCTGGACCTTCGTCCATCGATGGGTTCTCATGGCCGCGGGCGTTGGATCGGGGATTGGCTGGGCGGCCCTGATGATGTGGCAGGGCCGGTCACGGAAGCGGATTTCCACAGAGCTTCAAATGAAATCCCCCTGAGCGCGGACGACGGCGACGCTATCCGTTGCACTCGCATACGCGTCGAGGGGTTCCCGATTCAGCGTGAGGAACTGTCCGCCCCATGTGAACTTCGAGAGGATCGTCCGGGCCTCCTCGCCGCGGCCGAAGATGACGAGCGCCGCAGCCAACGCTTCGACCGACGAGAGGACGAACGGCTTTCCGTAGTTCACGGGATTCGCCGCCAGGAGATACGGCAACGCGCGAGCCACCGCCTGGGGAACCGGAGGGAACGTTCCGCGTTTCCACGAGACGTCGACGATCGCGAGGCCGCGGCGTTCCGCTCGAGGTCCGTCCGCGGGCGACAGAGCCCGCTCCGCCTCGGGAGTCAGCAGGACGGCGCCCCGAGGCAAGGCCGACGGACGGGGGACGAACGTCATGAGGCCCAATCGCCCGAGCCGGCGGGACGTGCACTTCTTCGGGTCGCATTGTCCGGCGTGATACGCGACGAGGCGAATTATTCCCAACCGAGGCCCTCCTATGTTTTCGTGAACTCGGCGTAGAGCTGCAGCCCCAGCGGAAGGGGACGGGTGCCGAGGGTTGCAACCGAGCGCGACAAGGTCCGCGGGGTGACCTGCATGACGCGATCCGGGATCGGGATTCGGTATGTGTAGGCCCCCGCCATCCGCAGGCCGGCCTGCGCAGCGAGGCGCCCGAGCTCCTGCAACGTGAAGCCTTCGCGACGGTGCCGATCGGGATCGCCGGAAGAGCAGGCTGCCGTCGCGTGGTCGTGCAGGAGTTCCGGGTGCAAGGTCTCTTGAGTCAGCGACGCGGCGAGGCGCGCGACCGTGGAGTCGGGCAGAAACCGCAGGATCCGATAAGGCAGCGCTCCGGAGTTTGGCGTCGTCATGAAGAATCGTCCGGCAGGCCGCAGGACGCGGCGGGCTTCGGCTAACATCCGCCCGGGTTCGTCCAGATGCTCGAGGACTTCGGTGGCTGCGACCGCGTCGAACGACTCGTCCCGGAACGGCAAGGATTCGGCGTCGGCGCGGACGATCCGGACCCGAGCCGCAGCCTCCGGATCCCGCGTCGCTCTCCTCGCCCCCACCGACCGGACGCGCGACTCAAGGACATCCATCGCCACAACGTCGAAGCCCGCGCTCTCGGCCAATGTGAGGGAAAGCGCTCCATGGCCGCAACCGATGTCGAGCACGCGCGTCCGCTGGGCCCGACGAGAGCCTACGATGCCCCTCGCCAGAAGCCGCTGCCGAGAGAAGTATTCCCACGTGACGTAGTTAGACGGTTGGACAAGATCGCGGAGGACGCGGTCGATTCGCTCGTGCGCCGGGGTCCGAGAGTCCACGGATGACGCGGAAGCGACGCCTCCACCATATAGGTGTCGAAGCGCGAGGCGGTGTAGGACTCGCGGCACAAAGCCTATTTCTCGCGCCAGCCTTGTCTACCCGCCACCGTGATGATCGAACCTACTCTGATTCGTGATGAATGATGGGCGAGCTGAGTGGCCTCGATTTGTCAACGCGGCCACGGCGCGCGCCGAGGTTTTAATAGCGAGACGCCACATCGGATTTCGGGATGCGCTCATGGTGAGCGGTTTCGACCTCCTCGGGCATAACCGCACGCTTCAAGTTCATTGGCTGAAACGGGTAGTCGCGTTCTTCCTCGACCTCATCACGGTCTTCGCCCCGCTCTGGTCCTTCCTCTACCTCGAAGGCGTGCGGGCCGCCTGGGTGTACGGGGTCGCGGGAGGCATGTCGTTGTTTGCCTACTCGACGTTCTCCGAGGCAATCAGCCGCACGACGGTCGGTAAGTTCATCGTCGGCCTCGAGGTCCGATCGTTGCGCGGCCCGATGAGCCTGTCCAAGGCCGCGGTGCGGAACTTCCCGAAGCTCTTCTGGTTCGCCTTCCCGCTGCTCGACACGCTCGCGGGCCTCGTCGTCGACGGCGATCCGCGGCAGCGGTGGTCTGACAAGATCCTCGGGACCACGGTGGCCCAGTCCCATCTGATCCATGTCCGCACCCATCCGATCGAGGCGAGCGACGCCGGCGGTCGGTAGCCGGCACCGCATCGTTATATAGCGTCGGCCCCTGATGCGCCCTCCGTGACGCCATGCTCTTCGTGACGCAGCTCAAGGTCCTCCCCGGGCAATGGGAGGATGCGACCCGCCTGTTCAAGCACCCGAAGATCCCGAACAACGTCATGGTCCACGAGTTCCTCGGATTGCTCGGCAAGCCCGACGCCATCGTGATCTTCGAAGCCGTCGATGCTGCTACCGCCGCCGACTTCATGGTCCAGTTCAGCCGCGTGACGGACGCGACGACCTCGCTCGCGCTGCCGATTGAAGAGTTTAAGTGGACGTGGTGACCGCGCCCGGGTCGGAAGGATCCCCTCTCCTGGTGGCAAACAGGAAAAGCGCCAGTGTCGCCTTGGAGGGAGAGGGTTGGCGGCACCAGCGCAACATCGTAACCGGCGAATAGCCGGGTCCGACGTCCCTTCCAAGGAGCAGGGATATTAACGGCTTATTGTACGCTGGTGAAAGTCCTCGGCCGAATCGTTCTATCAGCATGTCGATTGGCGTGGCTCGATTGGGCAGAGTCGTCCCGTGGGGCTGGCGCGTCCTGGCGGGTTAGTGCAATAAAGTGAAGAGGAGGGCCGAGAGGCCCTCGTGGTTGTCTACTGGAGGGCGTGCGTGTACACAACGGACGATCCGCTCACGATCTGGACTTGGTATCCGGTTGGGTACGTCGTCGTGCTCAGACGGAGGACGTCACCCGTGGACACGCTCCCAGCCGTGTTCGGCGCGAAGTACATCGCATGGTACCCGGACGTGCCGCCTGACGCGATCTGCGAGAACGGAACGTTCGTCGCGATCGCAAGCGGCGCACCATTCGCGTCACTCACGGTGACGAACACCGACGTGGCTGCCGCGCTCTGCGGAATCGACGTGAACGTCAGGGTCCAGTTGCTCTGGCTCCCAGGCCTTGCGATGTTCACACCCCAGGCCGTGGGTGTCGATCCGGGACCCGAAATGAGTCCCGAGACCATGACGTACAGCACCGCGGCCAGTACCACCGTGATCGCGACCATCAAAATCGTCGCGATGACGGGAGACACTGCCTGCTCATCCTTGCGGATGATGCTTCTCATAGTTCTGTCCTTCCTGCGGCACTTGCCGCACTCTCTGCACGGGGGCCGCGGCGCTCTTAAACGTGTCGTGGTTAATATTCGGAGTTGAGAACGAGGCCATAAGCGCCCGCCAACCCGGGCGAAAGGGGGGCCGATTTCGTCGGTCGCCGGACCGATCCGGCAGGCCGGGGTATATGAATCAATCCCCGAGTTCGACGGCTTCGTCGGACACGAGGACAAGCATGTTCCGAATCTCCTCCGTCTCGTATTCCTGCATCGAGATGATGACCGTGTACGCGCCACGAGCGCGCAGGTTGTTCACGAGGATGTGAAGGAACTCGCTCAGGATCTTCGTATTGTTGTGGATCGCCAGGCTGTTGATCGAGTCAAGCACGACGAGCGCGCTCCGGTCCGGGTTCTTGCGGAGAAGGAACTCGACCTTCAGCATGATGTTCTCGAGCATCGTCGGACTCTCCACGACGATCGAGTGAGGATGGCGCTTCGCCTGGGACATCATGATCTGGGTGATGCAGTCCACGAACCAGATGTGCTCCACCGAGATCTCGAGGGCCTCCATCGCGTTCAGGATGCTCTGGCTCGGGATCGTCGACGTCACGTAGATGACCTCGAGGTCTTTCTTCGTCGCGAAGCGGTCGATCATGCCCTGGATCGCGTCGAAATATTGATCCGCCTTCAGGTGAAGCGCGACCGCCGAGGCGACCGGCAGGCCGGAGAGCTTCTCCGAGACCTCGGCCGGGACGCTCAGCTCAGCCACCTCCGGCCACGCTCCCGCCTTTCAGCAACGGCACGAGCAAGACGCCGGACGTCGTGAGATCGAGTACGTACTTCGCCCGGCTGTGCGACGTGCCTCGCATCTTGACTATTTGCAAGGTCCGGAGGAGATCGCCGCGACGCTCGAGGTTGCCCGTCACGATCACGCCGTCGGCGAGGGCTTCCTCGACCCCCCAGCGGGAATAACCTTCCTCGGTCGACCGGATCTCTGAGACGAGTAGCGACGTGCATCCCTTCGCGCTCAGGACGGTCCCGAGGCGGAGCAGGAAGTCCCGGATCCGCTCCTGATCTTTGATTCGGTAACACACGGACGTGACGGAATCGAGGACGAGCCGGCGGATCTTCTGCTCCTCCACGATCGAGGCGATCCGGCTGGCTAGGAGACGGGCCTCCTTGAAGTCCATGTCTTCCTTGTCGATGCCCAGCTCCTCGTAGATCTTCGGCAGGTCGACGAACTGGAGCTTCCCCTGCTTCGAGAGGCGCTCGTCGAAGAAGTCGAAGGGGATGACGTTCTTGAGGAGTTTGTCCGTCGGCTCGGTCACGCTCAGGTACAGGCTGTTCTCTCCCTCGAGCGCGCCCCGGATCAGGAATTCGATGCAAATCGACGTCTTCCCCGTCCCGACGGACCCGGAGACGAGGACCGTGTTCCCTCGCGGGATGCCCCCGTTCAGGATGTGGTCAATCGCATCGATGCCGGTGACGCATCGCTCACGCTCGCCGGCGTCGTGCTCCTTCGTGGGCATCGACTCGGCAACAAACTTGGGGCTCGCTATATGAGATGAACGCGCTGAGTATCAAATCTGAAAGCAGGCCGGGGCGGACGCGTTCGGGTCGCGGTCGAGTCAACCTTGTTTAAGGTTAACGCCTACCCGTGGACGACCTTGAACGCATGGTCCCATCGCCCGATCTTGGCGCCGACCAAGACCCAGAGCGGCACGATCGCTTCGAGCCACCGAGCCCCTTCGATCCCGCCGACATCCAACGCGCCGGGCCACCCGAATTCTTTCAGGATCCCGACGACCTTCTTCTTCGCCGCGGCATCGTTCCCGGCGATCAACATCTCGGGCACACCGCCCGCGTACTTCGGGTCGACCATCTGCGTGTTCGAGACCGTGTTGAAGCACTTCACGACCTTCGCGTTCGGCAGAAGCCGCTGAATCCGCTCGCCGAGGGAATCCTTCGAGCCGACGAACAGCCCGGGCGCCGGTCCGCCGGAGAAGTCGAGCGGATTCGTGACATCGATCAGAACCTTGGTCCCGAAGTTCTCAGGCCCGGCGAGTTTGATCACGTCCTCGGCCGCCGTCCCCTGGACCGCGAGGAGCAAGACCTCGCCGTCCTTCGCCGCGTCCGCGAAGGTGCCCGTGGACGCCTTGCTGCCCGCCTTCTGCCGCCACGCGACAAGTTCCGCACTCTTCGGGCTGCGAGAGCCGATCTTCACCTCGTGGCCTCGGCCGGCGAACCCAGTTCCCAACGCACGCCCGACCTCGCCGCTGCCGAGAATCCCAATCTTCATGGGGCGGATGACCCACCTGTTGGTATATGCGGCTTTGGGGACGCCGAGGTAGATACGTTTTTATCGAGACGGCGAGGTAAGTCCGTTCGATGGAGCCCGTGCTGCAGGTCGCCCTCGATCACATGCACCTGAAGCGCGCCCTGCTCGCGGCGAAGGAGGCCGTCGACGGAGGCGCGGACTGGCTCGAAGCCGGCACCCCGCTCGTCAAGTCCGAGGGCATCGAGGTCGTCCGGCAGCTCAAGAAGTCGTTCCCCGGGAAGACGATCGTCGCGGACCTCAAGACGATGGATACGGGCGCATTCGAGGTCGAGATCGCGGCGAAAGCCGGGGCCGACGTCATCACGGTCATGGGCGTCACGGACGACGCGACGATCCTCGAGGCCGTTCGCGCGGCCCGCCGGTATGGTTCGAAGATCATGGTCGACCTGATGCGCGTCGCCGACAAACCAACCCGGGCGAAGGAACTCGAGAAGCTCGGCGTGGACTATCTCAATATGCACGTGTCGATCGACGAGCAGATGATCGCGCACACGCCGCTCCAGGAACTCAAAGCGGTGGCCGCGGCGACCTCGCTCCCGGTCGCGGTGGCGGGCGGCCTGAACTCGGAGACCGTGGGCCAGGCCCTGAAGGCGGGCGCCTCGATCGTCATCGTCGGCGGGGCGATCATCAAGGCGGAAGACGTCGCGGGAGCCACGCGGACGATCAAGAAGGCGATCCTCCAGAGGAAATCGATCCCGACCGGCCTGTACAAGAAGTACACGGATGCGGACGTCGGCAAAGCGTTCCGCAAGGTCTCGACCCCGAACCTGGCCGACGCGATGCAGAAGCGCGGCGTGATGACCGGCCTCGTCCCGCGAATCAAGCATGGGACGAAACTCGTCGGCCGCGCCGTAACCGTCAAGACCGCGGACGGGGACTGGGCGAAGCCGGTCGAGGCGATCGACCGCGCGAGGGCGGGGGACGTGATCGTCATCGATGTCGGCGGCGGGCCGACCGCGGTCTGGGGCGAGCTCGCATCGAACTCCTGCCTCGTGAAAGGCGTGGCCGGCGTCGTGATCGACGGCGCGGTGCGGGACCTCGACACGATCCTCGAGTTGAATTTTCCGTGCTTCAGTCGGCACGTCGCACCGCACGCCGGGGAACCGAAGGGCCTCGGCGAGATCGGGAGCGAGATTGAGTGCGGCGGGCAGAAGGTCCATTCCGGCGACTGGATCGTCGGGGACGAGTCCGGCTTGATCGTCGTGGCGGGCGAGGAGGCCGTCGAGATGGCGAACCGCGCGCTCGACGTGCTCGAGCGGGAGAACCGGATCCGCGCGGAGATCAAACGCGGCGGCACCCTCAGCTCCGTCCTCGAACTCGAGAAGTGGGAACAGATTCGGTGAGGGCCGTGGACCGGCGTCGGGTGCAGGCGCTCCTTCGGGATCTCAAGGCGGGGAAGGTCACCGTCGGCCAGGCGATGGACGCCCTCCGGGACCTGCCGTATCAAGACCTCGGGTTCGCAAAGCTCGATTCGCACCGCGACCTCCGTCGCGGCTATCCGGAAGTCATCTTGTGCCTCGGGAAGACGCCGGAGCGGATCGTCGAGATCGCCCGCCGGATGAGCGAGTCCCATGATCTCGTGCTGGCGACCCGCGCCACCCGCCCCGTCTACCAACGGCTCCGCAAGACACTGGACGGAAAGCGGGTCACGTACCACGAACGGGCCGCGATCGTGTCGATCGGGTCCCCGCCAAAGGCGAAGCGCGGCCCCGTCCTCGTGGTGACCGCCGGGACCTCGGACATCCCGGTCGCGGAGGAGGCCGGCGTCACGGCGGAGCTGATGGGCTGCAAAGTGACCCGCCTCTACGACGTCGGGGTGGCGGGCGTGCACCGGGTCCTCGACCAGCGGGATCTCTTGCGCGGGGCGAAGGTGATCGTGGTCGTCGCGGGGATGGAAG